>Ga0209603_1003898_pt1 | contig 12753 bp, 9 predicted proteins | sample COGITO_mtgs_1206_FD_184812 | JGI IMG/M metagenome (GOLD analysis project Ga0209603, IMG submission 184812) | Pelagic marine microbial communities from North Sea - COGITO_mtgs_120607 (SPAdes) (version 2) | ecosystem: Environmental > Aquatic > Marine > Epipelagic ... | reverse complement strand
TTTTACCCTACTTGCTTTTTACCCTACTTGCTCCATTCCTACATACAAGTTTCTTTGAAACGTTTCGTAAGTTATGATTGGAACACCTTTCCTTGTTCTCTCCTTTTGCACTCCTGTTCAAACCTCAGCTCAGCTGGAGTTTTCTGCCTCAACATCCCAATTCTTTCCGCATCTTTTCCAATTTGCACTCCATTTCAAGGTTTCACATCTCAAATATCAAGAGAGTCGTCAGAGTCGTCCTCGTCGTCCTCGTCGTCGTCGTAAACCTTGTCACCAAACTCCTCGTCGGAGGACAAGTCGCGACGCCTGCGTTTCAGCCCAACAAAGTTGCTCTCACTGTAATCGCTGTCGCCGTCGCTGTCGTCGCCTTCCTCATCCTCATCCTCGTCGCTGTCGTCCTCGCTGTCTATAGCCACGTTTTTTGTCGATGTGCTGCAAGATGCCTTTTGATTTTCGAGCCTTTGCATTTTGGCAAGTAGCTCCGCCTTTTTGGCCTTGACCCTTTCCTCCACCTCCTTGTTGCGTCGTGCCTCCGACATCATGTCCTCGTCCAACAACTCATTCGACGTAAATTTAGAAGTCGAAATGCGAACTGCAACGCACTTGTATGCCGAGTCTGCGCCACCGGATTCATCTGAAAGGCGGATGATTTGGCGAGGTCCGTTGTAGTTGCGAAGTGAGTTCAATGCCCCTGGCATCTTGATGAGCGACGTGTTGACGTGGCGCTTTCCAAACGTGCATTCTTTTCCCATCTTGCAGTTCTCACCGTGAATGCACGTTGTCAGGCACAGTTTGTGCTCGGCTTCCCAGCACCTTTGAGCGTTTGCAAATTCATCTGGAACCTCTTCTTCTGCTCCGTCTGATCCGTCTGCTCCGTCTTCAGACCCACTGACAGAGCTGCCTCCAGCTCCAGCTCCGCCTTCGCGTTTGAAGTTCTTGTACAGGCCCTTGAAGTCCGCAAAGTGCATCATTGCTACGCGGCCATTGGGGCGCGTAATTCTGACGTGCGCTTTTAGCCGCTGAGCAAGTACGTTGAAGCGACGCTGTGTAATCTTGTCGATGCGGGTGCAAAAGGCAAACTTTGTCTGCGGAGACTCGTTTGCCTTTTTCAATGCGTCGTTCAGTGTAAGCCCGATATCAGTTGCAATTTGCACAAGTCCACCCTCTGTCGTCTCGATGATGCGCGACTTGTCACCGAGAATGACGTCTTCTACGCCTATGTCAGACTTGTCCGACTTGGAGGAGAGGGCCTGATACATGGATTCCATGCAAGCCGCTTCATAGACGCGCATCGCATTGTTGGACTTTTTGAATTCGATTCCGAGCAGTCTGCCGAGAAGCTGCGTGGCCTTTGATTCGGGGTTTATGCCAATCGACTTGAGAGTCTGGGCAACTCCGCGAGCAAAGTCAGCCCAGTCCTCTGTTGGGGCACCGGTATCCACATCCTGTTCGTGTTGCATCCATTTGGGCCAAGAGCTGCGGGAAAGGGCACCAAAAACCTTGTACATGGCATCACTCGCATGCGGTCCAACAAGAAGATCGGATCCGAAAGCACGGTCGCTGCCCGATCCACGCCTGTCTGCAGTTGTGGCAGCTCCAAGACGCTCGGCGCGTTCGGCAACCGTCTGAGCAAAGCGTTTTTCGGCGTCGAATGGAGATGCGAACTGGACGTATTGTGGGGCATTGTGCTGGCTCGATCGCATAGTACGTCCTAAAGTTTGCATTGCCTGGTCTGCAGCCCATGGCAGCTCCATTTGGACGTGTACGCGGCGGCGGTTTGGCCCCTTGATGTGATTGTGAAGAGAAATGCCACATGAAGCCGCGGTGCTGGTAATCGCAATGCGGGCGCTGCCACTCTGAAACAACTTGCAGCCACGAATGTTGACGTCTTTCACGTCCTCACCGCGCTTGAGTCGGTTGTGAATCACCCATTTGTCGTTGGAGTCCTTTCGATACACAATCTGCCTGCCAGTGAGCTCGACCACCTTTTCGTTCTGTCCATTTTCGTTTTTGAGTAGCTCGAGCTTATAAATCAACAAGTCCAATGGCGATTGCGGAAGGTCGAATGAATCGATTTCGCTCTTGAGTTCGTAGAGCCGGCTTGGAACAGACGCCCCCTTGAAATTGTCGATGGCGTATTTGATGATGGTCTCCATGGTATGCTTCAACGCCACAAGTCCTTCCTCCTCAGTGTCATCTGCATCCATTGCACGCTTGGCGGCCGCTTCGCCTGTTCCAATGAGAGAAATCACAACAGAGTTCCCGGCTTCGATTTCGCAGCGAGCAAGCTCAACGCAGTGGTCGACACGAAACGCAACGAGCAGTGCCTTGAAAAAGCGGAGGTGGTCTCCCCAAAGCTTGCCCTGGCCCTCCTTTCCAACAAGAACATTGTCGAGCAAGTAAAGCTCGGTCCACCAAGCAGACAGCCTTGCATGAAGATCAAGCTGCTCGTCGGTCATGGCGCATGTGCGGACTCCAAACTCGGTGCCTTTGAGGCTAAGCCTACGAGAAATGTACAGTCCACGGCTTGCAAGCTCAGCAGCAACGATTTCGAGTCCAGAGCGAGTTTGGTTCTTCCATTTTTCTTCAAACTGCTTGAAGGACTCGTATGCAGTGCCGGGACCCCAAAGGCCGAGGCGAAACATGGCGGACAGGTGGTCAATCGACGACATGGCGGTTGCAGAAGCGTACACGATCTTTGCGCTGGGAAGAGCTTCCTGCAGCGCGATGACAGCCTTGTTGGTGGCCGAGGTCTTGGACTTTGCCATGTGAACTTCATCGAATGCAATGAAAACATTGTCGCCTCCGCTTCCGTCGCCCTTGAGCCACTCCACAATCTGATCGACACGTGAACGAGACTGGCGAGCCGGCTTTTTGTTTCCAGCGGGTTTGGGAGCCGACCTTGCAAGCAGCTTGTACGAAACAAACAAAACACCCTTGCTCATCGTAATCTTTTCGTCTGTCTTCTTCCAATTGTCGCCAAGCGAACGCAGCGGAAGCTTGCAGCCTATGTCAGACATGTCGCGCGAAAAGTCTGCTGCAAGGTGATTGCTGGCGCTCACAACAAGAATCCTGGTCGCCTCTGGGTGAAACGAAGTGTGGTTTAAGATGCAGCCAGCAATTTCGCGTCCCTTTCCAACGCCAGTGCCATCTCCAATCAGAATTCCAAGGCCCTTGAGGTGCGCACTCATTGCGAGGCAAATCACGTCCAGCTGAGCGGACGAAAGTGCTTCATTGTACTTGACATTCTTGTGCAACAGCTCGCAATCGATCACCGTTCTCGCATAGTCAAATGTTGACGTCTCGACAAGCGGAGTGGGGTGTTCATACCAGAATGCGCATTGAGGTGCGTAAGGTGTGAACAGAGACATGGTCTCCTTGATGTCCATTTGCGATTCTTCGTCGATCACCTCTCCTCCGCCGGAAGGCTGTGCCGCGCTCTGAGGCTGTGTCACGTTTTGAGGTTGCGGTGGTTGCGGTGGTTGCGGTGGCGCAATCGCAGCCCGCATGACGGAGTTGATGGAGTTGGCGGCGGAAATGGCAGTCGCAAGTATCGGGGCCGCACCAGCAGTCATTTGCTGCGCAATGCTATGCATAGGAGGCATGACCGGCATGGCCGGCATGCCTGGCATCACCTGCATGCCTGGCATGACTGGCATGGCCATAACTGTATTTGTTCCATAAAGCGAACGTGACAGTGCAACTTGGGCGTGAATCATTTGGCGTCTTGCCATGTCAGTTGAGCCATGACCTAAAGTTCCATGTGAACTGTAGGATTGTAGATGGTACGACATTGAAACGTTTCGGTAGTTTGAGACGTTACGTATGCTTGCTGCAATACGAGTGGGGAACAAAAAACCCAAGAAGAGAGTTTGTACTTTCTTGCCACTTTTATTCCCCCCTTTTTACTTGTATCTATTCTCAACAAACAAGCACAACCATAATACCTTACATACTATAAGTAATACGTTACACAAGTTTGAAACGTTTCAGCGACGGCTCATATCCAGACTAGCAAGTGTCAATGAAACCGTGTGAACATTGCTTGCAAAACCTTCTACCTTTTTCTGCTTGTTTGATACTGATGCAAGTTGACGAAACGCAAGTTTTGGTGGCGAACTCGATCTACGAAACATTTCATTCGCTGAAACGTTTGGACGCGAGTTTGTCGGAACTTGCGAATATCCTGCACCATAATTAGGTGCACCCTTTAATCCAAGCAAGTTCAGATTCATTGCAGTGGTATGGTCAGTATTGTTACCAAACTGCCGGCGCAGTGTGCATGGGTTGGCAGCAACCGCTCCGCAGTTTTTGTACAACTTGTAGAGGCTTGAAGGTGTTGCGCTGCCAGTTGCCGAATTCGGTGACATTAATCCGCCTACTTGCAGACACGCGGCAACCAATTCTGCGCAGTACCTGCCATGCATAAAGGGAGAAGAATTGGAACTCCATCTGGAAAGCTTACGTATGTGTGCTATATCTGAGTTCGATATGTATTGTGCAATTTTCTTACCACGACTTGCCATCCGATTTGCGGGGCCAAAAGATAGATCTGGCCATTCCAGACTGCGAAAACGGTTTTCCAATCTGCGATTTTGCAAAGTTTAGCATTGCCTGCTCTTGTCGCTTCGAGCAGCCCAATTGCAAGTAGCTGTAGCTTGGGTTGATTCCTGTGCGCTCTGCCACTTCCTGGTCAAATAAAACAATTGAAAAAATGCATGAGATGCATTGGGAGGTTTTTTTACAGTCTGAGATGAATGGGTCGAGTTCAATTCCATGGCAGATTTCGCACCACTCCAATCGCGTCGTTAAACACACGCAAGACGTTGCTCATACGTCCTCCGTCGCCGGGAGTCTCTCCAATCGAAATTTCAATGTGTGTGAACACACTCCCCTGTGCTGCAGCGGCGATGAGGTTTAGCAATGGCTCTCCTCCTTTGTACCAGTCATTCCCAATTTTGTAAAAAATGAGCGTTACAGACGACCCTACATCGCTCATGGGTTAATGGTTTGGTAAAGCTACTGGTTGGTGTGCAGGAGTCTACATATCACACCAGGGATTGCACCAACTTTGACGACTTTTTCTTCCACCACTCTGGGAGTGGTATGACGTCGCACTTTTCTTCGTTTGCGTACAAGAGAAATGCTTCTAATTCATCAACCTCTATTCCCAATGCCGCAATCTTTGAAAGCGTTCTTGTCTCGGATTGTATCAAAAAGGTTGTCGCCGCAAGTTGGGAAAGGTGCCGATTCAACACACAGTCTGGTGCTTTCTCAACCGGAAAATTCATGGTGCAAGCGACGCCGCTTCTGCGCGCAGGGACAGTTCTCGAACCGGAAAACCCACACTTTAACTCGACAATCGACATGCGATTTGTCTTTGTATTAAAGCACACAATGTCGGCAGCCGTTCCCACTCTGTTTTGTACCGAACAGCATCCTCTCTGTGCCATGACGGGAACAAGTCCGTATTCAGACAGAGCGACCAACACTAGCTTTGTCAGCGAGTAGTGACCTTTTTGAGGCGTCGTTTTCCCAGAATTAATGCACTTTGTGAGCTGCGCGTCCACTGCACTTCCGCGACGGCGTCCGCCGCTCTTTCCCTTCCAACCAACTCTGCGTTCACTTCCATGCGTTGCAGCACTTGGCAAAGTCCCATTGCTGAATATGCGGGCGTCGAGCTTCTTTGTCAGCCCGCTTAGCTTGACGTTGGTTGGCTTTCCATGCTTCAAAAGTACAAAGCCTTTGAATCTTCCAGTTCCAGAAAGGCGTACTGGGGACGTTGATTTTACAATTTTTTTCAACCCGCGTGGAAGTTTCATTGCGTTTGAAGCAGAGCTTGTACCAAATCTTACAACAGATCTTCTACCATTTGTAAAGCTAGCAGGAAACTGCAATGTTGCATAGTGCTTCAAGCGAATTCACAACCGCAAGTGTTTCGATTCCTTGGTCGTCAATGTCGTTTACAAGGTCCTCAATCCGTCGTTGGTCTTGTTTTATGATCACTCCAATGCACGAAGAAATCGCCTCGTCAAAGAATTCTAGGTGTGTCGCAATGTAAAGGGTTGACTTATTCCATGGCTTCTTCCACATTTCAGATTGCTCGTGCTCCTGCAGCGTCAACTTGAAGGCATTATTAACACGGGTATGCTCAGCAACCAAGTCGTTTCGGCAGCACAAGGCGGAAAGGCCACCATTTGCACTTTGAAGTGTTTTGGATCCAAAGAATGCATCCCATTCATCGAGTGTCATTTTGAGGCTATCTTTTTGTCGAATCGCATTCTTTGAAAGAGTGTGGGATAGAATGAAGCCAAGCACACTTTCACAGTCTCTCATTGCACAAGCAATGGCAATTTGAATGCACATTGAATCGCTCAGCGTACTGTTTATGTTTTCACGAACACGTTTGATGATTGAGACGCGTGGTTTTTTCAAGCCAGTGTCTATCTGAAAAGAAGCCATCTCACTCGACTCGAGACTTTTTTTGAATACTATACAACAGTACAACAGTACAACAGTACAATCGACACTAGCAGCCGGTCTGGCAACTCAGTTCTTGATTGCCAATACAGCAGCAGTGGATGCATTCAAATCTCTTGGTTTCACTTGCAACACTCGAAAGCTTATTTGTGTCGAATCGCGAGCCATCTTGCCCTGAAACTGAAGCAGTCGTTTTGTTTGCGAAAGAGATATCGTCTCTCCGCTGGATGGAAACATCATCGTCTTTCTCAAATTGATATCTTTCAGTCTGCGCACTCGCTCTTGCTTTGACCTCTTCTGCACCCTTACAATAAACTGCACTCGATTCGTAGAGCTCAATGCTTCTTGTGAGCTAGGAAGAGGGTCGGTTTCAGATATAGTCGTATCAACAACTCTATACTCTCGTTCAAACTCGTCAACCAGCTGGCCTGTGCCAAATTGACTGTAGTTGGCAATTTTGTTTTCTTCGTGGGCCATGTTTGCTCTCGTTCGTGCAATTCCAGTGGCATTGAGAAGATACGCGTCTTGTGGAAGCAAAAATGCATACGGCGGCGCGCCAAACAAGGAGCGAAGTCTAGGCCATGAAGTTTGCGAGCTTGAAATTCTCAAAAACAGGCTGCGTTGATGCATTCGCGGAAGCAATGTATAGAATGCAGTCTTTACTTGGCTGTCTCCATTGATAGCAACGTTGAAAGGCGCTCTGTTCTCGCGTGCTCGCTGAATCTGTGTTTCCATTTGCTCGTAAACCATTTTCACTGCTTCGCCAACGGTTGAAATGCCATTTTGTAAAGGTTCTATGTTTTCAGAGTTGTTTGTCCCGATTGGGCCGTCCAATGTCTCGTACTCTTTGCTCTCATTTTCTTCTGAAGAAGGGTCGTCAGTGTCGTCTATGTCAATACTAAAAACACCTTCTTCTTGATAAATTACCATGCTTTGATAAAAAAGCCAGTTTGTTTTTATCCCACTACTAACACCTTGAATTCGAGTACAAATTCACGAACTCGGTGCTCCTATGTGCCTGGAGGTGGAGAAGGACGTGCTACTTTTTTCAAGGGTTTGCCACTTTGAATCTGTGAGAAAAGTGCATTGCGTGGATTGCTTCCTCCTCCTCCACCTCCTCCACTTTGAGGTGGTGCAGTGCCTGGTATTGGTGGTGGAGGTGGTGGGCCTGGAGGTGGAGGAGGAGGTGCTACTTTTTTCAAGGGTTTGCCACTTTGAATCTGTGAGAAAAGTGCATTGCGTGGATTGCTTCCTCCTCCTCCACCTCCTCCACTTTGAGGTGGTGCAGTGCCTGGTATTGGTGGTGGAGGTGGTGGGCCTGGAGGTGGAGGAGGAGGTGCTACTTTTTTCAAGGGTTTGCCACTTTGAATCTGTGAGAAAAGTGCATTGCGTGGATCGCTTCCTCCTCCTCCAGCGCCTCCACCACTTTGAGGAGGTGCAGTGCCTGGTATTGGTGGAGGAGGAGGTGGGCCTGGTGGTGGTGGTGGAGGTGGTGCAGTGCCTGCGACACGCCTTGGGGGAGCAAGTGGAGGAGGTGCAAGCGGAGGCGGTGCCGGTCGGTCCTCCTCCTCCCGCTTTGGATCTCTAAAGATTGGAACCATGTCATCGTCGTCTTCATCCACAATCTCTTCGGGCCCAACAATCCTTTCTTCGTTTGATGCATCCTGCCTATTCAATGGAGGCTTGGGAGGCTTTTCAATCATGGAAGCGTCTGGTGCTTGGAGCTTGTTTTTGATGTTGTCTTTTACTCGCATTACGAATTTTTTGATGGGCGGTAGATTGGCAATATTCCTCAGTTTGTAAAGGATGGCTCGAAGTTCAGATTCGCGCATGGTTTTAGTGATGATGAGACCATTCCAGTATTTCTCATCTCTTTTTGCGACCTTGCGCTCCTCCTCCGCTGACAAGAATAGAAGCTGAAACAGGTCGTTGTTTTTCAAGCGTGTAACGATTGCCTTGACCTCGTCTGGCTGAGAGTCGAGTGCGTTTGACTCCTTGTTGTTCTTCACTCTATCGATCAAAACTTTGATTCCATTCCAAAACTCGATCCAGTCGTTGAAAACTTTTTCATTCGTAGCTTGCTCTGCGCGGGCGGCTTTCTGCTCTTCCGCTCGTTTGCGCTCGTTTTCCAGCCGTGTCTTGTTGGCTTCTTCTTCTGCATCAAGCTTCTTTTTCACCTCGTCGAATCTGCTCTTTGGGTTTGGTTTATCAAGGAGGTCTCCAAATGAATCAGCTAGCCTTTCTGCGATTCCTCTGAATTCCTCGGTGGTAAAAACACGAAGATTGTCTTCATTCCCGGCGCCTCCATTTGGAAGTTGAGATGCTAATGTATCCTTCATTTCCTTTGTCCAATTTTCTCTTGGCAGTTCAGTGTAGATGTTACTAAGAGTTCTGTACAATGCTTGGAACTCGTCGGTGGTAAGCAACGTGGCAGTAATTCGTGCCGTTATGCTTAGTTTTGTCTTTTCGCTGGGCGAAAGCTTTGAGAATTCGACTGGGTCTGACTTCTTGTCTGCCCAAGCAAACAGCGCCTCTTGTTGAGCTTTCAAGGTGTCAAGTTTGTCTTCTTCAGACTCTTCTCCACGCTCCCTTGCAAGCTCTCCACGGGCTGTTTTTAGTTCGCCTCTGAGTTTTATTGCAAGCGCAACGAGCTCGTCATTCTGCAGCTCTTTAAGCTCCAACTCGGCGCTTTCTTCGGATGCCTTTGCTTGTTCGATTCTTTTTTCCAAGTCCTTTATTTGTGATGGCGTCTCGGAGCTATTCTTTTTCAAATTGTCAAGTTCCAGTTGGAGCCTGCGCTGATCTTCGATTGCCTCCGCCTTCTTCTGTTCCGAAACCATCAATTCTTGGCGAATTGACGTTAGCTCTTCCTGCTTGCGCTTGGAGTCTTTACTCGATTCTTCAAGGAGTTGCTCTGTTTGTGTGAGATTGGCGACGATTTCCTTGATTTTCTCTTCTTGCTCCTTGGAACCAGCGCCGCCGCCGCCGCCGCCGCCGCCGCCACCGCCACCGCCGCCCTTGTTTTGATTCTTGCACGCGTCGAGGAGTTTTTGCCTGTATTCGTACAAGAAGGGGTTTGGAATCCCAACAGGCGCTTGGTGTGCTGGGTGCACTGGGCGTCGCCGAAGAGACATCTTAAAAAACGTTCTTCTGCTCTTTTTTTCTTCTACTCATTGGTACATTTCTTGTACTAATGCATCTACATGCTGCATTCTTAACACTGACTGCACGCGCCATGGCAAAAAACCTGCAAAATAAGGCTTGCCTAATTTGGTAGCACCCAGGCAATTGAGGTGATTGGGAGTAACGGTTTTTATCTCCGCAAATCTGGGGAGATCCGGGAGGTGCATCTCGGCGACTCCGACGCTCGGGGTTCACACTGCCGGTCGGCGGTTCACACCGGATCTTGGACAAATCGGGGACGATTCGGTGGTTACACTCTATGGACCGAATCCTACCGTTTTGCTTTTACAGTCGGCCTTTACCACGGACGGGCTCAGTACGTGATAGTCTGCAGCTCCCAACCGCCGGCCGTTACACTGCATTTTTCGGAGCGGCGCTGGGCGCTCAGCGCCGCTTTTGTCGAGGCAGACCAAGGCAGACCGAGCAGACCAGCCACCTTGTCAAGCGGCGCTGGGCGCTCAGCGCCGCTTTTGTCGACGGCAAACCAAGGCAGACCGAGCAGACCAAGGCAGACCAGGCATCCTTGAAGCGGCGCTGAGCGCCCAGCGCCGCATGGCTGGCCGTCGGCTGGCCCGCGGCTGGCCCGCCCCGCGGCGCTGAGCGCCCAGCGCCGCGCACCAAAACCATGTAACGGACGGCTTGCCTAATTAGGATGGACCAACGGAGCGTGTATGAGTATGCAACAAACCGACTATTAAATAATAGGTAGTCATTTCACTCCATATCTCCTACATGCACCCAGGCAATTGAGGTGATTGGGAGTAACGGTTTTTATCTCCGCAAATCTGGGGAGATCCGGGAGGTGCATCTCGGCGACTCCGAGGCTCGGGGTTCACACTGCCGGTCGGCGGTTCACACCGGATCTTGGACAAATCGGGGACGATTTGGTGGTTACGTCCTGTGGACTGAAATCCTACCTTTTGCTTTTACAGTCGCCCCTTTGTCACGGACGGCTGGTCCGTGTCAGTCGGCAGCTCCCAACCGTCGGTCGTTACACTTCATTTTTCGGAGCGGCGCTGAGCGCTCAGCGCCGCGGAGCCTTGTCCAGAAACCAGGCCATGTGCACAAAAAATCAAGGGTGTGGAGCGGCGCTGAGCGCTCAGCGCCGCCGCCAGCTGCTAGCAGCTGACCTGCACAGCCTGCGCAGGATGCGGCGCTGAGCGCTCAGCGCCGCGCACCGAAATCGTGTAACGGACGGCTTGCCTAATTAGGATGGACCAACGGAGCGTGTATGAGTATGCAACAAACCGACTATTAAACAATAGGTAGTAATTTTACTCCATATCTCCTACATGCACCCAGGCAATTGAGGTGATTGGGAGTAACGGTTTTTATCTCCGCAAATCTGGGGAGATCCGGGAGGTGCATCTCGGCGACTCCGACGCTCGGGGTTCACACTGCCGGTCGGGGGTTCACACCGGATCTTGGACAAATCGGGGACGAATTGTTCGTTACACTTTTTCGGGGGGTGGGGAGGGGGTAGAGGAGGGGGAGGCCCCATACGACTGGAGGGTGCTTGCACTGTTGTACAAATTTTATCGATTTACCTCAATCTGGACCTACTCAGTCGTATCGCGACTGGTGGATGTATCAAATGTTGAATCTACAAAAGCAACAACAACAGAATTACATGCTTTCCATGGCATTTCATCAGCATTCTATGATGAAACAATCTTTACATGCACCCCTGTCTGTGCTTCCTCAATTACCACCTCAACCACCTCCTCCTCAACCACCTCCTCCTCAATTACCTCCTCCTTTGCAAAACGACGCTGCAGCCAACTCAAAAGGAAGAATGTTGCAATCAACAGCGTGCATTGGCCCAAAAACTCTACGTCCAAAATCGGAATGCGATACGAATGGCAGCGTAGAGAAGGCCGTTCTTGGTCTGTTTTCTGGCACATCATTTTTGAGAGACTTGAAGATGCTTGTTACAAATCCAACGCTTATCGAACACGTGGAAATTCTCGAAAGCTTTGTTGAAAAAGCAAGAGTGAGCAAACAAAAGAGAAAACGAACAACGTGCGTGCCTTCAATTCCATCAACGTCAACACTCTTCTCGTCCAATTTGCAACAAGCCAAACCGCCACAACAAGCTGCACCTTGTCCCTTTTTTGCACCTCCGATTGATTCAAACTCTACAAACAATGCAAGTTTGGTTGAAACGTTTCGTCCTACAAGCGGAGTTCCGGCCTTTACGTTTGAAACGTCGCAAGACGTAACTGGTCTTGAGAGTGGAGATGAAGACTTGGAGTGAGACGAGCGAGATGAGTGAGATGAGCGAGGTGGTGGGTGGGGCAAGGAGGAGCCACAAACCCGAGGTGCGTGTTCGCCGTGTTAAAACTTCAAATCTTTCGACCTTGAGTTTGAGCACTCGCACTCGTATTCCAGCAAGCCTTATTCCGGTTTTTCTTGTGTTCTTGTGTGTGTGTGTGTCAGATCATCAAAAAAATCAAAATGGCAAAGATTTCAAAGAAGCGTCGCACCCAGGGAGGAACTCCTGCATTTGCAAGCGCCATCAGCGCCCTGAAAAAGGAGATTGTTCCGTCCATTGGCCTCACCAATGCAACCGTCTACCTCCTTTCCGACCTGGCCGAGGTGCTGACCAAGAGACTGATTGAGACGTCGGGCAGGCTTGCTGCATACGACGGCAAGTCCACCCTCAAGACGCGCCACGCTGCTACCGCAGCACAGCTGGTTTTCATTGGCGGAATGAGCAAGCCCGCCTCTGCGTTTGCAGACGAAGCAGTCGCCAAGTTTACTGCGGCGACGGGCAAGGCTTGAAGTTGTGTGTGTGGGGTACTGTGAGGTGGTGAGGTGGTGAGGTGATGGTATTGAAGTATGTGTGCAATTGTTTTTTTTGAATGAAACAATTCTTTTTACAATGCTAAAAAAAGGAGTTAAACACCCACTCACAATCTAACAATGTTCAAGACGACCTGTTCTTTTTGATCATGCGATTTACAAATTCAAACGATCGCTTCGCCTTAATCGAAAAATCGAGATTCGACTGCATCTTCAGAGTGGTCGCCTTTTTACCACCAATCTTGAACTGGAAGCGACGAACTTCTGGATCGAGGAGGTGATACG
>Ga0209603_1003897_pt1 | contig 12753 bp, 11 predicted proteins | sample COGITO_mtgs_1206_FD_184812 | JGI IMG/M metagenome (GOLD analysis project Ga0209603, IMG submission 184812) | Pelagic marine microbial communities from North Sea - COGITO_mtgs_120607 (SPAdes) (version 2) | ecosystem: Environmental > Aquatic > Marine > Epipelagic ... | reverse complement strand
TTATTGGTGGTTGTCGCCATTATGAGCGTCTTGGCGAGTGTCGGCATGGTCGGCTATGTCAGCTATATTGACACGACCCGCGATGAGGTGACCCTGTCTGATTTTTACGCGCTGGAAGACATCCTCGCCATTTGCGCTGGTCCCAAGACCGGCCTCTTGCAAATCCGCAAACGGCTCGAATTTATGCGCGCAAGACAAGGGAGCGGGGGGCTGCGTTTCCGGTCAGCATAATTCGACCCCTTTTTCGGTAACCCCCAAGCAACGTGTTTCACGGACCGTGCGACCCGGAACTTGGGTCTTTTCTTGGTAGACCATATGGATGACCATAAATAGGATTTGCACGAGCCCCCAAAAGTGCTAACCTATTGATATTATTGAAGGTCAGGGCTTGCTAGGAGCCTGGGATAGGCATCGAACCCATCCCCGGTGCGCCATTCCCAAGTTCCAAGTACCGTGATTCACGGTCCAAGCCATTGATCTTCAAGCATATTTGTTTGAGGCGCAGGGACCATGGTTTCTATGGTAGACCAGATGGTAGACCAAACTACGACATTTCCGACCGGGTTTTAGCGGGTCATCCGGATTTTAGAAAATGAGCACGGCGCTCCACACAAATGCAAGAATGCCGAAACCGGTCAAAACGGCCAGAGATCCCAGGTCCTTAGCAATTTTGATATTGGCATCAAACTCTTCAGATATGGCGTCAGCGACTGCTTCAATCGATGTTCGGGTTTGCCTTGGATTTTACCGGTCAGTCGCGCCATTTTGCATCTTCTATAATGGTGTGAGATTGGACAGGAATATTTTGGCACACGCTTCCCAAGAAAATTTCAGCGCCGGTTTGCCTCGCCGATTGTATAGTTTCGTATCGACCCCGCGCGTCCAAGTGACGGCATTGGAAAAGCCGCGCGCTTTTAAATCATCTTCCAAAGATTGGGTCGCCACCATCATAGCAGCGGATTTACCGTGAAAACGCTTAACGATGTCATATCCAAGTTTCAGGGGGAGGAATGAACCTGTCACTCTATATGTGACTGCCAGCGTCGACTTCTTCTGCCGGCGCTCGCGAGAGCTGAAGCGGCGGATGGTCGACCCTAAAACCCAAAGTCTGAAAATATTGACATTTATAATGCCAATACCTATCGTAGCGCTAAGCAAGAAGTCATAGGGGACTGCGATGATAAATCTTCGGGTTAACATGAGTAGGCGTAAACAAGGATTTTTGATTGCAGCGCTTATCGCGGGCCTATTGGCAAGCCTCGTTTACGCCAATCGCGTGCCGCTGATTGTGAAAGCGGTCGGTTTTATTCAAAAAATGAGTAATCCGGTCGCGCCGCACCGCGCCATTAGCTGGCAGAGCGGCGGCTGGGACAAGACCGCGAAGCGCCCGCCCAATATTATTGTCATTATGACCGATGATATGGGCTTTAATGATGTGAGCCTTTATGGTGGCGGCCTGATAGAGACGCCGCATATTGACCGCTTGGGCAGAGAGGGCGTGCGTTTCGCCAATGGTTATGCGGGCAGCGCCGTATGCGCGCCGTCGCGCGCCATGTTGATGACCGGACGCTATGCCACCCGCTTTGGCTTTGAGTTCACCCCTACCCCCGATGCGTTCAATCCGATTTTACGGCAACTCATCAAATCAGACCCGTCGCCTCGCACTTTCAAATTCCAGGAAGCGCATAGCGAAGACCCGCATGCTGGTCACGAAATGCCCTATGAGGCGAAAGGCATGCCGAGCAGCGAAATTACGATCGCGGAAGAATTAAAGCGCGCCGGATATCACAATCTGCATATCGGCAAATGGCATTTGGGCCGCAATCAGGGCATGCACCCGCTCGACCAGGGTTTTGACGAAAGCCTGCTCATGGCCAGCGGGCTGTATCTGCCGATTGACGACCCGCAAGTGGTAAATGCGCGCAATGAATTTGCACCGCTCGACACTGTGCAATGGGAGGTGTTGGATTATTCGGCCAACTTCAACCGCAGTGATAATTTTCGCCCGAAAGGCTATTTGACCAATTACTACACGGATGAAGCGGTGAAGGCGATTGAGGCCAATAAGGACCGGCCGTTCTTTCTTTATTTGGCGCATTGGGGCATTCACACGCCCTTGCAGGCGACCAAGGCGGATTATCAGGCGGTCGGCGATAATTTTCCCAATCATCGCAGCCGTGTTTATGCCGCCATGATACGCGCTGTTGATCGCTCGGTCGGCAAGGTCGTGCAATCGCTCAAAGATAACGGCCTGGATGACAACACGCTGGTGATTTTTACCAGCGATAATGGTGGTGCCAATTATATCGGCATGCCCGATATCAATAAGCCGTATCGGGGTTGGAAGTTGAGCTTTTTTGAAGGCGGCACGCATATCCCCTATATCATGCGCTGGCCACAAGGGCTGCCGCGCGGCAAAACCTACCCGCATGCGGTGTCGCATCTCGATATTATGCCGACCGCGCTCGGCGCAGCCGGGTTGACGCCGCAGGCCAAATTGATGGATGGGGTGAATCTATTGCCCTATCTGAAAGACCGTAAAACCGGACGCCCGCATGAAACGCTGATTTGGCGCGAGGGGCATTATCAGGCGATTATGTCGGGTGACTGGAAATTGCAGCGCAGTATGGACCCAAAAAAAATCCGTCTGTTCAATATGGTGAAAGACCCGCTGGAGCAAAACGAGGTGAGCGCGCAAAATCCGAAAAAGGTCAGCCAGTTGATGGCCCTGCTGGCCGCGCATAATGAACAACAGGCCGATCCGCTTTGGCCGTCGCGCGTGTCCATACCCATCTGGATTGACAAAACACCGGCAGACAGATTGAACTTGGATGATGATTATATTTATTGGCCGAACTAGGTCATGGAGGTCGTTATGACAGAGAACCCTCAATTGGCCGTGATTGACGGTCGCCGGCAAAGAAGTGTGCGGTCGCGAGAGGCGCTTATCAAAGCCTCATTAGAACTTATCGACCAAGGCCTATTGGTGCCGACCGCCAAGCAAATCGCCGATAAGGCGGGGGTAGGGCTGCGCTCTTTTTTTCGTCATTTTGACGATATGGAAACCCTTTTTGCCGCCGTCGATGCGCATGCGCGCGACACTTTCATGTCGCTCTTCACCTTCGGCGAAAGCGACGGCCCTATCGCGCAGCGTATCAAGGCTTTTTTGGACAGTCAGGCGGAAGCCTATGAGCATTTGAACAATGTTATTTTGTCGACGCAGGCGCAATTATGGCGTTCGCCAACGCTGCGCCAAAGCTATGCGCGCGACCAGAAAAAATTACGCACTCTGATGCTGAGCTGGTTTCCTGAGCTTGAAGCACATCCCCGCGCGGTCATTGAGGGTCTCGATTCGCTGGCTTCTTTTGATATGTGGCACAGGCTCCGTCATCATCAGAAATTGGGCGTGCGCGAAAGCAAGGATATTCTGGCCGCCATGATAAGCGGATTTCTCACCCAAAACGGAATTAAGACGACTTAGCATGCCACTTTTTGCCGTGGCCCTGCTTTGGTGCGTACATCATGCGCCGGTCAAAGAAATTCAATCGGAAAGATGAAGCAACCTACCATGAAAATACGCAAAACGCCCGAGCCCTGTTTCGACAATTTGCCGGATTATGATTTCGCGCCGCATTTCGTGACGCTGGATGATCATGAAGGCGGCAAATTGGACATGCATTATATTGAGCACGGACCCGCCGACGGCCAGCCGGTGGTCATGATACACGGCAATCCGACATGGTCTTTTATGTGGCGCAAAGTCGTGCGCGCGCTCGGGCAAGCCGGCTATCGCGCCATTGCCATTGACCTCATCGGCATGGGGCGCTCGGATAAGCCGACCCGCATGCGCGATTACACAATCGCCCGACACGAAGCTTGGGTGCGCGAGGCCTTATTCGATAAGCTGAATTTGAAAAATGTCCATCTCGTGCTGCACGATTGGGGTGGCATTATCGGCTTGCGTGTCGCGGCCGACAATCAAGACCGCCTCGGCAGCATTACTTTTTCCAATACCGGCCTGCCGGTGCGCGACCCGGCGCATGAGACTGATGATATGGCGATGCCCGGCGCGGGATTTTTGCGTAAGTTTCAGCTTTATGTGCGCGTCAATCCATTTTGGCGTCATTGGAAGATGCTGGCCGCCATTTGCACCACGACATTATCGAAACAGGTCATCGCCGGTTACGCGGCCCCCTATCCGAGCTTTCGCTATTTGACCGGCAATCGTCAATTCACGCAAATGTTGCCGACGCGTTATGACAATCCCATGCTGGTTGACAATTTCACCGCGCGGCAAAAATTGGCGGATTTCGACAAGCCGTTCCTCTGTCTTTATTCCGACAAGGATATTGTCGCGCCGAACGGACATCAAAGCGTGCGCCCCTTTATTCCGGCCGCGGCGCAAAGAGAGCCGGTCATTTTGTCCGGTGGCAGCCATTTTCTGGTCGAGGATATGCACGACGAATATGCCGCCGCGCTTTTGGCCTTTTTGAAAGAAATCGGATAAGCGTTTAAACCCAGACTTCGCGGTGGTTTTTGCGTTCCACGCGCCGCGTTGCGCGGGCTGAGAGAATGGCCGACAAGCCGGTTTCCGCCAAGAGCGCATCGACCTCTTCTTGGTCTTTCGCATCCAACCCGTCATAAGCATCTTGGATACGTTGCAGCATGAAAATGCGATAGGGCATGACCATCACGTCCAGCTTTTGGCCGCGCCATTCAAAGCTGCACATGCCGAGGCCGCGCCCCAAACTTTCGCCGCCAACCACCTCATTTTCTGCTGGCTCATTGTCGGCCAGCCACGCATTGCTCATCGCAATCATCGATTCAATCTCCGGCAAATAGTCAGAGGCAACACGGCGCAGCAACACTTTCAGCGTGTCGGGAACCGCATCGGCCGCCAGCAGCGTTTCGGGATGGTCTAGAAACTCAACCATATCGGCGCTTGGATTGCGCATGCGCTCGGTCCAGCGAAACAGCATTTGCGCTTTTTGCTGCATCATTGTGAGCGGATACGGGTCACGCCCCAAATGGGCATAAAGCGAGGCGAACAAACCATAGTCACCAATGGTCGGCGCACCGCCCAGAAGATAAGGGTGGGCGGCAAAATGCGCGTCAAACTCCGCCATCATCTCTTCATAAGCGGCCTCAATATGCGGTGCCGTTTCCGGCGTGACGCCGAACATCACCGCCGCTTTGCGCATGCGACCGGCTGCATGTAAAGCCATGTCACGGCGCTCGGCGTGCGGCACTTGCGGCAGGGCAAACAGGCCAAATTGTTGCAGGATAAAGTCGAGATTATCGGCGTCAAAATTCCACCGATAATGCATCGCCGGACGCAGCAGGCCCTCTCCGCCGAACATTTCCATTATCAGCGAGCTGATGAGGTGTTTGGGTGTTTGCGGATAAGCGGGTAGGCGCGCCATGCCGCGGCTTTCAAACCAGTCGATAATATCCACGCCGTCTTGCACAATCTCGCCCTCCGGTGTTTGCATGACCGGAATGATCCAACGCCCGATGGCCGGACGAATGTGCGCCTCATAATACGGGTCGGCGGGCGAGATATCGTCAAAATCAACATGCTGCTTGATGAGATAGGCACGCGCCTTTCCCGAATAAAGCGATACACTCCATGTGAAGAGTTTGTAATTATCCATCATGATATCTCCTAAACCAAATAGACTATTTGCCCGAACGCCGCCGCCAGCAAGACCAGCAGAGCAACCCAAATGCGGGGCGACACGAAGAAACCGATTTGCCCTCCGACGGGAACCGCGAAGGTAACGGCAAGAGCCGCTTGTTTATATTTATGGCCTGCTGCAAAAGACGGGTCAGTCGCCGCCAGCATCAAATCGCGGCGACTGCGATAGCGTATCAGGCCATTACCGGACCAGCCCGGATTGGCACTTGTATTCCAAGCATCGATATAATCTCCGACCACCGCGCCGGTAATGGCCGGATAGCCCGCGCGGCGAAATAATTTGCCGATAAAGGGACGGAAATATTTGTTGAGAAGCGCCACCGCCGAAACGGGCGCGCCCGTATCGGGGTCGGCAATCTTGCCCTTGTGAAGCGCCAGCATATTGAGCATGAAAAACTCATCGCCCTCATCGTCTTGCATGAACTTTATCAAATTGGCCCGTAGCGCGTCGTCCAGATTGTCATCGGCCGCCAGCCGTGCCGTAAAGGCGGCAATCTCATCCGGCTTAAGCGCGCCGATCCAATTCTCGTGCCAAGCCAAGAACAATAAATAGACGAAAAGGGCCGCACCCCAAATGCCAAACGAAATCACCATGCTTTTTTCTCCTCGTGCGACTAGATATTATTTATTGACACTATAAATGTCAATTTATATCCTAATGTCGATATTGTGAGATAAACGGAGACCATTATGCGCTTTCGTAGCCTCGATTTTGTGTTCAACCCGGATGATTTCCGCGACGCGCATTTTACGCAAGCAACGCCCTTGGACGGCGCGCTTTTGCAAAAAGGCGAGGTGATTATCGCCGTTGACCGCCTCGCTTTAACGGCCAATACCATATCCTATGGCATCGCCGGAAAGTCGGGTCTTATTCGCTATCTCGACAGTTTTCCGACCGCCGCCCCTTATGCGCGCATGCCGTTTTGGGGGTTTGGCGACGTCGTCGCCTCGGCGCATGAGGACATACCGGTTGGCGAGCGCCTATACGGATTTTATCCGCTATCCACTTATCTACTGGCGAAGATGGGCAAGGTTTCGCCGGAAAGCTGTATGGACATGACCGCTAGCCGCGACACGATTCCCGCCTTTTACCGCGAATATGCCCGCGCCACGGCTGAGCCTGGCTATCACCCCGATTTCGACGATATGCAAAGCCTGTTGCGCCCAGTCATCGGCACGTCTTATCTGCTGGAGCATTATATTACGCGGCATGATTTTTACGGTGCGCGCAACATCATCATCACCAGCGCATCCAGCAAAACCGCTTTTGGCTTCGCTCATTTCCTGACCAATGGGCATAGCGATAAATGCCGCGCCATCGGCCTGACCTCAAAAGGCAATAAAGCCTTTGTGGAAAAGACCGGCTGTTATGACGCCGTCTTCACCTATGACGAAATCGATCAATTGCCGCGTGCGGCCAGTGTCATATTTGACATGGCCGGCAATGCCCAATTGCGCGCCCGTTTGCATCATCATTTAGGCGATTTGATTGCCTATAGCGGCACGGTGGGGGCAACCCATTGGGAAGAGGGAGGACGCGACGCCACCGACCTGCCAGGCCCGCGCCCGGTGTTTTGGTCCGGCCCCGATGAAATTGGCGTATTGGTGCAAGGTGGTGAGGGCGAAAATATTTTGAGCAAAATCGGTGCCCGCACCGTGCCCCTGATGAGGAAAGCGTCTGGTTGGCTGAAGATAAACACATATGACACGACAGAGCGGATTCAAAACGCTTATCTCGAGACTCTGGACGGCCATATGGCGGCTGAGGAGGCAATTATTTTTGATGTGAGGGGCCTGACAGAATGAAGCGGGCCTTTACAGTCTCGCTTGTGGTCGTGCTATGCGTTTTGGTTTTCTTATTTTGGCTGGCGTTTTTCTCGCCACGACCGCCTTTAACCACCGATGCCGCAATACTGGCGGGGGATGGCAGCACTCCCGACTATTGCAAATTGGTGCTCCTCGAGGGCTCGGGCAAGAAAGCCCATGAAATTGCCAAGGGCAATACGCCGGGCTGCGGCTACTCGCATTTTCCGGCCCCCATATTGCAACAATGCCGCGAGCCATTGCCGCCCGAAGCCGATGATATTCGCGGTCTGTGGATTGGCGTGACGGGAAAAATCGGTCATGTCGAGCGTATTGAACAATGCGGTAGCCGAACCGTCATTACCACGGCCGGCATTATTCATGATTATGGCCCCAACAGCACAGCCGGGCTCAACACAGATGATACGGAAGGCGGTGTCAGTTTTTCGATTGGCGATAGGGACTATTGCCAACGCACCTCGGCGGCGATGATTTGGAAAGATAAGGTGTTGAATTTTCATGTATTTGGGTGGGGGCCGATCGTCGTGCGCCGCTATCGAGAGGGCGACCAACTGGTTTGGGATTATGCGGACGGCACCCAGACCCGCATGAACCGCATTTGCCAATTACCCGAGGAACACAAAACACCGCGCCCGCGCGGTGCCCGTCTCCGCTTGTTCTAACCAAAGGATGAAACCCAAATGAGGACGCAAATCAGAATGCGCGACTATCCGGTTGACCGACCGGCGCGTGACATATGGCAGACAACGCATGACCCGCTGCCCGAATTGACGGACGGGCAGATCGCCGTGCGTATTGACTATGTATCCATTGACCCCGGTATGACAATGTGGATTACCGATAAGCGGAGTTACATGCCGCCGGTGCGCCCGGGCGATGTGATGCGCGCCTTTGGGGTGGCTGAGATTATGGAAAGCCGCAGCGACAATTTTGATGTTGGTGATTGGGTGACCGGATTTTTGGGTGTGCAGTCGCATGGCGTTTTCCAAGAAAAAGAAGTGCGAAAAATACCGGTCGATTTAGCAACGCCCAAACTGTTCCTGTCGGGCCTTGGCATGACCGGCTTTACCGCTTATTTCGGCATGATGGATATTGGCTGCCCAAAAGCGGGCGAAACAATTGTCGTATCGGCTGCCGCCGGCGCGGTCGGCAGTATTGCGGCACAATTGGCGAAAAAGGCCGGCGCCCGTGTCATCGGCATTGCTGGTGGTGCCGACAAATGTAGCTATTTGACCGAGACGTTAGGTCTTGATGCGGCCATTGATTATAAATCTGAAGATGTCGGCGCGCGGCTCGACGCGCTGCTGCCCAGCCATATTGATATTTATTACGATAATGTCGGCGGCCCGATTTTGGACGCTGCATTAACGCGGATGAGCTATCGCGGGCGCATTGTCGTTTGCGGCGCGGTGTCCCAATATGAAAATATGGCGGCGGCGCAAGGCCCGAAAAATTATTTAGAACTCGTCACACAAAGTATCACAATGCAGGGCTTCACCATGCGCGATTATATGCATCGTGTGCCTGAGGCCATTGCAGTGCTGGCAGCCGGTTTAGACGACGGTTCGCTCATCTGCCGTCAGCATGTTTTGGATGGGTTGGAAAGTCTGGCGGATGGCTATGAGATGTTACTCTCCGGCGCCAATCAGGGAAAATTGCTGATACGGGTGGAGCATGCAGAGCGCGCGTTCTAACCGGCCGATCCCCCCATCCGCTCACTTCACATCCATCGCGGCGCATATTATCGGCTCAGGCAGCCCTGGTTGATTTTGGTTTCAATGAAAAAGCGTCGACCAAAGCGGGGTCGTTTGCCTCGTGATAATGCCGCCTGGCGCGCCATAATTTCAAATTGCGATAAAACGGCGCGGTCGGATAGAGGTGATGAACAAGGTGATAATTCTGATACAAAAACAAGGGTGTCAGGAGCCATTCAAAGCCCAACCGGTTTGACGTGCTCTTATACGGATCTTCTTGCGCCCTTATGTGATGCGGATAATGCGGCAGAAAATCAAAACTTAATGTCAGAACAATTTTGATAATGCGGGTCGGCAGAAAATGCAGCAGCAGATAGGAGGTCAGCCAACCACCGTGGATCGCCGTGCCTACTATCGCCAGTCCGACAAGACCGCCTAAATAAAATTCTCGACGCTCGCTTTTCGGTCGTTTGGTGAATACGTGCGGGTTCAAATAATAAGTGAAATAGGCGAAATCCAAAGTCGCCCATTTAAATGGCAAAAGCCAACTCGCGCCCTTGCCCGCATAGCTGTCGGGGTCACGTTCGGGGTCGTTGGTGAATTTATGATGCTGCATATGGACAAAACGAAAAACACCGAAGGCGGGGGCCGGTTCGAGCAGCATTGTGCTGAGACGGCCAAGCCAGTCATTCAGTTTTCGGTTGGTGCTGACGGCGCTATGTGTGGCGTCATGCGCAACGGTAAAGGCCATATAAGCGGCGAGGCAGTTAAACAGGACCGCCCATCCGACCGAAAGCGCGCCGGTAAGATAAAAATAACACGATGCCGCAAACAGTATGATGGCGGCGCAGAATAGGAAAATGGTCGCCCACGCATATTTAGGACGCTCCATCAGCCTTTTGAACAGCTCGATATCGTCTGTTGAATTGGGCTCAATTGTTTGCGAACTCATTTCTCACAACCTCTCTTTCCAATCGGTCATCATGGATGAATTCCGCAGATCCCTGACCGATGGGGCTGAAACCCCCGCGACAATTTCGGCGGTCATAGGTATGACGACCGCTTTTCTAGGTCATCGTATAAAATGGCACTTTTAATGTCAAAACAAATGGCGCGGCCAAATCCTAAGTGTAAAAACCCTCAGTTTGACCAAGTCATTGATCTTCAAGCATCTCGGAACTTGGATCTTCCTAAATTATAATTTTCTGAAGCCACTTTTTCTTCACGGCAAGGTCATACCCATCGCCATATGAGTGACCTATGCCAGAAGTGCTCCAACCACCTATGGCATCAGAAATGTCTGACGGACACTCAACCGCTCTTAAACGATCACGCAAAGCATGCCGGAATGAATGAACCACGCAATCTTTGGGCACTCGCGGCTTCAACCATTTGTTAAGCGCAGCGCTTGCTGAGTTGGCATTGCATTTAGACGCACTGGTGTAATTCGGGAAGGCAAATCGCCCCTCAATCTGCATAATCCGTTCCGCAGCCCAATAACTGTGCCCAATAAGTGGAACAAGCCTATCGCTTGATGCGGTCTTAAGCTTGCGCCATGGGTGCTCTTGGATAATCAAATGGGGTATTTCAGTATCAAGAACGATATCCTCTTTAATCAAACCCAGCGCTTCTGAGAGGCGGAGACCCGTATCACTGATTAGAGCAAGTAGATGGCGATTTGGATCGTCCATCGCTTCACATTCCGCCTGCAATATTTTGATTGTTTTTACCGGCATGGTTGGTCGGGTTTTTGCCCTGTCATCGGCAGGAATGAATATTTTTGCAAATGGATTGGTGTTTGGCAGTCCGTGTTCTTGGATGGCCAGAGAGACAATAGATCTAATTGAAGCGAAGCACCTCTTTACTGAGGAAGAGGCAAGGCCTCTTTCAATCAAATGGTCCCTGAAAATTGCGGCGTCAGCCGACGTCAATTCACCAATCGAAGGATCACCGCCGACAGCATTAAATTGTTCGATGTTACGCCGTGCAGTCCGCTCGAATGCTTCGCCCCTCCCTTTGCCCTTGAGGCGCAGGTAGAGGTCAAGAGCCTCTGATAGCGAGATCGACGACTCACCGTTGGTTTGCCTCTCTACCGTCATCGAGTGTTGAGAAGATAATATCTTCCAGCTTCATGCCATTCCAGAAGCTCTCTAGCTTCTCAGACAAAACAATTGCTGAAGCGATTGCCTTGCGGCGCGACTTCGTCCTAAGCGAAACGACAATCCGCTCTTTGCCTAATCGCTTTTGAAGTTCTTTTGGAATGCGCCGCGTATAGTAATAATGCAGACCCCGACGCCTGGTTGGGTATGTCGCTTTTTGGTCTACCATATGGTCTACCATAGAAACCATGATCTCTGCTCCTCAAACAAATATGCTTGAAGTTCAATGGCTTGGACCGCGAAACACGGTGCTTGGAACTTGGATCTGGCGCACCCGAGAGGATTCGAACCTCTGACCTCTGCCTTCGGAGGGCAGCGCTCTATCCAGCTGAGCTACGGGTGCTTAACTTCCACCTACGGAATTCTCAAGGAATACCACGCTTTTAGTATTTGGTAAATCAATCATCGTTTCGAACGAAAAACCGTCCTACGTGCCTACCGGCAGATTGAATGGAGCATAATTGGAGCAGCCAAATAGGACGGGGGGGGCAAAAACTAGCAGCGCTTCTCCTGCAAGAGAAGTTGCCCGCGTATTTTTTTCTAAAAAGGCTCTAGGGTAAATGACTTTCTAGAAGGGACTTTGCCAGCCGTTCAACGACACCTACAACAAGTGCGTTACCCATCAAAAAGGCCCCCTTTGTGTCAGTAAGACCAGCTGTGTGGTTGTCAGGAAATCCATTCAACCGCTCCATTTCAATTGGCGAAAGTCGTCTCAGGTTACCGTTTGGGCTTTCGATTACGTGCTTATACCTGGAAGGCGAGCTGCCGCCTTCGCCTGTTATGATTGTTCTGCTTGGCTTGTCCAGGCTGTCGGGAAATGAGATTGGCCCTTCTGCATATATATATTGGTGACCTGATTTTGAAATCTTAGGTACTTTTTTGCTCCAGTTTCGAGGAAACACCGTAGCCAAAAAGTCGGCGCCACGTATTATATGGACCAGACGCAAGGTTTTTATGCTGGTCTAACCATGAGCTAATACGGCAACGCAAGTTTTAAAGAAGCCGAGGATGACGGTTGCGGCAACGGCAGCGATTCATTGTCCCTAGAATATATCGAAACCACCGATTTTCGGATTGGCTATTTTAAAAGCTTCTAAAGCAAGAGCGAATTAAAAAAACTTGAAGGCGGGGATAACCCCCGCCTTCAGGCAATATGTGTCTCAGCAGGCGTTGCTAACAGCGCCCGATTAAGGTCAGTGGGCGGGTCATTAGTCGCTATGTTCTGATACGTATTTAAAGAAGGCAGTTTCCAAATCCTGAAGCTCATCACAACCTTGAGGACAGAGCGCTCTCAGTTTTATTAGATTAGACTGAGCAGAATTTGTATCGTTAAGGGTAAGGAATAGCTCCCCCTGATATTCGAGCGCTAGCTTATGGT
>Ga0209603_1003894_pt1 | contig 12758 bp, 7 predicted proteins | sample COGITO_mtgs_1206_FD_184812 | JGI IMG/M metagenome (GOLD analysis project Ga0209603, IMG submission 184812) | Pelagic marine microbial communities from North Sea - COGITO_mtgs_120607 (SPAdes) (version 2) | ecosystem: Environmental > Aquatic > Marine > Epipelagic ... | reverse complement strand
AGTAGTTGTTAAATCCCACACATATCTACCTTCTGTCAGAGCAGCTGTTACTGTGTCCGTGAGTGTGATAGAACAAGTGCCGTCAGTACCACTTACAATTGCAGTCGTAAATGATGTTGCGCTTGTAGATAGATGAGTTTTTCTCATCTTACTAGTAACTGTTTGACCCGATATATCGACAACAGTTCCAGTAGAGTCTTTAATAGTTAAAGTTTGTGTGAAATCAGCATCTTGGTCGACTGTCAGATTTTGTATTATTGCCATTTTTATCCATATCCTTAGATTATAATACTATTTATGCGAATGAAAAGTCTTACCATTTCTTCAATGGGCAGTGCCATGCTTGGGCTTGAATTTTTAATTTTAAAAAACAACCACATTCTGAACAATAATCAACTCCTGTCCATCTGTCTGTTTTTTTATACTCACAGTTATTACAAATATCTAATCTTTTATCATGTTCTTCTTTTGAAACAAGAACTCGTTTATCTATTCTTTTCACAATTAAACAAAGGTATCATCTCTCCATTCTAATACAATTTCACCAGATTTATATACAGTAACTTCGGGATAGTCAGGCCTATCAGGAGCGCCATCATCAACTTGATAATCAACATCACCATTTTCAAGTGTTACTTGCGTTACATATTCATCCAGCCATGCTTGATATTCAATAACCCATGCATCATGTTGTGGTTTTGTAACGATTTCAAATACAACTTTAATAACTGATTCGCCTTTCTTTGTTTGAACAACCCTCATTTTTGTTGTAGTATAGTCTATAATACCATTTTCATCAGCATCTCTTTCTAGCGCTTTATAGTGTAAACGCTCGTCTGCGGCCGTACCGCCACCGTGTGTAACATCAACACCAGATAATAATTCAATATATTGTACACAAGATTGCATATCGCCGTCATACTGAAATCTTGTTTCTATTTCATCTTCAGCAGTATATTTGCTACCTGATATTTGTTTTGCTCTTAAACTTGCCATTTTTAATATCCTTTAAGAAATTTGTCCTGTGTTGCCTGATAGTGCCGCACCAGCTTGGCCATCTGCTGTTCCTGAACTTCCTGATGACCCACCAGAACCTGATGAACCATTAAACGCTGGACCGCCGTATTGATGACCAATATAAGCTCTTCCAGCAGTACCAGCCTGACCAAGGTCACCACCAGCGCCGCCAGGATAACAATGATAGTTGGCATTATTGCAATAACCACTCCAGTGAGAACCAGACGAACAACCCCCGCCGGATCCGCCCTGAGTAGCACCACCGTCTGAACCAAGATTTACATTGGCGGTGTTGCCGACATTAGCATAGTTAAATGCATTAGCATTTTGTCCGTTAGCAGCGCCTCCGCCACCTCCGCCGCCAAAACATCTATGAGCCGAACCGCCGCCGCCTCCGCCACCACCGTTACCTAAAATTGTTAAAGTTCCGGCTGCACCCGCTGTTCTTGTTCCTGCTGTTGCAAAAACTACTGATAGATTATTGTTTGCGGTCTGTGAGTGTTCAAAAGCATCGCCACCTTGTTGAGCAGAACCTGCTGAACCTGAACCATTCTGTCCAGCATTACCGGCGGCGCCGGAAATATTATGTCCTCTATCTGGGGCAAACACACCACCAGCAGGCGCACCATCGCTCGAAGCTCCCCAAGCTTGGCCTGGTTGTCCGCCTTTGCCACCACCAGAACTAGGGCTTCCGTTTGCATCTGAACCAGCAGCCCCAACAATAGAGCCGTTATTTGTGATAGTAATGCTTGTGCCACTCCCCCAACCTGTATTTGTATACATGGCAGCTGTGCCTGAAGAAGAAGAACCAACAGTAACGCCACTATTAACAGTCAGTAAGACCGGTGTGTCTAAACTTGCACCAGCACTTTGCACAGCACCTGCAATATTATAGTTATTAGTGTTACTCTCAATAGTTAATACAGTCGCCGCAGTTGTATCATAGAAATCTGATATATCTAAAGCACCACTTTCTGGGATAGCGTTACCATCACCATCAGTAGCACCATCCGTAACATAATCTCCGTCGCCATAATACTCACTCATTCCAATAGGATTTGAACCGCCCCATTCTCCTTGAATATCATTTAGTGAAAGAGCGCCTGAACTTGATAATGCCATATTAGTTTCCTTTTAGTTCGTCTATTTCTGCTTTTAATTCTTTGATTGATTCGATTAATACACCAACTAAGTTACCATATGATACAGATAGTGTATTATTCTCGTCATTATTTTCTTTAACAACAACTGGGAATACTTCTTGCATTTCTTGTGCAATAACACCTGTGCCAGGTTGGTCATTGTTATCGTTTCTTGTAAAATTAACACCACGCATTGCACATACTGTTTCTAGTGCATTAGGAATTGTTTCTACATTGTCTTTCAGTCTAGCATCTGAGAACGCAGTTACATCATTGTTAAATGTAGCCGCACCAGCAGCAGACATATCTAATGTAAGTGCTGTGATACCTGAACCACCATCATTTCCTTGGAAAATCATATCTTTATTAGATACTAAAGATTTTAATGTGATATTACTACTTGCCATACTAATATGACCCATAGCAGTTGTAGCATCATGGAAAAGAACTTCCCCACCATCAGCATCTAATATAATATCTCCAGCAACATCTACTGTGAGGTCGCCTGAACTTAAATCAATCTCTGTACCATCAATCGTAATGTTGTCTACTACGACACCAGCGTCAGCAGTTACTACGCCGTTAAACGAAGCCGCACCAGCAGCTGACATATCTAATGTAAGTGCTGTGATGCCAGAACTACCATCTTCACCAGTAAAGATAATATCAGAATCATCAGTTTCACTATGAATATATAGACTACCAGTAGAGTTGACAATGTATGAATTAGTTCCGCCGTGATATAGATTTAAATCTCCTCCAGCACCAATAGTTAATCTACCTGATGAACTATCAGCAGTATTATCATCTGCATCGGCGTCTGTGTCTAAAGAAAGAAGTCCGCCTGTTGTTACATTGGAAGTGCCGTTATCGATTGCACCAAATCCAGTAGCAATAGAACCTGAACCTAATGCACCAGTCGTAACAATATTGCCACCACCAACATTATGTGATGAGAAATAAGTTGAAACAGTATCGACATTGGTCATACGCATTGTACCACCATCATTGATTAGAATACCATCACCAGAAGCGACAGCAGTCGTACCTCTTGCAGTACCACCGTCAATTAAGTTGAGTTCGGCAGGCGTTGAAGTAATTTGTGTAGCAGAAGCAGCCGCAAGAACAGGAAGTGTGCCTGATACATTTGGTAAATTAATTGTTCTATCACCAGTAGCGTCTATAGTTGATAGAGTTGTTTCGTGTGCATCTGCCGTAGAGCCTTCAAAGATAACAGCGTTTGAGGCATTCATTGTTACAGAGTTTACAATTGTCTGTGTTCCTGTAACACTAATGTTTGGAACATTTAATGTGCCTGTGCTTGGGTTGTAGTTTAAATTACCATCTGATTCGAGTCCTACATTACCACCATCCGCATCTGCACCAGCAACAAATGTAAGAACATTATTCTCATTTGTATCCTCATTGTCTGTTACTGTTACAGTAGTTGCAACAGCAGCTGTACCAGAATAACCAGATGAAGTAATTGTGCCTAGTGAAGAACCAGCATCAGCAAATGTGATTGTTCCACCATCTGCATCTAGTGTGATTCCGCCAGATGAATCTAAAGTAACTGTAGTACCTGCTAACTCAGCAGTACCATCAGCAGTAATTTGTATGTTTGCAGCTGCGGCCGCAGCGTCTGTAGTAACAATACTTAATGTACCGTTAGTGCCAGCAGTAAAGACTGCCGTGTCAGATGATGAACCAGTCATTGTAATAACTTTGCCGTCTACAGCAACATCATCAACAGTCAATGCAGTTAATGTACCAAGTGAAGTGATTGCACTTTGAGCCGCTTGTGTAACTGTTAAGGCAGTACCACTCGCATTACCAGTTACATCACCTGTTATATCACCAACAAAGGCGGTTGATGTAATACTTGTTGCGCCTGTAACCACACCTGCATCTATACTAATTGTGCCATCTAGTAGAATTGCTGAACCAGAAGCCGGCTCAATGTTTATCGCAGCGCCAGAATCTAAAGTTAATACACCAGCCGAATCAATATCAACAGTACCATCAGCAGTGATTTGTAAGTGTGCCGCTGCAGCTGCAGCGTCTGTTGTTACTAAACTTGTTGCGCCGTTAGCTGCAACAGTTGTAACGAAAGTATCGCCAGAAGAACCAGTCATTGTCATTACTTTACCATCGATAGCAACATCATCTACAGTTAGTGCAGTTAGAGTTCCTAGACTTGTAATGTTTGTTTGAGCAGCACCAGTAACCGTAGCAGCAGTACCAGAAGCATTACCTGTAAGATTACCAGTTATTGTGCCTGCGGCTGTAACATTTGCACCACTAAAAGTCAATGCAGTCGTTGTGCCTGATTTAATTATTAAGTTACCAGATGTGTTTACTGCACTACCAAATGTGGTACCGCCGTCTTTGAAGAATATATCTCCACCATCTGCATCTAGTGTGATATCACCAGCAACATCTACTGTCATATCTCCTGAAGATAGTGCAATAGTTGTTCCGTTAATATTAAAGTCATCTACATCTATGCCACCATCAAAGGTCTGTGTGCCTGTTTGTGTGAGTGTTCCAGTAACCGTTAAGTTACCAGCAACAGTAGCATTATCTGCAATCGTTACTTCAGAAGTTGAGTGACCAATCGTTACTGCAATGCCAGATGTTTCTGTTGCAATCTTTAAAGCACCTACAGCATTCGTTATATAGGAATTTGTACCGTCATGGTATATCAACATATCACTACCAGTACCAAATTTTGCATTAGCACTATCGGCAAATGTTGCGTGTGAGCCTGTTAAAACATTAAATGCGTTTGCTGTAAAAGTAAAATCATCAGCACCAGCAATTTTGAAATCTATTTGGTCATCTGTACTAGCAGTTATAGAAGTATCAGCATCAGCGTCTAAAATTAATTCAGAACCATTTAAGTCTTGTGGTAACGGAGCAATTGAAGTGAAACTTGTTCTGTCATTAATGACATAAATGGCATGGGTGTCAGTTGGAGCACTAGCGAATGTAATTCTTTTATAATCTCCGTTGCCGTCTTGTCCTAAAGTAAAGGCCTTGCCAGAGCCTGGTTCTTGTCTTACATTATTAACAAAAACTTCTAATGCGTTTTCAGAGCCAACGGGAACTGCAGCTGATAAATCAAACGCTGTGGTTGAGCCATCGCCAGTAAAGTTATCCTTTGTTGGTACTGAAGTAAATTCTTGAAACGGAGCTTGTCCTATATATGCCATTTTTAATTATCCTTCTTTTATATTATTATATTTATAACGAATTTAGCAGTAATATTTGCCCAATCTAGTTATTATCCTTATACATCTTCTAATATTGAAACGGTTACATCTAGAGCATTGCTAGCACTACAAAGCGCTTTTAATACATCTGCGTTTGAACCATCATTCATTAGTACTAATTTATTACCCGCCATCACTTCTAACGCAGTTCCTGGAGGAATAATAGCGTCTTTAACAAGGTAGACATCATTTGAACCATCTTCATTATCAATAAAAAGGTCAGCAAATATGCCGCTTGTAGTCTTATTTGCCATCGTAATACCAATAACAATTGTTTCTAATGCAGCTGAACTTGCGCCAGCTGGTACAGTATATATCGCAGCTAGAGATGTTCCTACATTTGGTGTGCATATTCTTTTAAAATCGTTAGCCATGTTGTTTTCCTTTTATTATATTAATCTTGTTCTTATATTTATAACTATTTATAACACTTATCCAAGTGCAGCTGCTAAAGCGACTGAAAATGCCTGAGTCGCCGCACTTGCGGATGTAATTAAAGTTCCTGTTTCATTCGGTATTGTAATTATTCTATCTGCCGTTGGGTCAACTACTGTTAGAGTAGTTTCAAAGTCATCAGCAGTTGCGCCTTCAAATACAATACTAGAATCTGTTAAATTTAATGCTGTTGCAGTTAAATTTGTAATGGTCGGCGAATTCAATGTTGGACTTGTCAGGGTCTTATTTGTTAAAGTTTGTGTGCCTGTTTTTGTAACAATTGTATTATCAATAGCTATTGTTACTGTTTGTCCTGATATTGAGGTGTCAATACCTGTACCGCCTGTGATAGTGAATGTTTGACTATCTAAATCTATAGAACCAGTACCACTATCGCCAGCAAAGTCTAAATCCTGAGCAGTAATTTGTGCATCAACATATGCTTTAATACTTTGTTGTGTTGCAACTTTAGTAGCGGAATTAGATGACATATTATCTTCATCGAGCACAGCACTACCAGAAACGCCAGTATTGAGAACACCACTTGTAATTGTTGGTGCAGTTAATGTTTTGTTTGTCAGAGTTTCCGAACCGGTTAAAGAAACAAAACTATCACTTTGTAAAGCACTATTAAATTCTGCAAGAGAGCCTGTTAAAGTATTAGAATCTAGGTCTATGCTTTTGTTTGTGAATGTGTCTGTTGTTGCTTTACCAACAAGAGTATCTGTAGCATTAAAGAATGTAATTGTTCTATCGGCAGTCGGGTCAGTAAAGGCCAATGTAGTTTCATATGCATCATCAGTTGCACCCTCAAATACAAGAGGACTTGAACCAGACATTACTACTCCAGATAAATTTTGTGTGCCAGTAAATGTTCCACTAAATGTACCGCCGTTAATCGTTGGACTGGTTAGAGTTTTATTTGTAAGTGTTTCTGAACCTGTAAGAGATACAAAAGTAGCACTTTGTAATGCACTATTAAATTCTGCAAGAGAGCCTGTAAGTGTATTACTATCTAAGTCAATCGTTTTATTTGTAAGTGTATCAGTCGTTGCCTTACCAACTAAAGTGTCAGTAGCGTTCGGTAATGAAACAGTTCTGTCAGCAGTCGGGTCAACAATTCCCAATGTTGTTTCGTGAGCGTTATCTGTTGCACCTTCAAAAACTAGAGGACTACCACCAGATAAAACAACTGAAGTTAAATCTTGTGTTCCAGTAAATGTGCCACTAAAAGTACCACCATTAATTGTTGGTGATGTAAGTGTTTTATTTGTAAGTGTCTGAGTTGCATCTGTTATGACTAGAGTACCAGAAGCATCAGGGAATGTAATCGTTCTGTCTGCCGTTGGGTCTGTAACCGCAAGTGTCGTTTCGTGAGCGTCATCAGTTGCGCCTTCAAATGTGATTTGAGATTGAAAGGTTGTGTCGCCTGTTTTGATACCTGTTACTTCTGTGTTCATTAAAGTAATTGCCTCAACAATATCTGTTGCTGATGCGATTACACCAGAAGCACTTGTAACGCTTGCAATATCGCCGACATCTGCTGCCGTCAAATTATAAGTCGTTCTTAGTGTGTCTAAAGTATCTGTTGTTGCTACTGTTCTGTCTGCCATAATACTATTTATCTTATCCTAAAGCAATACATCTAACTATATGAGTAAATTTGCTAGCGTGTGTTGCGGTTGTTAAAAGAGTCATACTTGTGTCTGGTATTGTAATAACATTATCTTGTGATGGTTCTGCAATATTTAAAGTCGTTTCATATGCATCAGCAGTTGCACCTTCAAAAACTATTCCTGTTCCGCCAATTTGCATTCCAGATGTTGAAGTCCCTGAAGCAAATGTTAAAGCATCTAGTGTTGTACCAGTTGTAAAAGTTTTATTTGTAAGTGTTTCACTGCCTGTCAATGTTGCAGGGTCAGAACCAATTGTTAATGTTACTGCTTGACCTGATGCCGAAGATGTAATCTGACTACCGCCTGCAATCGTAAAAGTCTGGCTATCTAAATCTACAGAACTTGAACCACTATCGGCCGCAAAGTCTAAATCCTCAGCAGTAATCTGACTATCTACATATGCCTTAATACTTTGTTGAGTTGCTAAGTGCGTGGCAGAATTAGATGACATATTATCTTCATCTTTAATTCCCGAACCAGAAACAGCAGTATTTAATACAGCACTTGTTAATACTGGCGCTGTTAAAGTTTTGTTTGTAAGTGTTTCTGAACCAGTAAGTGAAGTGAAACTAGCACTTTGTAATGCACTATTAAACTCAGCGAGAGAACCTGTTATACTATTACCAGTACCACCAAAATCAAATGACTTATTTGTAAGTGTGTCTGTTGTCGCCTTACCAATTAATGTGTCTGTTGCATCAGGGAATGTAATTGTTCTGTCAGCAGTCGGGTCTGTAAAGGCCCAAGTTGTTTCGTGGGCATCATCACTAGCACCTTCAAAGACAAAAGGATTTGCACTTGTTAAAACTGTTGCTGTGATATCCATAGTGCCTGTAAACGAACCACTAAATGTGCCATTATTAATTACTGGTGAAGTAAAGGTCTTATTCGATAATGTTTCTGAACCAGTCAAAGAAGCAAAACTATCACCCTGTAAAGCACTATTAAATTCTGCTAAAGTCCCCGTTATACTATTACCAGTACCGCCGAAATCAAACGACTTATTTGACAATGTATCTGTTGTTGCCTTACCAATTAAAGTATCAGTAGCATTTGGTAACGAAAGCGTTCTATCAGCCGTTGGGTCAACTAATGCTAGTGTTGTTTCATATGCATCATCACTAGCGCCCTCAAAAACTAAAGGACTTGCACCAGATAAAACATTGCCAGTAATATCTAAAGCGCCAGTAAACGAACCACTAAATGTGCCGGCGTTAATTACTGGACTTGTGAGGGTTTTGTTTGTAAGTGTATCAGTAGTGTCTAGTAATACTACATTACCACTACCATCTGGGAAAGTCCAAGTACGGTCAGCAGTTGGGTCTGTAAATGATAAAGTTAATTCATTATCATCATCTGTAGAACCTTCCCAAACCATAGTTGACATTGGGAATACAAACGCATCTGTTGTGATTTCTGGAAGCTCTGGATTAAGTGCTACAATCGCCTCAACAACATCAGTTGCAGAAGCAATATAACTACTTGCATCTAATATGCCTTGAATATCACCGACATCAGCAGCTGTACCATTAAACTCGTGTCTAAAGTAATTTAGTGTGTCTGTGGATGCTACTACTCTATCTGCCATTTGCCAAACCTATAAGTAAATCTTTAATCTCTCTCATTTCTGTTTTTAATTCATTCACATCACGAATCACACTTCTGATTTCATCATTCTGTTCTTTCTGTTTTCTTTTTCTCGACATATATCGAGCATAAGCATCTGAATCAGTATTGATGATTGCTTGAGATTTTAAATCTCTAACTAAGTGTGTGTGTCCTTCAACCTTTGCAGTATCACTCATATGATTAAACTGCCAAGGCAATTCCTCTCATATCTCGTAAGATAGGCGGATACGAACTATTTGTTCCAGTTAATACAACTTTTAATTGAAACGCAGTAAACTCTGGCAAATCACTTGCACTAAATTTAAGTTCTTTAAATGTAACATCATCTTTTGCAGGGTCTACTGTTGCATCAGAAGTTCCGTCATCATTGAATGCCCTCCAAGCAACATCGCCTAGTTTTCTTGCATCCTCAGCACTCGTAACACGATAATATAGTTTAACTGTACTCGTAGAACGAACATTTGCAGAAACTCTAATATCTAACGCAGTAGCATCATTAGTCAATATAACAGGCCTTGTCATATACTTAGCAGAAGCACTACCACCAGTATTTGTTGTTTCTTCAACAAAGTCAGGAGTAGTTCCGTCTACTGGGTTATTTAATCTGTTCTGTATTAAGAACGCACTCAATCTTTGTGTGTCAATCACAGGCGAAATATTATTATTGTCGGTCGGCGTTGATAAAGATATTGCAAGATTAAATGACTTACTACCAGACATCTCATTTGTTTCATTGATTGCACTTGCAATTAAATGTGGTGCAGTCATATAGTTATCTTCATTAAATGTCGCCGGCACTGCCTTTGATGTTGCGGCCAACGAGTATTCACTTTCAGAACCTTCGAGTGTTTTTCCAGTTGTGTTTCTCATTGTGCCAGACAATGATGTGCCTGGTGGTTGTATTGAGCCAACAACAGGTTGAATTACATCATACAATATATTTCGAGTTGCAGTTACATTGTTAAGTCCTGCACACTCACCAGACGCCGAAGCAGTATCAGAGTTTTGTGCAGTAATTGTATAAGAATCTAACTTAATATTTCCAATCGTAGTATATGTGCCGTTAATATTTGAGTGTGCGATACCGTTGTGTGAGCCTGACGGAACACCTGCAATCGTAACATTAGCAGATGTACTGTGCATACCATGATTAGGATGATGAACTGTAATCACAGCAGAACCACTAGTTGTTGTAAGTGGGTTCTGTTTTAATGTCTTAGTCGGAACTATATCATTTACAAGATGAACTGTGCCAGTTGTGTTTTCTGTAAATGAAGCACGATTAAGAATAAACTTGACATCTTCGTTCTGTTCAGCAGTCCAAGTACTTCCGTTCTGCGACTTAAACATTCCACCAAAGTATGGTTGTTTAGAAATCAATCTATTATCATCTAAAGTTTTTTGCCCCATTCTTGCAGTATATACAGTATACTCATCAGAGTTTGACTTCGCAACAAAACAGTACTCTGTATTTTCTTTTAAGAATACAGGACTTGGGAATGTAAATGTTGTTGCCGCCGAAGCATCTGTTGAAGTATTAACATCACCAGAATCTACAAATACTTGACCAAACGGAACAATTGTTTGAGATGGATAACCATTAACCATTGTTCTAATCTGAACTTGTACAGGAGATATACTAGACTTACTTGAGAAGTACAGTTGACAACTTGTAAGGAATATACCATTTGTAGAATCTACAAAGAATGATTGTGCAATTGGGTCACGATTTCTACGAGGCGGTCGTGGTGGATTACCAGCCCAAACTTGTGTATTTCTCTCATCAATAGCTGTTCTCGTTATAGTCTGGTCCTCTACAACATCTGTTCTTGAAATTTGAGGTTCTCTCGTAGACACGATAGTTTCTTGAACTTGTTGTATCATTCCTTTTGCAGTATAATCAGCCTCGGCAGATGTAAATATATCACCAACTAGACTATTTGTTGAACTAGTAGTTAATCTAAATGTTCTCTTACCTGTTCTCCATTTAGGGGCGCTACCACTATTAACCCTTCCAGGCGGTTGAGGTATTGCAAAAGTTCCTTGAACTTCACCCTTAGCATCAGTTGTTAGGGCCGCACCTGCACTACTTCCTAGTGGTGTTACATAAGCAGAAACATCAATGCCATCAAAGAATGGATAAACTCTTGTGAGAGGTCTTAAATCTCTTCCAGTAAATATAATCGTGTTTGCTCTTATAAATGGCGCAAACGCAACACTTACTACTCTATCACCAAAACTTGTTCTTACGGCATTTGGTATTAACCCAGTACGAATTCCTGCTCTTCTGAGTCCAACTCGTTGTGCAGTTTCAATAGTTGTTGTTTGAGTCTGCCAACCAAAACCAGGAGTTTGAGTCTGTGTTCTATTTGTTTCTTGAACTGAGCCAGACCATTGTTCGTTCCAGTTACCCCAAACAGTACCAAGATTCAAGTCTAACACGCCAGCAGAAGCAAGGTCTGTTAATGTGTCGAATGTTCCTGGCATATCAACTTGTAAATCAGGTAATGTTTCGGTTTCCATCCACTCGTCCATTTCAGGTGAAAGGGTAATTTCACCAACATAAGCGATTACTTCAAATGGTTGTAAATTAACAGTAGTACTTGCATATGGTTGTTCTACAAATGAAGTACTTGTATAAGGTAATGTGATTAAATCACCAGTCTTTTGATAGCCGTTAGTTGTTCTAATTGCATCAGTCATTGCAGTACTATTTGCCAATGAACTATCTGACTCTATCAGATTAATATTGTCTTGATGGAATGCAGGGCGTAATTCACCGTTTGCCATATCCATAGCAACTGAATAGTCCGAATCTGTTACATCTGCAATTCCGTGACCAGTAAAGTTATCTACAATAATACCATTCTTGAATCTATCAAAACCATCAGCATCTTGTATTTGCATATTCTGTGCTTCTGATTCTAGTAGAGATAGTTGTGTGTAGTATTCTACATTCTCTAGTCGTTTTTCTATACGACCAATATCTCTCATTGTATATCGTCTGTTATCTTGTGGTGTTATTTTAATATCACTTGTTTTGAATGTGTATGCAGGTATAACTAACTTATACAATAACATAGCATCTGCAATACCTTCAGGTTCAATAGGTTCAACTGCCGAAGCACCAGAAACTACTTTGAAAGAACCATTAGATGCCATAAATACTTTATCTCTACGACTTAGGTAAAACTCCAAGTCAGCGGTAATGTCTGTATTGAATTTTGCAAACTCAACTGTAGAAGCACCTGTACCACTATATTGTCTGTCTTGGCCATCACCAGCATCAATAGTTGAAGCATTGTCAACTCTTGGTCTAAGGTCTAACACATCTCTTAATTCAAACTTCTCACCAGTAACATCAGAAGTATAAGAAGGTATATCGCCATAGTCAATACCAGAATAACTGTCGACAGAGAAGAAGTTACCAGCACCGTGGGCGTAATAATCATATGTAATGAGAAGTCTACCTGTCGGAGCAGATTCACCTGCCTTTCTTACTAAACGACCAATATCATAGAAGTTATCTCTCATTCCAGTATCTAAATCAAATCTGTGTGTAATGTCTAGGTCAGTTGAAACGG
>Ga0209603_1003886_pt1 | contig 12775 bp, 10 predicted proteins | sample COGITO_mtgs_1206_FD_184812 | JGI IMG/M metagenome (GOLD analysis project Ga0209603, IMG submission 184812) | Pelagic marine microbial communities from North Sea - COGITO_mtgs_120607 (SPAdes) (version 2) | ecosystem: Environmental > Aquatic > Marine > Epipelagic ... | reverse complement strand
ACTCCATGAAATTGAATTACCTACTTCTTGATCCCAATGATGTTGCACGTATTCAAGTGAGGCAACGTTTGAAAGAAATCTCTTCCTTAAGTCTCACCAAAGAGTTTTCGAGCTTCACAGATTTAAAGAACTTTTTGCAGTACGAAACTACCGATTTACTGTTAATTGATCCCTCTGAAAATGAAGATAAAATCTTTAAATTCATCGAGAAATACGGCATTCAAAAACAAGTTGTTTTTACCTCTAAAAAATCAACACATGCAGTCAAGGGTTTCGAATTGGGAATTCTAGATTTTTTATCAAAACCTTTTACTTTGGGAAGGTTTGAAATGACTTTGGAACGTTTAGAAAACAAGATTCTTGGTTCAAAGCCTGTTAATCCTGAACTTAAAAAAAGCGTTGAAGTTAAATGCAATCTAAAATTTGAAAAAATAACCCTTTCAGCTATTCAATGGATAGAAGCTATGGGTGACTATGTGAAAATTGTTACTTCCAAAAAAAAGTATATTGTCTTATCTTCAATGAAAGGCATACAAAAACGGATTCCAGAAAAACACTTTTTTAGATGTCATAAATCCTACATTATAAATATGGAAGAGGTTTCAAGTTTTTCACAATCTACCGTTTTTCTTAAAAACAAACCACTCCCTTTGAGTCGTACCAAAAAAGAAGCCTTTAAAGCCGCTTGGTCAAGTCGTTATTGAGGATCAACATCTACTGCAACACGAATACTTCGATAAGCCCCAATCGCTTCAAAGCTTTTTAAAGAAGATACAACAATAGCTTTTACTTTATTTCGACTAGAATTATCAATAAACTTTATCAATAACTGCTTGTGATACAAATTACGCACACGTGCAATTGGAGGATCAACCGGGCCTAAAACAGAGCCTTGGAGGCTTAGATTTAAAGCATTGACTAACCATTGCGAAGCTTGGTCAACTTGGTTATAATCTTTTGCTTTTAGTGTAATTCGAATGAGTCTATAAAAAGGTGGATACTGATACTCTCTTCGCTCTTTCAATTGAGTTGCAAAGAGCGTTTCATAATCATTTTTAATCACCTGAAGCAATACAGGGTGCTCTGGCGTAAAAGTCTGTATCAATACGTTGCCTTGTTCTTTAGACCGTCCGGACCTTCCCGCTACTTGAGAGAGCATTTGGAAACTACGCTCGTGCGCTCTAAATTCTGGAAAATTAAGCAATGGGTCTGCGTTCAAAACCCCAACCAAAGCAACGTTCTTAAAGTCGAGACCTTTGGTTAGCATTTGTGTTCCAACAAGAATTTGAACATCACCTAGAGTAAACGATTCGATGATGTTGTCAAAGGAGCGCTTCCCTCGGGTACTGTCCCAATCCATTCGTGCCACTTGATTTTCAGAAAAGAGTTCATTAACCTGTTCTTCTATCTGTTGGGTCCCCATCCCTTTCACATTCAATGTGTTGCTTCCACAGGCGCTACAAACTGCCGGTTTTGCAATATGATAGCCACAGTAATGGCAGCGCAGTTGCTGATTGTATTGATGATAGGTTAGCGTCACATCACAGTTGGTACACTGCGGAATATGACCACAGGTAAAGCACTCCATAACTGGAGCATACCCCCTCCTATTTTGGAATAAAATCACTTGCTTCTTTTCTGCTAAAACATTTTTAATGGCGTCAATTAATTCTTGAGAAAAGAAGCCATTCATTTGCTTTTTCCGATGTGCTTCTTTCAAATCGATACATCTGATGTTGGGCATAGAAATCCCTCCAAATCGAGTTGTAAGTTGCGCGTAACCATATTTTTTTCGCTCCACATTAAAACGAGTTTCCATGGCAGGAGTTGCAGAACCCAACAAAACCTTAGCACCTTGGATTTTTCCTAAAACAATAGCAGTGTCTCGCGCGTGATAACGTGGAGCTGGATCGAATTGTTTGAACGAGCTTTCGTGTTCTTCGTCCACAATAATGAGTCCTAAATCTTTAAACGGAAGGAAAACAGAAGATCGAGCACCTAGGATAATCTGAGCTTTTTCTTGTTTGCTGATTATGTTATTCCACATTTCTACCCGCTCATGTATCGAAAATTTAGAATGATAGACAACTACTTTAGACCCAAAACGATCTTGTAGTCGATGGATCATTTGAGAGGTTAATGAAATTTCGGGCAATAAATACAACACTTGTTTTTCTTGTTGCAATACCTGCTCTATCAAATCAAAATAAACTTCTGTTTTACCAGAAGAAGTAACACCTTCTAACAGGACTACGTCTTGATTTTTAAATTGTTCTTCTACTGCTTCAAAAGCTTCTTGTTGTGCTGGTGATAAATCAATTTCACTTTTGTGCATAGAAGCTACATATGGAATTCGATCTTCTTCAAAAAAAGATTCTACCAAAAAACCTTTATCCAAAAGTGTTCTGAGCGACGAACTAGAAGATCCCGTTTGTTTCAACAGAGGCGCTACCTTAGTCCATTGATCCAGTTCCGTTTGCGCACTATAAATCCCTAGCACAAGAGCACTTTGGCGAGGCGCTTTGCTTAGCAGGTCGAACAAACCTGCCAAGGCTTCTTCTGCCCGATAGTCTTGAGCTATTTGAACGTAACGAACCCGTTTGGGTTTAAATTTCTCTTTTAATTCTTGATAGGATTCTATTACTTCTTTTTCTAGCAAGGATTGTATCAAAGGAAAAATATGCTGTCGATCTACTATTTTACGAATCTCATCTACGGTCAGTGTTTTCTCGTCTAAGGCTTCATAAACCAAAAACTCTTCGTCTGAGAGCGTATCTTCTAGAACAGCTACTTCTCCATTTTTACGAATCAAGGTTTCGCTGGTCAAAAGTAAAGCAGAAGGAAGTGCTGCTTTTAGGACAGAGCCCATAGAGCACAAATAATACTGTGCCATCCATTCCCATAACCGTATTTGTTGTTCGGTAACTACAGGGTACTCCTCTAAAATTACGGTAATTGTTTTGGGCTCATACGTTTGAGGTGCAACCTCATGCTTACGGTATACGATCCCGGTGTACATTTTGCTTTTTCCAAAAGGAACTCCGACACGAAAACCTGGCCTTAAAAATTGATACTCTTCTTCCGTAACCCAGTAAGTAAATGGTTTAGGTAAAGGTAAAGGCAGCAATACATCAACAAAAAAGTGCATAGCCGCGTTTTAAATTTCAGTGATATTCACTTTCGGTTTCTTGTTCAATTTGTTCAAAGTCGCATTGAGTTCAAAACCCAAAAGCAATAAAATGGAATTAATCCAAGTGTAAAGCATAAATAAAAGTAAAGCTCCGATAGAACCATACAGTTGGTTATAGGTCGAAAAACGATCGACATAGATTCCAAAAAGATAGGTGCTTAAAACGAGTAACAAGGTGGTCATAAAAGCCCCTGGAGAAAAAAAGTGATTTACCTTTCCTTCGACTGTTCCGAAAAAATACAAGGTAGATATTGAAAAATAGGCAAGTACAACAAAAAAGAAAATCTGAGCTATACGAACCCAATTGACTGTATTTGGAATGAAATCTTGAATATTACGCAAGAAATACAATTCAAAAAATATGAATACCGCAACCGCGATCAGCAATAAAACAGCTATCAAGATACTTACTGCGATTGAAATCAGATATTGCTTAAAAAAGTTACGCGTCAAGTCTACGTGATACGATTCTTCAAAACTTGCAAAAATCGCATTCACTCCGTTTGCTGTTAAAAAAATCGATAATATAAATACAGATGACAATAACCCTCCTCTGGGTTTGCTCTGTATGTCTTCGAAAATAGATGAAAAGAATATATGTGTTTCTTGCGGAAGTAATGCCTCAATAAACTCTAGTAAGACAGCATCAAAATTAATAATGGGAATGAACGGAATTAAATTCAATACAAATAGTAGAAATGGAAAGAGTGCCATAAAAAAGCTAAATGAAATACTCCCAGCACGGGCCGTCAGTGCGCCTCGGATAATACCCAAAAGATACATTTCGATTAAGTCATAAACTGAAAAGTTTTTTCCTCCTGGGAGTTTGATTAACTCCAAAGCCTTAATGAGCTGTCCGATTATCGGAATTTTTTTTAGTCTTTCTTTCATAGCTGAACAATAATCCAAAAATACTAATCCCGAATCAACTTCTAATGCCTTCTAAGATTTTTTTAAAAAAGAAATGCTTTTTACCTGCATGAAAATCAAAACTCAACCGGAGTTTTGTAATTTTGAAGCATGGAAATACAATTGATTTGCATTGGCAAAACTGATGATTCTGAAATACAAAAATTGATTTCAAATTACGAAAGCCGATTGAAACACTACCTAAAGTTCACGCTTCAAGTGATCCCCGATCTCAAAGATGCCAAAAACCTTTCTCAAGAACAACAGAAAGCAAAAGAAGCTATTCTAATTGAAAAGCAATTGCGCACTTCTGACGTAGTCATTTTGTTAGACGAACACGGAAAGGAGTTTTCTTCAGTTAGATTTTCAGAGTTTTTAAATAAAAAAATGAGTTCAGGTTGTAAGCGTTTGGTCTTTATAATTGGTGGCCCATATGGCTTTGCAGCTTCATTGCACCAGCAATACAAAGCAAAAATATCACTTTCACAAATGACTTTTTCTCATCAAATGATACGTCTATTTTTTGTAGAACAACTGTATCGAGCCAATACCATCCTAAAAAACGAACCCTACCATCACCGCTAAAACAATTCTATGAAACTTGTATTTGCAACCCACAACCTCAACAAACTAAAAGAGATTCAAGAACTCGTTCCTTCCGGAATTGAGATCTTAAGTCTAACAGACATTAAGTGTACAGAAGATATTGAAGAAACGGGGACAACCTTAGAAGAGAATGCCAAGATCAAAGTAGACTACATCAAAGACAATTACGGATATGACTGCTTTGCAGACGATTCTGGATTGGAAATCGATTCTCTTGAAGGTGCCCCAGGTGTCTATTCAGCGCGCTACGCAGGAGCTGAAAAAAGCAATGAAAAAAATATTGAAAAAGTGTGGGCAAAACTTGCTGATAAAAAAGATAAGTCTGCGCAATTCAGAACCATTATTGCAGCACATATCGACGCTAAAAAATTGCAATGCGAAGGTAAAGTACGCGGCACTATAATTTCTGAAAAAAGAGGTGAAGGCGGGTTTGGTTATGATCCAATTTTTATCCCAAATGGGTACTCCAAAACTTTTGCAGAGTTAGGGAAAGAGGTCAAAAACGAGATCAGTCACCGAGCCATAGCATTTCGAATTTTTCTAAAAAGCTTATAATCAGTAAACTACTCTTCTTATTTAAAACGCTTTATGAAGTGCTAAATGGATAATTAACAGTACCTTTGCGGCAATGAAAACATTCCAAGAATTAGGTCTTAATGATGCGTTATTAGAGGCTATAAAAGACATGGGTTTTGAAACCCCATCAGAAGTACAAGAAAAAGCAATTCCAATCCTCCTTGAGAAAGATACAGACATCGTTTCTTTGGCTCAAACTGGAACGGGAAAAACAGCAGCATTCGGATTCCCAATGCTTCAAAAAATTGATGCAAAAAGCAGAACCACTCAAGGATTGATTCTATCTCCTACACGAGAGCTCTGTTTACAAATTACACAAGAAATAAAAAATTACGCTAAGCACTTGAAAGGTGTGAATGTTGTGGCTATCTACGGTGGTGCAAGCATAACCGATCAGGCTAGAGCAGTTAAAAAAGGAGCACAAATTTTAGTTGCTACTCCTGGACGTATGCAAGACATGATCCGCAGAAGATTGGTTGATGTTTCTAAAATTGAATACTGTGTTTTAGATGAGGCTGATGAAATGCTTAACATGGGATTCTTTGAGGACATCACAAACATCCTTTCGCATACACCTGATGAAAAAAGTACCTGGTTATTTTCTGCTACGATGCCAAAAGAGGTGTCAGTAATTGCAAAAAAATTCATGTACAATCCGGAGGAAATTACGGTTGGTACCAAAAATGCAGGTACAAAAAACGTGAGCCATGAATACTACAAGGTAAGTGGTCGTGATCGTTACCCAGCTTTAAGACGATTAGCCGATGCGAATCCTCAAATTTTCTCTGTTGTATTTTGTAGAACAAAAAGAGATACACAAAGTGTAGCCGAAAAACTCATCGAGGATGGATACAGCGCAGGAGCACTTCACGGTGATTTGAGCCAAAACCAACGGGATATGGTAATGAAATCATTCCGTAACAAGCAAATCCAAATGCTCGTTGCTACCGATGTTGCTGCCCGTGGAATTGATGTAGATAATATTACCCATGTAATTCACTACCAACTTCCAGACGAAATAGAAACCTATACCCACCGAAGTGGAAGAACAGGTCGTGCCGGTAACCAAGGTGTGTCGATGATCATCGTTACACAAAGTGAATCACGTAAAATTCGTGCGATTGAAAAAATAATCCAAGCGAATATTGAAATGAAGAAAATTCCTACGGGAATGGAAATTTGCGAGACGCAATTATACTCTTTAGCTCAAAAAATAAAGAACACAGAAGTTAACGAAGAAATTTTCAACTACTTACCTAAGGTAGAAGCTGAATTACAAGATCTAAGTAAAGAAGAACTTATTCAGCGTTTGGTTTCTGTAGAATTCGCTCGTTTTCACAACTACTACAAGAAGTCAAAAGATCTTAACAGTAAGTTTGAAGATAATCCAGCAGACAAAACAAAGCACAACAGAAAAGACACAACACGTTTCTTTATCAACGTAGGAGAACGTGACGAATACAACTGGATGGCGCTCAAAGATTTCTTAAAGGCAACTTTAGAAATTGACACCGATGATATTTTTCATGTAGACGTAATGGAGAGTTTCTCATTCTTCAATACACCCAACAGCCTAAAAGAAAAGGTTATTGAAAAGTTCACAGACTTTAAAATCGATGGACGCTTCATCAATGTGGAAATTTCTGAAAAAGGCCCTAGAGGAAGAAGTGGCGGAGGCGGCGGTAAACGCAGAAGCTTCAATAAAGACGATGGCTCTGGCGGCGGTGGATACAAAAAGAAATTCAACTCTGGAGGTTCTGGAGGCGGCGGTGGATACGACCGCGGTAAAAGAAGAAGTTTTGACAATAATCCTGACAACAAATCAGGAGAATCTGGTAGATCTCCTCGCAGATCAAATTCTGGATCAAAACCAACATACGGATCAAAAGGTAACAAACCTGGTGGATTTGGACGTAGATCAAGATCCTAAAGCGTCGCTGTTAATTTTTTAACAAAAAGCGATATTTACTGGACTCATGCCTTTTTCTTTATACTTTTGTATTATGGGTTCTAAAACATACAGATACATTCTTGCCTTCAGCTTACTTTTTACAAGTATAGCTGAAGCTCAAGATTCCAAAAGACAAATCCTTAAGGGAATTGTAGAAAACGAAACTACTGAGACCATAATGAAAAGTGTTCATGTCTTGAACTTGAATACTATCGTTGGCTCAATTACCGACGATGAAGGAGTTTTCGAAATCGAAGCACAGGTAAACGATACTCTTTACTTTTCTTACCTTGGTTTCAAACCTTTCAAAGTAGCTGTTACGCAAGATATGATCAAGTTTGAAAATCCTAAATTCAAACTGACCGTATTGGCTTTTGCCCTAGAAGAAGTTGTTTTAAGTCCCTATAAACTTACTGGTTATTTAGATGTTGACGTAAAAAACGTGCCTTTAAATCCAGCCGGAAGATATAACATACAAGGCTTACCAAGTAGCGGATACGAAGCAGGTAACCGAAATCGGTCTTCGATATCCAAAGCCGTTGGAGCACTTTTTAACCCTGCCGATTTTCTGTACAACCTGTTTGGAAAAAATCCAGCCCAAATGCGTAAGCTAAAAAAAATGCGAGCTGATGATGAGATTAAAAACTTACTCGCTTCTAAGTTCGATCGCGAAGTGCTGATTCAACTCTTAGGAATCGATCGAGTCAATCTTGAAGAAATTTTAAGAAATTGTAATTACTCCAAAGCTTTTATTAGAGAAGCAAATGATTTACAAATACTTGAAGCTATAAGCGGATGCTACGAAGAGTTTAAAATCTTGCAACTATAAGATGAAACCTGCTGTCCTCAAAGAAGCTCTACTATCTTACTATGCTTCCATAGAAGATCGAGATAAAGGGGTGCAGCTGATTAAAAACCACCCATACTTAGGAGATGAGCTTGTTCGACTTGCATTTTCAGAAGAACAAAAAACGAGAACACATTGTTGCTTCCTGGGTCTTAGAGCGGTTAATTACAAATGCAAAACACCTAAGTCTTTATCCTTACTTCACTGAATTTCTTAAAGCATTTCAATACCAGACTCATGAAAGCAAACGGAGACCTTTTACAAAACTCTTATATCATCACTGTCAGGTTAAAGAACACAGGGATCAATTAAGTGCGAAAGAAATAGACATCATCATCGCTTGCTGTTTCGACACCCTACTCGATGCCAAAATAGTAGCTCCCAAAGCCCATGCCCTAAAAACTATCGTTTACTTCAAAAATCATAACGATTGGGTTGAAGATGAATTGAAATCTTACATCGAAAAAGAACTTCCAACAAATTCGGCAGCATTTAAATCCTCCCTAAGACAAATCCTTCCGTTTTGATTTCAGTTTTGACATAAGAACCGTATCTTTACGCTCTAATTTTAAGCTATGAAACTCAACACGCTCAATGCAATTTCACCAATAGATGGTCGCTACAGAGGAAAGACGAAAAACCTTTCTCCTTTCTTTTCTGAAGAAGCACTAATTCGCTACCGTGTTCGTGTTGAAATAGAATATTTTATTGCACTTTGTGAGCTTCCACTCCCGCAGCTCAAGTCATTTAACCCATCTCTTTTTGAAGAGTTGCGTTCCATTTACCATCATTTTACAGCTGATGATGCAGTAGAAATTAAAGACATTGAAAAAACAACAAACCATGATGTAAAAGCAGTTGAATACTTTATCAAAAAAGAATTTGACAAGCTCGAGCTTCAAGAATATAAAGAATTCATCCACTTTGGATTGACTTCTCAAGACATCAACAATACTGCAATTCCGTTGTCAATAAAAGAAGCTTTGGAAAAAGCTTATTTACCACAACTTAACAAAGTATTAGAGGTACTAAAAACCATTGCCGAAGAATACAAAGAGGTGACTCTTCTGGCGCGTACACATGGGCAACCAGCTTCTCCAACAAGATTGGGAAAAGAAATTGATGTCTTCATCAATCGACTTGAAAACCAAAGAAAAAGTTTAGTTGAAATTCCTAATGCTGCAAAATTTGGTGGAGCAACTGGAAACTTCAATGCACATCATGTTGCCTACCCAGAAACAGATTGGAAAGCTTTTGGAACACACTTTGTAGAAAATAGCCTCGGGCTTCATCACTCCTTCCCTACCACACAAATAGAACACTATGATTATTTTGCAGCTTTATGTGATAATCTGAAAAGAATCAATACCATCATCATAGATTTAGATCGTGATTTTTGGACATATATCTCCATGGATTACTTCAAGCAAAAAATCCTTGCTGGTGAGGTAGGATCATCTGCGATGCCCCATAAAGTCAATCCTATTGACTTTGAAAATTCAGAAGGGAATCTGGGTATTGCCAATGCACTCTATGAATATTTTGCAAGTAAACTTCCAATCTCTAGACTACAACGCGACCTCACAGACAGTACCGTTCTGAGAAATATTGGAACTCCATTTGGTCATTCTCTCATCGGCTTTCAGTCGACTATAAAAGGGATTAGTAAGCTTTTATTAAACAAAGCAAAAATAGACGAGGACTTGAGTTCAAACTGGGCGGTAGTGGCAGAAGCTATTCAAACAATATTGCGACGTGAAGGTTATCAAAATCCGTATGAAGCACTTAAAGGTCTTACACGAACCAATCAAGAAATTAATCAAGAGTCCTTACACAACTTCATTGATGAGCTTGAAATCGATACCAAGATTAAAGTAGAATTAAAGAAAATTACACCTTTCAATTACACCGGGGTCTAATTGATTTCTTTTAGGAATTCACCTCCAGGAATATCAATTACTTCGGTTAGTGTAGCGACTTGATTTAAGTCGATATCGCCTTCTATAGAAAGAAGAATGAAATTGATATTCGAAATATCCAAGCCTTCTTTGTCAGCGAATTTCTGAGCACCTTTGACGTACATAACCAAACGATCTACTTTAGAATCATCGGAGCCATAAACTACACAAAACTGAACGTCTACATCTTTTTCCGAAAGATTCATTACTGTTTCTAATTCGGTTTGATCAATCTGATTTGCGATCCAAGACTCCATGTCTTGGGCTATTATACCGCTTTTGGTGCTCAAAACTTTAAAGCTATCCATACTTTTCACCATATCTATGAATCCATTCATTTGAGGGTCATCAGTATTGAGACTTAGTTTCCCAAGCATTTCAAACATCTTTGGACTAACACTTAAGTACGAAGCTGCTGGGTCTTTTTGGTACTGTTTAAAAATATTTTGAGCAGTGAGTAGGTTTAAACTCATCAATAAAACAAGAATAAGGCTATATCTTTTCATTTGGAATGCTTTTTGTAAGATACAAGTATAAGGATATATTTTAAAATGCGACATTATTTAATAGAGTTCATTAAATTTGAAAAACTATATCAACTATTCAAAAAAATTATGAACAAGATTTATTACTATTGTCTACTCGGAACTGCTAGTTTATTAATTGGATGTGATGCGGAAGATCGCGATGATGAAATCATTAATATAGCAGATAATGATATGGATTTAGAGGTAAACGACTTCATTTGGAAAGGATTGAATCAGAATTACTATTGGCAAGAGTCGGTTGAATCTTTAGCCGATTCACAAATTAATAATGCAGCAGCATATGATGAATTCTTAGGCGAGACAGTAGATCCTTCTGATTTTTTTACCAGCTTAAACCATCCTGACGATCGCTTCAGTTGGATCGATGAAGACTATGTAAACCTTGAAAATCAATTGGCGGGTATTTCTGCTTCTAATGGTATGAATTTTTTGGTAAGCCGACAATGTGATGATTGTAATGACCTAGTCGCTTTTGTGACCTATGTACTTCCCGAATCTGATGCTGCAGCAAAAGGGATAGAACGAGGAGATTTTATCTCAACTATCAACGGATTTGTTTTGAATGTCAATAATTATATTAATTTATTATATGGAGATGAGCTAAGTTACACAGTAGGTATAGCCGATTATAATGCTGTAGAGGGATCTTATGAATTAACCGGCGAGACCATTACATTAGATAAGGTAGAGAATTTCCAAGAAGATCCAATTCATAAAAACCTTGTTCTTGATGTAGATGGTCAAAAGGTTGGATACCTTATGTACAACAAATTTCTTAACGAATTTGACGATCAACTGATTCAAACCTTTACTGATTTTGCAACGGAAGGAATAAGGGACCTTGTAGTAGATTTGCGTTATAATGGTGGAGGATCTGTTCGTACCTGCGTCTATTTAGCAAGTATGATTACTGGGCAGTTTACAGACGAAATATTCGCACAACAAATATGGAATTCAAAGTTATTAGCATATTTCGAGGCTTTAAATTCCAATACCAATGATTCGGACGACAAGGAACTTAACAATTACTTCACAAGTACCAACTCAGACGGTGTAACCTTACCAGCCTTAAACTTAAACACAGTGTATATAATTGCTACAAACAGAAGTGCCTCTGCGAGTGAACTTTTGATCAACGGTTTGGCACCACATATTAATGTTGTGTTGATCGGAAATACAACTTATGGCAAAAATGTAGGTTCAGTCACTTTATATGATTATATCGACAATGAAAGAACAAAAAATCCAAACCATACCTATGCCATGCAACCCATTGTTCTTAAAATAGCAAACAGTGCAGGGTTTGCTGACTATACAAATGGTTTAGAACCGGATATTGAACTCCGTGAAAGAGCATCGAATCTAGGCGTACTTGGATCTCCTACTGAGCCTCTACTTTTTGCAGCTCTAAATCAAATCTCTGGATCAGGGAAGTATCAAGTTCCTGAAGGTGAAGCACTAATTCCTTTGACAGATCCCAAGTTTGAAGCATCCAATGGTATGTATATCGATTTACCACAAAGCTCCCTGAAATATTTTCTTAAAAACTAAGGTTTATACCCAGTCTAAAATTACGTCCCTGTGTGCTGAAGTTTTCAATTTCAATATAATTTGCATCAAAAATGTTAGCTAGAATAAAAAAGGCGGATAGTTTTTGATTTTTAAATCGGTGACTCACTTTAGCATCCACCAAAGTGTATGCATCTAATGGTGCACTACTAAGTCCAACTCTACTTCCGGTATGCTGAATAGTTGTATTCAAATGTGTAGCAGGACTCAGATCATAGTCCAACACAGCTCCAAATGCATGCTTGGGTAAGTTGATAAGATTGCCTAGTTCTGTTTCGTTATAAGTATAGTTCATACGGAGATCTACAACATCAAAAAGTTTATTTTGATACTCAAACTCAATTCCACTATAGGTAACTCGTTCTTCAGAATTACCATAGCGATAGGTAGCAAAATCGTAAATCAAGGTCGGATCTTCTGTACGCTTGAAAAACACAAGTGATGCTCTCGATTGGGTTCCACTATTCCATTCAGCACCCAGTTCAAGGGTTGTATTTTCTTCTGGTTTTAAATCTAAATTCCCTGAATAAAAATCATATAACTGATAGGAACTCGGGGGAATAAACGCTGAACTAATTGAAGAAACAATTTTCAAACGATCTTCATTTGCAAAACGGAAAG
>Ga0209603_1003882_pt1 | contig 12782 bp, 8 predicted proteins | sample COGITO_mtgs_1206_FD_184812 | JGI IMG/M metagenome (GOLD analysis project Ga0209603, IMG submission 184812) | Pelagic marine microbial communities from North Sea - COGITO_mtgs_120607 (SPAdes) (version 2) | ecosystem: Environmental > Aquatic > Marine > Epipelagic ... | reverse complement strand
GTGTCTTTGTTCACCACGCAACCCATACATACACACGCGCTCGCGCGCGCAACAACAACACGCGCGCGTAACAATACGCAGTCGTGACACTTAGCGTTCTCGCGCGACATTGCGCGCCGTCTCCCCCACCCTAAAAAGATGCGCCGTGCGGATCGCGCTGCAGTGCCACCATCATGAGCGCCGCCTCGATCGTCCTAGGATCGGCGCGCTTCCTAGAGGCCAGCTCGGTGACCCTGATCACCGAGAGCAGTTCCCTTTGCCGACGGCGCGTGTGGCGCACAATCTGCAAATCCATGGCTTGGACATCCTGTCGCGTAAATGGGTGCATGCGCAGATGCAAGGCCAGGCCCTTGGCGCCGGCCGTGCCGCTGGCACTGCCGTGCGACTTCAGGCACACCCACCCGTTGGTGCGGTTTGGGTTGAGCGCCCAGCAAAAGACCGCCTTGAGCGTCTGCGGCCTTCGGGAGCGACGGAGTTGCTGGTCCACCCACTGCGAAATGGTGCGAGCGTCGCGTGGCATAGAGAGGGCCAATGCTTGTGCCACCGTGCGCGCATTGGTCGGGATGGCCAGGGTGTCTCGCAGCACCGCCTGGGCGGTGGCCAGTGCGTACGCGCGGCTAGTCGGCAACGGCGGCAACTCTCGCGGCTTGGAGTGTCGGATGGCCTCGAGTTGCTGTTTGTCTGTGAGCGGCGGCTCGCTGTCTGCCTCGTCGGTGTCCGACCCTCCCTCCCGGTCAAAGTGCGTGCCGTTCCAGACGAGCGCCAGGGTGCACGCTCGTTGTGGCAGTGGTGGGAATCTCTGCTCGCAAAAGGCGCAAGAATAATAACGCTCGCGTCTCTTAGCGCACGGCGTGGCACCGCCACCCCTTAAAACACGGTGCGCATGAGCGCCGCGTCGCGGCCAAACCAAATGTCGGCCACGCCCCAGTAATCGCCCGGCATCTCCTCGGCAATGTACGCGCGCATGGCTTCGGCATCGTCGATCCACCGTGTCCGGCCGAGGGCCGTGCGCGCGTAGGCCAGCACAAAGCGATGGCGGTGCAGCAAGGACGCGTACACGTCGGCCACCTCGGCGCGCGTCATGTTGCTCACGGGCGGCCAGCGCCAGGGCGTCGTCTCCACCACTAGGTTGTCGATCCGGTCCACGTGTGGCAGCAGGCTGCGCAGGGCCATGCCCTCGGCGCCTTCGGTGTCGATCTTGATCAGCAAGATGCGACGAAAGCGTTCAAACCAGGTCAGTGCGTGCTGCACCGTGGTCAAGCGCGTCGTGTGCTCCGCCCGAAGCGGGTGCGCCGCGCTGCCGGGCCGTAGCTGGTAATCGCCCGCGCAGCCGTGCGGGTTGACACGCAGGAGTGTCGTGCCCTGCAAAACCCCGACGGGGCGCGGCACGTAGCGCATCGCCTCCTCAAACCCATTGATTTGGATCGCCGCATCCAGACGCTTGTGGCACCCCGGCTGCGGCTCAAAGGCGACGACCTGGCAGCCCAAGGCGGCCGAGAGGAGCGAGTAGTAGCCGCTGTTGGCGCCGACGTCCACGATGACCCGATCTCGACCAAAGCACTCCGAGGCGAGGCGGCGGAAGACGCGCTTCACCATGGCCTCGGAGTGGCTCTCCTTGAGCACCCACTCGGCAGACCAGTCGTCGACAATGTACAGGCGCACGGTGGCGTTGCTGTTCCAGCGCACGACCGTGTGCGATCGAAACGGCACGTCGTTGCGCAGCAGGCGCTCGGGCGGCGGCCACAGTTGCCGGACCACCTGGGTCTTCCACGGCTTGTCCACCGCCTTGAGGACGAGCGGATCGCAGTCGTGAAACCAGTCGCACTCGCGCTCCTCGAGCGAAAAGGAGACGACGTTGCAGCGCGCGCACGCGCGGCACCGGCGCGCGCACTCGCGCGCGAGCGCGGGCCAGCCGCCCCTGGTGGCGGCAAGGTCGAGACCAGGTCCCTTGAGCACGCCACGATCGCCCGCCTCGCAGTCGGTCTGGTGGTGGTGCGTCGCGCCGCAAAGGCCCGTGTACAGGGAGCGGTTCATTGTGGCGCACCTGACGATGCGCGCACGCGCTCCCAGGTTGGCATTTAGCGTGCTTGAAATGGTACCGATTCCCACACACACACACGCACGCGCGCGGTTACACCCACCCACACCACAACACACGCACCACCACAACACACACGCCACAACACACACTCACACGCGCTCACACGCGCAAAGAGTGCACGCGCTCGCCTTTTTTTGCCCAGTTCACGACGGGTTTACGCTGTGCCGGGACGTAAACCCCAAGCACGCGTCTCCTTGCTCAGGTCTCCCCTGGTGGCGGCTCGGTGGGCGGCGGCGGCGCGGCTGGCTTTGCGCGCTCCATGCCGGCCATCGCGCACTCCTCCGGCATGGGCGGCAGCTCGCCGCCCGCTGCGGAGATCCACTGCCGGCTCGCGTGAATGAGTCCCCTTCGCAGGTCCATTGACACGGCCTTGACGTACGCCTCCGTGCGCATCTTCAGTGCCAAAGGCGCCGTGTCGGTGGGCGTTCCGGTGGTGGCTGCATCGGTCGGCGCATCGAGGTCCACTGGGCAGTCCAGGTCGCGGCTCGTGCCGCACAGACGCGGCGCCGGCAGCGCCGCGCAGAGCGCCTGCCGCGCGCTCATCGAGGTGGCAAAGACCTCGGCCGCGAGGGTCTTGGCGTCGGAATTGGTGTCGTCGTCGCACTCGCCGGTCGCCTCCACGCAGCACGAAAACACCATGGGCGTCTCGGGCACGCCGCGCGCAAGGGCCTCATACGCCCGGAGCGCCACGGCGTGGTTGTGCGCCGCATCCGCCGTTCCCATGGAGCGCTCGGCAATCTGCTTGCGCGCATAGTAGTTTTCGAAGGCCTCGACGATGGTCGTGTCCACGGACGCGTTCATGTCGGTGGGCGTCGGCAACGAGGCCTCCAGTGCTGCCTTGGCCTGTTGCGCCTCGAAGAAGGCCTCGCCAGCGCGCGCAGCTGTCGCCGTGGCCGTCTCGGCCAGCTGCAGGTTTTGCTCCTCCTTTTCGCGGATCGCGTTGCGCAGGTCGATGAGCTTCAGGTCCATGCCTTTGATGATCGTGTCCGCCTCGGCGCTCTTGGCCACCTCGGCCTCCATGGATTCCTGGGTGCGCTTCAGCTCGGCGGTCGCCTCCTCGAGCGCGTGCTGCATCGCCTCCATGTCGGCCGCGCCAGCCTGTGCCGCGGTGGCCACCTCCTCGGCCGCCTTGGCCTGCTCGGCCAGGAGCGCGTCGGTCTTGGCCTCGGCCTCGGCGATCATGGCCAGCGCCTCGCGCTTGACGCTCGTGTTGTTGGTCTCGGCCAGCTCCACCGCCGCCTTGGTCGCCTCGAGCTCCGTCTTGGCCTCCTCGAGCTGGACCTGCAGCGCCGAGTGCTCCGTTGCGACCGTCTCCTGCTCGCCGCGCAGCGTTGCGAGCACCTCCTCCAAGGCGGCGGCGCGGGCCACCTCCTCCTCGTACCGTTGCTCGAGCTGCAGCGCGCCCTGGGCCTGCATCGCGAAGCGCTGCTGGTCGTAGTCCGAAACCTTGGGCATGGCGGACATCTCGGCGCGCACCGCCGTCTCGCGCTCCTGGGCGTCGCGCACCTGGCCGGCGAGGGCGACCATGCGCGCGTGCGAGGTGGCGCGCTCCGACTGGAGCGCCGCATTGCCGCGCGCGACGCTCTGCTCGGTGGTGGAAAGGCGATCCGCGCACTTTTTGAGCTTCGACTGCAAGTCGTCGACGATGCCATTGAGGCGCATGACGTCGTTTTGCGAGCCCTGGCTGCCGCCCACAATGTAGCCAGCGCGCAGCATCTTGCCGCCCGCCTCAACCGAGGTGTTCTTGACGGGAAGTCCACCATTCTCCGACTGCGGCGCGCGCATCTGCGGCAGCGTAAACTTGAGGCCTTGGCTGCTCGTTGGCAGGGCCAAGAGCGGAGCGGTTGGCTTGGAAGGCAGGTTGAGGTCAAAGTGCAGCCCGGTGCCGGTGACCATGGGAGGCGCCGTGGGCGACACGGGAGCCGCAGCGATCGCGGCCGGGACCGCAGCGGCGGTGGTCGTGGGTGCCGGCGCGTCCTCGGGAGCGGACTGCGTTTCGAGCGTGCGGAACACGGAGCGCAGGCTGAAGCGGTGCGCCTCCTCCGCCACCTGACGCGGGCGGATGCTCATGGATGCATGCCCTGCCTCTCAAAAGGAAGCGTCCATCGGGTTATCTTCCAGGCAAGGGCGCGATGCCGGCGTGCAGGGGTCCGCTAACCAGGCACTTCACATTTGCTCAACACGGCGGCCTTACAAGGAGTCAGCAAACGGAAGCGCGCATGGCGTTTGTGTGCGCGTCCACGGACGACGTGCGCGCCGAAGCGGAGCAGGTGTTTTCCGACACGGGCGCCGATGTTGGCTTCTGCGCACTGGCGGGCGATACGGCGACCGTGGGCCTCGCCGCCGAGTGGAAGGATGCCGATCGCATCGGGCCAGAGCTGCTTGGGTCGAAAGACGCCTACCGGGCGCTCATGAATGGCCTGACGCGGATCGATGCGCCCTACGAATTCCTGGGACCGCAGCCCATGCTGAGCGCGCGGCTCGTGGCGCGCCGGCTCTCGGACGTTGCGTCCAACCGTCACCGCATCGTGTCGGTGGACGGCATCCTGCCCACCGAGGTGGCTCGCTACGCGGTCTTGGCGCGGCTGGGCGTGCTGCCCTCGATGCTCTACCTGTCGACCGCGGGGCAAAGCCGGCAGCTGCAAGCCAAGGGCGCCTCCAAGGGGGACGGCTTTGCGTCTGATGCGACGCAGGCGGCGGCCTTTGTCACGCTCGTCGAGCAGCTGGCCGGGGCGGGCGAGTGCCTGCTCCCGGCGTCGCCGAGCGCCCCGTACACGCTCCTGGATGCGCTGTGGTTTGCGACCAGCGACGAGGCGCAGCTGCGGGGCAACGACGTGCTGCGCGATGCGCTGGACGGCGCCGGCGGCTTGCCGGCGCCCTCGCTCGCATTGCTGATGCTCTACGCCGCGTGCCGGCACGGCAAGTGGCAGGGCAAGGCGCTGCTGCGGCTGGCTGCGAGCGTGGCGGGCGAGGGCGCCGAGGCGCTGCGCGGGGCGGGGACCGTGGCGCCGGAGCTGTACGCGGCGCTGCAGCTGCCCGAGGCGGCGGCATCGGGTGCGGAGCGCGAACGCGACGACTGTCGCGAACTCGAGGCGCAGGTGCGCGACTTGCAAGCCGAGGTGCGGCAGCTGGAAGTGGCGCGGGATCGCGTGCAAACGGTCGAAGGCGTGCCCATTGTGGTGACCGAGGGCGTCGATGCAAGAATGGAACAACGCAAAGCCGTCGTCATGGCACTTCGCGATTACCTAATGTACCGCCTCACGGATGCCGTTTCAGGCAATGTGTTGTGGGAATACCCGATTCCCGAAACGGTGGATCTCGGCGCATACACCGATGCGGAGCAGGCCAAGATTGTGCTCACGCGTGGACCACCCAACAACTACAACCGGCTCTATGGTGTCGATGGCACGGCGGTGCCTCTCAAGGACATCATAGACAAGCTTCAGTTTACTGTCTGGGGCATGGGCGCTGAACCTGGCAACAATGTAAAGCAGGCCGAAGAGGACATCCAGCTGTTCATCAATGTGATTCAGTGGGTTTCGCGCTACGGCAATTTTGACGGGGACTTGGCCCTCACCATGGACCCAACCAACGAGCCGTACAATGGAGGCCAACCTTTTCAAAACGCGTGGCCGGAGCTGATCGAGATGATCTTGAGCTTTGAGGACATCTTCTTTGAAGCGCGGTTTTACCAGCAGGAGCAGGGAAGGAGCAACAAGCAGGCATGGGCCGACAAGTGGGACAAGCTGGGCTTCACCTTTGCGACGCAATCGTTCACCGTGAACGACACTCCGGAGGAAAAGTTTCGCAAGACGGTGCTATCGCCAGAGGATCGCGCGCAACGCATCGCATCGATCGCCAAGGCCATCAAGGCTGCAGAGGAGGCTCGGGCCAAAAAGGCCGCCGAGGGCGCACAGTTCCTGCGCAACAGGGCCGTGTTGCGCGCGCGATCCGAACAGGGTCGCCTGGTCTACGCCACCTTTCGAGCGCTCTGGATGCATGCGGACTGGACGCTTGAGCAGGTGGCACTGGGCGACTACGACTCAATCGAATGCCAACCGATGCCGGGTGCGTCGCCCGCATTCACCAAGGTGCGCGCCAACGTGTTTGGATACACGCCCGCAAACGCTGCGCGCAAGGGTGTGCTCGAGACCGTGCTCAAGACCATGCAACGACTCGAGTTGTATCAAAAGGCCAACGTCACCGTCGTTCCAGATCCCGACCCGAACAAGCTACCCATACGCCTCGTCACATGGGAAGACCGTGACAACCTGGACGAGTTGGTTGCCGATGTCGCCTTTTACCATGCATGCAATGCGGATGCGGAGGGAATGCGGCGGCACCTGGTCCAAGTCGAGGGCGTGAGCGACGATGCAGTCGAATCGCACGTGCTTTGGACCGGACCGGCCAGTGAGGCCATCAAAACGCCGGCGTGGCGAGTCTTTTGCGAACAAAACTTCCACTTGGCGACCAATTCGCCATGGCGTGCCAGGGCCATCGATCCTGCACTGACGGGAAAGGCCCTCTTCCCCACTGACCAGGCCAAGGAGGATCCGCTGTACGGTCACGATTTGCGCTGGCTGGTGATGGCGATGCACTATCGCATACGCTTCTTGCGAGAGGGCGCTTCCGTGTTTGCGCCGACCACAAAGCGCAATCAGCCCATCTTTCGCAAGGTTGGCAAGGATGATCAGGAAACGTATTTCACCATTGACGATTCGCGGTTGGCCAATTACTATCGCGAGCTGTACATTCCGGTGGATGCCAACATGGAACCAGAAGGCGTGCGCATGGCCAGCACCGCGTTTCGCGAACTGTCCTTGGGTCCCGACGGTTCCATTGTGGGTCTCGAAGACTTGGCGTTAGAGGCGCGTCTGCGCATTCAAGGCGCCTGTGCAACCGCAGACGGCAACGAGTCCACGAAGGACTCGCCTCAACTCTACGCGGTCAAAAAGCGCCTCTTCGAGGGGCCACTCAGAGGGTTGAACCTGCCGTTGACGAGCAGCGGTACGCGGAAGCAGCCGCGTCAAAACGGCAAGGTTGCGCTCGCATCCGAGTGGCCGCTTGCCTATCGCAAGCGGCGCGAAGGCCTCTTCTTTGGCTTCTTACTCCGTCGACTCAACGAGCGCGGCGGATCCTCTGGCGTGCGCATTGACGCACTCCCCATCGAGGGTGCCTGGGGCGGCGATGCGTGGAAGGTGCCCATACCCGCGGGAGCGTCGCAGGACGACCTGCGTGCAGCGCTGACCCCCGAATTCAAGGACGCCTTTGTCAAGCTGCCACACATTGGCCCTCCACCCGAGGCGCCCACTCCTCCCGTCGAGCCGGTGGCGCCGCCGCCGCCGCCACCACTGGTGACGCCACCGCCGCCACCGCCAGGCGCAGCACCGCCACCGCCGCCACCACCGCCACCGCCACCGCCACCACCGCCGCCACCGCCGCCGCCACCGCCGGGCGCAGCGCCGCCTGCCAAAGGGGGCGGCGGCGGTGGTGGTCTCCTGTTTTCCGATGCCGACATCCAGGAGCAGCTGCGCAAAGCAAAGGAACGCTCCAATCTTCGTCGGGCATCAATGCAAAAACCACCGCCTCCGCCTTCGGTGCAACCCGGTCGCCTTGGCAAGGCGCGGACGCTCCCAGAGGAGCCACCGAGCAGTACCGCGTCGGTGTTCTGGCAGGGCCTTGGCCTGTACGATCTCAATCGGGCACTGCGGTCGACATCGGTAAAGATGAGCACCGCGCTTGGAATGTGGCTGCACGCGGTGCCCATTGGCGTTGCGCTCAATCGTCCGCTTCTCGTCACGGGAGTGTCGGCAGCATCGGCGTCCTCTGGGCTGGCCACGCGGCTCTTTGCCTCGTTTCTCGTCGAGGACACGCACGTGCGCGAGGCGACGCGGCGCATGCAGCCGCAGCGGGCCACGCTCCTGGACGCCATGGAGGTGGAGGTGCGTGCCCGCGCGCACGCGCTCGACGCCGCCGCCCCGGTGGCCGCGTCGGCATGACAATGTGTTTAAAAACCAAAGGCACAGGATAAGACTCGTTTAAAAACCAACAACCACAACCCCCATGACACACCACCTTCCGACCCTCGCACTGCCGCTCGCGCCCGTCGGTGTCGCCTTTGACATCTTTGACGCAACGGTCAAAGGTGCGGGCTTTCAGACGGGCGTGTACGTTTACGCGGTGGACCCCCAAGGCGTGGCGCACTTTGGCTTTGGGCGGAAGGTGCCGCCGGGGCGGCGCACGCCGTTCCGCGCCAAGCCGGGAAGCACGTTCAGGACGGGTGCGGCGGGGACGGCCGCAAAATACCACGGCAAGTGGGTGTCGCTGGGTGGCGGCTCGGACTCGAAATCGAAACACCCATTGGACGGCGCGCTCATCGAAGTGTCCGACGAGGCGTTCTTTGCCCAACATCCGCCTGGGCGCGTGAAGTCGTCCGACGTGTACGTGCCGTGGAAGAGCAAGGGAAGGCCACCCAGCAACGAGCGCCTGCGGTTGCTCGTTGCTGACCAGCCAAACCCAAACGCCAAACGGTACATGTTCTGCTTTGAGATGAAGTATGCAGACTTCATCCGTCTGTTCCCCAACGTCGACGACGTCAAGCACATGCGAGGCGGGCAGGCCATGGTCACCGCGAGCCACGGCGAGATCGATTCGTGCGCGAGCTTCACCGTCGAGCAGATCATTCACTACCAGAAGGCCGCCGTCAGCGCCAATGGCGACAACTACTTCACGGGGTACACGCTCCGCACGCTCGTGGGACCCGTGTTCGAGGCGCTGCGCACCGAGCTGCGCCAACACAACCACACGAAGCTCGTGGCCTACTACACGTTGCAAGGCGCGATCCTTGCGAGGCTGATCCAAAAGGACCAAAATGCGAGGACGCCCAACGGCAAGCGCGATCAGCGACTGTACAAGTGAATCGGCTGTGCAGCCCAGTACAGTTTTTTTAAGCAAAAAAACAATACAGCAGTTCTCACGGCCCCTCGACCCGCTTGAGCACCAGCACCGTCTGGCCAAAGATGGGCACGGTCACCGTCACCGTGACCGTGTTGGTCTCGCGATCGAGGCTCGCGTGCTGGATGCTCACGAACCGGCGAGAAAGCAGCTTTGCAAAGTCGGGATCGAGCACCACGCCGCCGCTGTAGGCCTCGGCGTGCTCGGCCTTGAGCCAGCCGCTGCCGCTGATCGAACCGCCCACGGGCGCGCCGCGCAACGAGATCTCGGCGTGGCGCGTGCCCAGGTTGAGCGCGACGCTCGCGACGACGCCGTACATGCCGCCCCGAAAGTGCTGCACCTCGCCCGCGACGAGGCCCATGCGCGCGAGCAGGCCGCGCACGGCGCCGCCGCCGGCGCGCTCGAGTGGCGCCGACTGCGCGACGAATGCGGGCGAGAGCATCCACGCGGCTTCCGTGGGAGCAACGGCGAGGGCGAACAGCAACGGGCTCGTGGCAAACGGCATGGTGGCCATCCACCCGCGCGCGCTAATTGGCGCACGGCCCCATTTGTGGTGTTAGCGCGCGCGTCCCATTCCAAGAGTTGCCCATGCTGAGCGCCGAGGCGCCCACCGTGATCTCGGGAGTGCGCGACCGCACGCGGCTGCACCTCTCCATTGCGCTCTCCGACCTCGACTCGGTGACCATTGCCTTGGCGTCTGGGTCCGTGGATGCAACGTCATTGATCGAGTACATGCACGATGGCGTCGTGCAATCCGATGCGCTGACGGCGGCGACGGAGCTGGCACTGTGCGATGCCGATTTTGTGTCCCTGTACACGCGCAGCGCCACTGTGGACGGCGCGGGGGGATGCTACCCTCACCCGACCCATGCACGGGTTGCGGAGCACGAAGCGTGCGCCGAGGCGCGAGAATTGCGCAAGCTGCTCGAGGAGGCGCTCGTCACCACGCTCAAGGAGGAGGCGCAGGGCAAGCTGTGGAGGAGCAGCGCCACGACGCGCGTTGCGGCATCGATTGCGCTCTTTCGAACGTCGGATGCGCAGGCCTGCCTCTCTGCCATCGTGGGCGGCATGGTGCCCACCGACGCGCGCCGCGTGGACGATCTCAAGACGCGCATCGAGGACCATGGGGTGGACGTCATGATGCTCTGTCAGGCGATGCGCGCGCTCGCAGCGGCGGTGGTGGTGACCTAGACGATCAACGTGTGTGGTGTGTGTTTTTTTGGTTGAGTCGATAACCCCAGAGCGGGTCACGTGGTGGTAGGGACAAACACGGTGGTTTTGTCTTGTGCAGCGTGGTCATGATGACCACCCCTCTTCGCGCGCGCAAGTCGTTGCTGCCGCGCATTGGCGCGCTGCCCATGCTCGCCAATGCGCGGGAGTGCCAGCCCGTGGGTCGACCCCTCTTGAATGCCGACGGACGCAGCGCCACGGGTCCCGATCCGCTCGGTCTCACCCCTCCGCCGGGGTGGGTTCCCGATGCCATGGAGGTGGAAGGCCAACCGCCTCCGCCCGAGTGGAATTGCGCCATCTGCCTCTCGCGTCTCGACGGGCCGGCCGAGGAGGAGGAGGAGACGGCCATTTCGTTTGAGGCGACGCTCGACCGTGACTTCATTGAGTACATGGAATCGGACAGCAGCACCATCTACCAGGGGTCCATCTACGCAATACTTGGCATCGATGCAACGGATCCCAACGATCCTATCCGGTCCATCAGAGCCGACACGGAGTATGGTGGCCCCGGCAAGACCTGGGTCCGCATTGCGATCAAGGTCGACCGCGACGGACGCAAGGTCATGGAACAGATTCGTGCATTGGCGCGCTCCCAAGAGCGGACCGCTGCCTTCTTTGGGTACTCGGCAGTCGTCGACATGGGGTCAATCCTCGACTCAAACGAGGACCGGTACGTCGTGCAGCAGCTGGAGGTCTGTGGCCATCAGTTTCATCGCGCGTGCCTCAAGCGGATGTTTTCGGGATACTTTAATCGCGCCGAGTGTCCCGAGTGCAAGCAGTACATCATCGCCGAGGAGGTCGAGTACCTGCGCTCCGATTTTAAGCAGCACGAAACCGTAGAGCCAACTCTGCAACGGGAAATCGATCGCTACGACGATCTGATTTCGGGTCCCGATGCACTCATTCGCTCCGATCCCAAATACGTGGCGGGAGACGCGCGGTACACGCAGCTGTACACGCGGCTTGTCCAATCGCGGCGCATGGCCCAATCCGCCTTCGATGCCCTCGGACCAACTGTAAACCGCGCACTTGAGAAGAAACCCGGCGAGCTCAACTCCAATGGCCAGCGCAACGCCACGTGGCAGCAGATGTCAAACGTCGTCAACCCGCAAGGAAACGGCCTCCCGCCACGCCAGCAGTTTCCGCTCGCGCCAGACCAGGAGCGCGGCGTGATCCAATACATTCGCACGCTGTTTGAGGGAGCCGTCGAAGGTGTCGCGGCGCTCTTTCCCGTGCACGAGGATGGCGTCTACCCGGACAGAACTCCGGATACCCCGGGTCTGGCGGCCATACTGGGCGACGACGCGCTCATGACCTTGGTGCTCACCCACGTGCAAAGCACCTACACCGATGCCAACACGCCGCTGACGCCGGGCAACGCGGCCATCTTCTTGAACACGTGGAAGGCGCTCAAGGCCAAGGCCATGAAGACGGGAACCAAGCTGATCAACCAGCCAGACTCGGAAGAGCGCGCCTTTACCAAAACGTTGCTGCAGAATACGTACGAGCGCATGCTCGCCGAAGCCACCCTGGACATTGTCAAAGATGGACCCGAGCGCGGTCGCAGCCGACCACTGGACAGGGGCGCCTTTGACCGCATCGCGCGTGCAGGGCAGGCGCAGGTGCTTGGCACGCGCATGTTCCACGACTACGAGGATCTCAACCGCGAGATTCGGAGGGTTCAGCAGGTGCACGACGCAAACGTCTTCCTGCACTCGCGGTCCATGGAGGGCTCCTACTTGCTCATCGACATTGCATTGCGCACGCACCCGCTTCTCGATTGCAACACGGAACTTTTGAAGCAGACGGCTCGATTCTTGCACGCGCGCAACCACGCCGACTTTCGCCGCCATTACGAGGTTGCCAAGTATTTTGTCGACTACGGGATCTGGACCGTCGTGCGGGAGGTCATGCAGACGCTCAGCGTGGACATTGCACAGCGAAACGGAGGGCTGTGCACCGTCTACTCGAATCGTTCCATTCTCGACTCGATGCTTGTAATCACTCGCGATGATCCCGAGACCACGCGCCAGGGCATCGCTGGGTGGCTGGAGCTCATCCGACCCGACGTGCGCAAGATCGTCCTCTCGGTGCCGTGGCGCCGGCACTGGACCACTGACGACCTATTCAACGCAGTCACGTTGGCGTACATGATCCGCGAACCGGATGTCGACGGGTCGCGCCTCCCGGCCACGCGCAGTCTGCTCTGGAGCATGCTCAAGGACGAGTTGGGAGTGAGTATCCGTCGCTGAACGGGGTGCACACGCGCGCGCGAATGCGTGCGTGTGTGCGCGCGAATGCGTGCGTGTGCGTGGGTGCGTGTGCCACCAAAGTGCTTGCGTTTCTAAAGGGCCTCTGGTTGTGCTTCTAAACCTGCGGCCTTCCTTCTACTTTTGACGCGCCACTTGGTGCTTGCCTTTTGGGTGCAAACTTGCACCGTGCAAGTTTGCACCCAAAACCCAAGCACTTGTGGAGGCGTCAAAAGTAGAAAAAAGGT
>Ga0209603_1003881_pt1 | contig 12782 bp, 16 predicted proteins | sample COGITO_mtgs_1206_FD_184812 | JGI IMG/M metagenome (GOLD analysis project Ga0209603, IMG submission 184812) | Pelagic marine microbial communities from North Sea - COGITO_mtgs_120607 (SPAdes) (version 2) | ecosystem: Environmental > Aquatic > Marine > Epipelagic ... | reverse complement strand
CTCGATATTCGAAAACCACACATGGCAGTGAATAATGGTGATGATACTAGAATTCATTTAGTAGTGGACATTGAAGCAAATGATAAATGCAGAAGATTATTTAGAGTTAGTTAAAGATTGGCAAGATCCATATGATCCTCCGGTGCTTACTAATTATGATGACGTTATTGTGGTTAGGGATGATTTACTACCTGCAGGTTCAAAGGTGCGGTTCATCGATAAACTTATCAGAGACACAGACTGTGAGGAGTGGGTGTTTGGTGGTAGTAACAAAGTAGGTTGGGGACCAATCTCGTTAGCATATGTTTGTCAGAGGTATGGTAAGAAATCAACTTGCTTTTGGGCAGACAGAAAAGAACCTACTTGGCATCAACAAAAATACATGGAATATGGAGGTCGTATCGAATGGGTGAAGATGGGAATGTTAAATGTCACTCTGTCAAGAGCAGAGCGATACCGCAGAGAGAGTCCACAAACCCGCAGGACATTGCCTCTAGGACTAGAACACGATTGGGTTCTAGGAAGTATAGTGAAAGTAGCGCAATCGCTAGAAGTAACGCCAGATGTAGTATGGACAGTAGGGTCATCAGGAACACTGAACCGAGGGTTGCAACTTGCATTCCCAGAAGCAGAAGTTCATGTGATACAGACGGGTCATAAGTTAGACGAAAGACAGATTGGTCGTGCCAAGTTGTGGGAGACTGCATACAAGTATGATAAACCTGTAAAACTTTCAGAAGCACCTCCATTTCCGTCTGCGCCTGAGTATGATGCAAAAGCATGGAAAGTAATTCAAGAAAATATTGATAGAAATAAACTCAATCTGTTCTGGAATGTCGCGGCATGATTACTGATGTAGAAGTTATTGATGGTGCATTTGACGATACTTTTATGGAGTATTGTGAGAATTATTACTTAGGAAGATTAAAGTGGGTGTATGGACATGTAAGTGTTTCTGATAATCATAGTACTAGATTTTTCTTTGGCGCGCAAATGGATGATTATAAAATTGCTGACTGTCCAATCACAGACTATATTAAAACTGTGATACAAAAAGAATTCAATATGAAAATTGAAGACTATGAAGATTTATATGTAAATGGACATACATATCAGTTGGATGGTAATGAACATGTTGACCAACATCTTAAAGATGTAAAAGAGCAAAAATTTACAGTTATGATGATGCCTAATTTTTTCAAAGAAGAAGATGAAAATGTATATGGTGGATTTGAGTTTATGCAGAACACACTCATTGATTATAAACCTGGTCGACTTATTGTGTTTCCATCAAATATGGTGCATAGAGGATTGTCAACAAATTCGAAAACGCATATGAGAATGACATTGGTATGGAAAAGTTGCACACTTACCCGCCCATATATTATTACCTAAAAAACACTTGACAAAGTTTCCTATATAGTGTATGATGAATAAATTATTAAAGTTGAGATTATAGTATGAAGCATTTTTACGAGAAGAATAATTATCTACTAGACCACGAAGTCAATAAGACATTCGAAGAGGTTCTGTGGATGACAGATGAAGAGTTCAGACAGTGGTTGCGCGATATGCGTAGAGAAGTTGTCTACTCATGGGATACGCTTGGTCTACCACCTAGAGTTGGTTGGGATGAGCAAAGCATTATTGACCAGTTCAATAAAATGTCATCATTCAATGTGAAAGACTTTGAGTGCTATAATGAAGAGACAGGTGAAACTGATGTTATTCGTAACACTAGTGTAGTGGGTAATGCCGCTAATCAGTTCTTTCCTACAATGATGAAAACAAAGATTGTTTATAACGATATCAGCAAAGCAAAATCTATCTACGACCACTTTGTTGATGAAGATTTATTTCAGAAGGTATACACATATGGTCACCGTCATTTTAAGCGCGATAGTTTCTATCATTATTCTAATCCTATTAAGGCGGGCGAACTACTGGAGTTTGGATCCAATCGTCACACTGCTAATAGGGGTGTTGATTTTATTAATTGGTTTGAAACTACATGTCGCACATACGATACACATGATTACTGGTTGAAACCTGATAAAGAGCAAGAGTACACAGGTTATGATGATAAACTACGAGGTGTAACTTGGTTAACTCTAACGAGAGATGAAATCGAAACACTGAACATTCCCGATAAGTGTAAAGTAAACATGAAAGAAGAATTCGATGTTTATCAAATTATGTACTTTAAGAAAGGTCAGAAAATCTTTCCATTAGGTTTCAAACCTTTTAGAATTTCATGGTGTCAATATGCAGTCAATTTTCCTCCGCTTACAGCAAAGTATCTTTATGAAAAATATACTGAACATTTTAAAGACCAGTCTACTATTCGTATTTGGGACCCTAGTGCTGGTTGGGGTGGTCGCATTCTTGGTGCTATGTCTGTTCGTGATGACCGTTCAATACATTATATTGGTACTGATCCCAACACTGACCACACTGTTGTATTGGAAGATGGTACCAAGTCAACAAAATACGAAGAACTAGCGAGATTTTTTAATGAAAAAACATACAGAGGTAATGGACTCTTCCCACACACAAACACATACGAAATTCATCAAGTCGGTTCAGAGACCTTTGAATGTGAGGAAAACAGCATCGACATGGTATTCACTTCACCACCATATTTCGCGAAAGAAGCGTATAGTGAAGATGAAGAACAGTCATATAAGAAGTTCGGACAATATGACGCATGGGTAGAAGGTTTCTTGAGACCTACTTTAGAGAATGCATATAAATACTTAAAGAGTGATAGATACTTATTATGGAATATTGCAGATGCAAAGTTCGGTAATGAAATGCTACCACTAGAAGGTGATAGTATTCGCATATGCGAAGAACTAGGATTTAAATACAAGACCACTTTGAAAATGGCACTAGCACAGATGCCAGGTGGTAATAGAGTTGATGAGGAGACAGGTAAACCACGCGCAAAGAATTTTTGCAAAGTGAATGGCATCTGGTTAAAATATGAACCAATATTCGTCTTTTATAAACAGTAGAAATCTTTTTCTACACCCACCTGTTGACTTTGAGGATTGGAATGCTCAAGTTGATTATGATGAAATGGCAGGTGCGGAAAAGTATTCATACAATACATACAGACACTATATTCTTCCATATCTGAAGAATCCTAAAGAACAGACTATTTTTGATATCAATTGTGGTAAAGGATACGGTCTTGCTCTGCTTAAAGCAGAGTATGGATTTAAAAAGTGTGTGGGATATAATAGTGTCCCAGAACTAGTAGAAGCATGTAAGATTAGACATAGTAATATCCATTTCTACAGAGACTTTATTATGTCAAAACAAGAGAATGCAGACTTCATTTTTGCATTTGAAACATTTCATCAGTTCGACAATAAGAGTGCTTTACTTCTAAAATTTCGTCAATGCCTCGCACCTAACGGAAAACTTATCATCATTCAAAGCACAAGAAATATGACGGAATTTGACAATCATATGTCGATTTTAGAAAAGACGCATGGATTGCAGAAGTTATATCAGTCAAAAATTAATCCACATGTTAACATGGCATTACATAAGATTGGTTCTTATGGAACCGGTGTTGGTCAAGGCGCAATGATTGATGAGTATATTAACTATTCTGCTAACTTGAGTAGAGATGAAGATTTTAATATTATGGTAAGTATTTTCGAAAATAAGTAAAATAGTGCTTGACAAATAAATAATTCTGTGGTATAGTTTACCTATGATGATGATTATTGAAGCACTATGGTTTGGATTAACACTGCCGTTTAGAATTATCTACTGGATAATGTGTTGCATTTTTGCAACAGTTGGCGTGTTTTTAGGATTATTTTTCATTCTTGCCATAATTAGTGCATTTATCGCTTGACATTACTCCAAAAATATGCGATAATGTTTACATGATGATGAGAAATGAGGTGACTAAATGAGCGAACCAGCAAAAATCAAAGAGGTTAAGACAATCCTTGCGAAACTACTTGCAACGGAAAATCTTACTGTAGAATTTGCTAATGTCGAGACTGCGAGTTTTGATGTAAAAAATCGTGTTCTTTTGATTCCTACTTTCAAAGATATCGATGCTGAAGTTCTAGATTTGTTTGTTGGTCATGAGGTCTCTCATGCTCTATATACTCCGGTCGATGGTCTAGACGCTATGAAAGATAAACCTAAGAATTACTTTGGGTTTATGAATGTAGTAGAAGATGCTCGTATTGAAAGAAAAATTCAAAGCAAATATCCTGGTCTAAAAAAGTGCTTTTATAATTCTTATGGAAAGTTGTTAAAGTCTAACTTCTTTCACACTGATGGACAAGATATCAACAAACTACTTTTCATCGACCGTCTCAATCTCAAAGCAAAACTAGGTACTCAAATCGATATCGAGTTTAATGCCGATGAGCAAAAGTTCTATGACCGCGCAATGACTACTCAAACTTGGGATGAAGTGATTGCTTTGACTGATGAACTTTTTGAGTACTGTCAGCAAGAGTTAGAAGAAAAGCAAAAAGAGATGCCTGAAACTATGCAACAGTATATGCAAGGTTCAGATGACAATCAAGAGCAAGAAGAGCAAGAGCAACGCCAAGGTAATGGTGAAGGTGAAAGTTCTGATGGTTCACAAGAAGGTCAAAGCGATGATTTTGAAAATGCTGATGATGCAGAGGAAGATATAAAGTCTCCTGCTGATGCTGGTGAGGAAGAGACCGATGAGGAAGGCGATGTAAAATCTAAGCAACCTTCTTCTCCTCGCGCTGATTATGATAATAAAGCATCTGATGAGGATGGTATCGATCCTGGTGCTAAAGCATTAACCGATATTGCTTCACGCCAGATGCAGAAAAAACTAGTCGAGAATGATGAGAGAAAAATCACGCAGTATGTTGATATTCCTAAGACCATCAATCTTAAAGAGTATATCGTGACAAGCGAAACTATGAATGATGAACTGAGAACTCACTGGTCGAGCATCTCGCGCCGTGATGAAATTCTCTCAAAAAATCTTAAAGAGTTTAAAAATAAGAACCAAAAAGTTATCAACTATCTTGCCAAAGAATTCGAAATGAAAAAAGCGGCAGATAAGTATGCTAAAGCAAGTGAGAGTAAGACTGGTGTTCTTAACACTAACAAGTTGTTCTCTTACAAATACAATGATGACATTTTCAAAAAGAACATGATTATTCCCAATGGCAAAGACCACGGTATGGTTTTCTTCCTTGACTGGTCTGGTTCGATGTGTGATAACTTAAAAGGAACTATGGAGCAATTGCTTTGTCTCGCACTCTTTTGTAAGAAGTGTAATATTCCTTTCAGTGCTTATGCATTTAGTTCTGAGTATGAAAAGCGTACTATGAATTCTCGCGGTGTTTGCCAGTCTCAAAATATCAACGAAATCAATTTAGGTGCTGTTGCTCTTCTTGAGTTCTTTAATGATAAGATGAACACTAAGCAGTTTAATCAAGCGATGGAAAACTGTATTGCAATCTCAGGAATGTTCGGTCGTTATGGCACAAGCAATAGTGCTGGTGACTTTGCATATTGGGGTCTTCCTCGCTCATACTACATTGGTGGTACTCCGCTTGACCATGCAATTGTTCTTGCCACAAAACTTGTTCCTGAGTTTCAAAAAAGAACTGGTGTACAGATTATGAACACTGTATTTTTGACTGATGGTTCAAGTCACATGGTCGATGGTGTGTATGGTGTCAATGGATATGACCGTGATCCATTCCGTTCTGGTAACATTATCTTCCGCGATAAGAAAACAGGAAAGCAAATTTCTGTTCAGCGCAATCCTGATACATCTTATATCAGTCGATTGAATTGTACTAAACCTCTGTACAAACTATTCAAGACAATCACTGGTTCAAATACTTGTGGTTTCTTTATCGCGTCTAATAGAGACTTCCGTTATGCTTATGACCAGTTTGTAGTTACTCCTGGTGCAACATTTGACTACTATGATGTTGAAGCAAAGCGTAAGCAGTGGATGAAAGAAAAATCTATTGTTGCTACTAACAGCGGTTTAGATGAATTGTATATTCTCAAAGGTGGTAAGCATTTAGAAACTTCCGATGAGGGATTACAAGTCGAAGCAGGTGCATCAAAAGGTGCGTTAACTTCAGCATTCAAAAAGATGAACAAAGGAAAACTTCAGAACCGCGTGATATTGAGCAAATTTATTGACAAAATTGCCGCATAATTAGAAAAATAATTCGCATTATTGCCATAAATCGTGTGGATAATGCTTGACTTCTTCTGAAAAATATGCGATAATGTATACATAATGATGAGAAATGAGGTGACTATATGATGAATAAACGCGAAGAATTCCTCGGTACTGCCGCGGAGATGTTTCCAACCAAGACTGAATTTACTCGGTCCGAGTTGGTTGAAGTTGCAAACAAGTTGGGTATGAAATATGCTCCTTCTTGGATTGTAAAATCAGATGAGTTCAAACTCGGCAATGGGTTGTATTCATTAGTATCAAGTCCTGTTGCAGTAATGCCTGCTCCAGTTGTTCAACAAACTGCAGAGGTTGTTTCGATGCCAACAGTAAAGAAAACTATTTCGGTTGCTGATACCACTATCAACAATATTGTTCCTAGTGCGTATGAGAACTATGTTCCATTTGGACAATTCAGTGATGTAAAGAGCATTATCAAATCGAAAATGTTCTATCCCATCTTTATCACTGGTCTATCTGGTAATGGTAAGACAATGATGGTCGAACAAGTTTGCGCTCAATTGCGCCGCGAGTTCTTCCGTGTCAACATTACTATTGAGACTGATGAGGATGACCTGCTAGGTGGTTACCGTCTACAAGATGGTGAGACTGTCTGGTTCGATGGTCCTGTTGTCCAAGCAATGAAGCGCGGTGCTGTATTGCTCCTTGATGAAGTTGACCTTGCGTCTAACAAAATCATGTGCATTCAACCAATCCTAGAAGGTAAAGGTGTTCTGCTTAAAAAGATTAATCAGTTCGTTGAACCTACTCCAGGATTTCAGATTGTCGCTACTGCTAATACTAAAGGTAAAGGCAGTGAAGACGGACGCTTCATTGGTACTAACATTCTAAACGAAGCGTTCCTTGAGCGTTTTCCAATTACTGTTGAGCAAGAGTATCCTTCTCCTGCAGTTGAGAAAAAAATTCTCATCAAAGAATTACAGTCAGTTGGTAAACCAGATGAGGAGTTCGCCGACATGCTTACTAAGTGGGCAGATGTAATTCGTAAAACTTTCCTCGATGGTGGTATTGATGAGTTGATTGCTACTCGCCGCCTCGTTCATATCGTCAAAGCATTCTCTGTTTTCGGAGACCGCACCAAAGCAATTCAGATGTGTATCAACCGCTTTGATGATGAAACCAAATCTGCTTTCATGGACCTTTACACAAAGGTCGATGCAGATGCAGTCATTGGCGATCCTGCTGATGGCGAAAGTGTCGTTGGAGTTCAAGAAGAACTTGACAAGACACCGTTTTAAGAGTATACTTAAAACAATTGATAGAGGTGCCATGTCGGCACCTCGACATTTAACATAACTTAATGGAGTGAATATAATATGTCAAAAGTAAAAACGTCTGTAAAGACAAAAATCATGAACGCCCTTTCAACTGGTGAGTCCTTCACCCGCAAGCAACTTGCACGGAAAGCACGGACTGATACAGTCAACGTGTCTCGCCGTATCAGTGAACTTCGCGCTGAAGGTAATATGATTTATGCGAACCCTGTAACAGGTAAGCGTACTGTATCATATCGCGTTGGTACACCATCAAAGGCAGTCATTGCCGCTGGTGTAACTGCGATGCGTGGCGCATAACTCATCATTATAGTCACCTAATGGGTGGGGGCAACCCCACCCACTTTTACCATGAGAAAAGTGAGAATATGAAGACAATCGATTATAAATTTAATGAGAAGAAACTTATTGAAGAGTTTCAAACATACATTGATAGCACCTATCGGAATGGTCACTATTCAAAAGACAAGTTTCAAGCAACCGAGTTCATCATCGATGGTGGACATGGTACTGGTTTCTGTATCGGTAACGTACTAAAGTATGCACAACGATACGGCAAAAAGGGTACTAGTAGTGATGCCCGCAAAGACCTGTTGAAGGTTCTACACTACGCACTAATACAACTGTATATACATGATGAGGATTTGTAATGAAAATTAGTAAACAAACTTTTGAAGTTTTGAAAAACTTCTCTGAGATTAATGCCAATCTCTTGATTAACCCAGGCAATAAACTGCAGACTATTTCGATTATGAAAAATGTTCTAGCAGAAGCAACAGTAGAAGAAACTTTTGAAAAAGAGTTTGCTATCTATGACTTGAATTCTTTATTGAGTGTACTATCACTCTATGAAGCACCAGAGATTTCTCTTGGTGATGATTACTTAACTGTATCACAAGGTAAGTCAAGTTCCAAGTTTTGGTATGCTGATCCTACGCTCATTGTATCGCCTACAAAAGGCATCACAATGCCTTCACAGGAAGTGCAAGTTCGTATCACACAATCGAATTACACCGACTTACTGAAAGCATCAAACATCATGCAACTTCCTGATGTTGGTCTTGTCTCAGACGGTAGCACAATTAATCTTGTTGCAACTGATAAGAAAAACCAAACGTCAAATCAGTTCGATGTTGAAGTTGCTGATGGTAATGGAACTAAGTTCAACTTCTACTTCAAGCGTGATAACTTGCGAATGATTCCTGGTGAGTATGACTTAACAGTGTCAGCAAAAAATATTTCGCATTGGGTAAATGCAAATGTTAATTTGCAGTATTGGGTAGCATTGGAGACTGACAGTAAATACGAAGGTTAATTTAACAGCAAGGATTATATAATGAATATTAAAAGTGATGAATTTCTGTGGGTCGAAAAGTATCGTCCACAGACTGTAGAAGATGCTATCTTACCTAAACATTTAGAGAAGACTTTTCTCGATTTTGTTAATCAAGGTGAGATACCAAACTTGTTGTTGTGTGGAACTGCTGGCGTAGGTAAGACTACTGTAGCAAAAGCACTATGCCAGCAAATGGGGTACGATTGGATTATTCTCAACGGGTCTTCCGAAGGAGATATCGATACTCTACGAACTAAGATTGTAAATTTTGCTTCAACTGTATCATTTTCGGGTAAGGGTAAGGTAGTCATTTATGATGAAGCAGACTATCTTACTGCCGTTACCCAACCAGCACTCCGTAACTTCATCGAAGAGTTCAGTAAGAATTGTAGATTTATCTTTACTTGTAATTACAAGAATAAGATTATTCCTGCACTACATTCTCGCTGTTCTGTTATTGAGTTTAACATTCCCAAGCAAGAGCGTCCTGCGATTGCTATGCGCTTCAACAAGCGTGTGCAAGATATCTTAGCACAAGAGAATGTCTCATACGATGAAGGTACGGTTGCTGGTCTTCTAATGAAGTTCTTTCCTGACTATCGCAGAACTCTTAATGAGTTGCAGAAACTTTCTATCGGTGGTAATATCGATGCTGAAAGCGCAAGCAATAGTGGTGATGTTGAAATCAAGGCAGTTATTCAGTTCTGTAAAGACAAAGACTTTCAGAAGATGCGTAAGTGGGTTGCTGAGACTGTTAATACAAGTGACGCCGCAGACATCTTTCGTAAAGTCTACGACACTATGACTGAAACTTTACAACCACAATCTGTTCCTGCTTGTGTATTGAAGATTGCTGATTATCAGTATAAGCATGTCCATGTTGCTGATCCAGAGGTAAACATGGTAGCATTCTTCACTGAAGTCATGGTTGATTGTGAGTTCAAGTAATGCCAATACCATACTTACATCAAGAGTTATTTGAACTTAGTCCTTCTATTAAAGTGAAGATTAGAGAAGTTGATGATGTTGGACCTGTATTGATTATCGATAATTTCTATGCTTATCCAAATGATATTGCATTGATGTTAGAGCAATCGTGGGTACCAGCATTTCATATGAATGGTGTCTCTAGAAATTTCAAAGATTATTATGACTGTCGATTACATAATCTTCCACAATCGAACACACATCCTCGATACAATGAAAGTCAGTCATTATTATTTGATTTGATTAATACAAAATTAAAATTTGAAGTTGTTGAAAAAGAATATGATTACACTTTCAATTTATTCAAGTGGATCAATGCTCCTGCTTCTAATGATATACAGTTCTATCCACACAAAGATAGTGAAAATCATATTGCATCAGTAATTTATCTAAATGAAAATGAAGAGTTGAACCATGGTACAGCATTCTATAAGCAAGTAGATGCATTGCCGAATGAGGAAGCAGTTGATATTCGCGTGAATATCTATGAACATACTGTTCCTTCAGATGTAATCGAAGCGAAGTTCAATAGATGTATCGTTTATCCTAGTTGGTATTGGCATGGTGCATATGTCGATGACCATGAACAGTTTGTAGATAACTGGAGATACAATCAAGTATATTTTATGAAGTTGCGTCCAACGCAATCTAAGGTGAAAATATGAGCAATCCATTTGATTACATAAAAGCAATCAACTATACTAAAGAGAATATGATAGTTGATGATTTAACTGAAAAGGAATATAATTCATTCATCATCAATCGTGGTTTGAGTATGGGTATTGATACTGTACTACAAGCGAATGAGATGAACCAACGCCCACATCTTGCTAAGAAGTTACAATTTGATTATTTACTAAATAGTATAAGTAAGCGAAAGCGATTTGATAAATGGCAGAAGTTTGAGAAGAGTGACGATATAGAATGTATAAAAGCATACTTCAATTACTCATACCCAAAAGCAATTTCTGCTCTATCTATCCTTTCAGAAAAACAAATTGAACTTATAAGAAAAAGATTAAATAAAGGTGGAGCAAAATGAATGAGTGGTCAGTTGAAAATATGGTTGAGGTCACACTGACGCAACCTGATGATTTTCTGAAAGTTAGAGAAACACTTTCGAGAATAGGAATTGCATCAAAAAAAGATAAGAAATTATATCAGTCTTGTCATATCTTGCATAAGCAAGGTAGATACTTTATTGTACATTTCAAAGAACTCTTTGGACTTGACGGTAAACAAACAAATTTTTCTTTAGAAGATAAACAAAGACGAAATACAATTGTTAAATTGCTACTTGATTGGGATTTAATTAAAGTTTTAGATGAGAGTAAGGTTGCCGACCAAGCACCACTATCTCAAATTAAAGTTATTTCATACAAAGAAAAAAGTGAGTGGGTTTTAGAAACTAAATACAACATCGGTAAAAAGAAACAAGATTCTTAATTGCCGATATTGAGTGTGGATATTATGATGAAACGTGACTATATAATATACATGAAGATGCCTATGGTAGGGTCTTCATTTTATAAACAAACAGTCTTGCTTAATAGGAGATTAAAACATGACTAATTTAACGACACTAAGGACGGCACTACAGTCGTTTGACCAAAACTTACTAACCCCATATGCTGTTGGATTTGACCACACCTTTAATAGGTTGTGGGATTATGCGACACATCAAGCAGAGTCCAGTGGATTTCCGCCATACAATATCATCAAAGATGCTGAAGATGGTTACAAATACACTATCGAAATGGCACTCGCTGGTTACAGTAAAGATGATATTGAAATTGATTTTGCAGAAGGTTGTCTGACAATCAAATCAAAAAAACAAGAGGACACTAAAGATAAGTTGTCGATTTGGAAAGGTATTTCTAATCGCTCTTTTACTAGAAAGTTTACTCTTGCTGATGAAGTTGTTGTCAACGGAGCAGAACTCAAAGATGGTATGTTAAGAGTTGAACTTGAGCGTATCATTCCTGAAGAGAAACTACCTAAGAAGATTGATATTAAATAATCCTTCGGAGGGCACCACCTGAGCATGTGATAAAACTGCTCATCTTATAATTATGGAGATATAAAATGGCAGATACAAAACCTGTGACCAGTAAACTTGAAAAGATGAATGTTTCAAAAACAAAAATTGAAACAAAACTTCAAGAATTAGAAGAGACTTTCGAAAGTCAAAAAGAAGCGATTAGGCAATATCAAGGTGCAGTTGCAAAACTAGAGCGTGAAGCAAATAGCGTAGTTGGTGCGATTGCTGTTTTAAAAGAAATGTTAGAAACGGAAGATGATAATGCTTAATATTAAATTGATTAAAATGATTAACGGTGAAGAGATTATTGCTAAAGTAAAAAGCGAAACTGATACACATCTTCATGTAGATAAACCTGCTATTGTAATGATGGCGCCAGGACAAAATGGTAACATGTCTGTTCAGATGGGTCCTTATTGTCCATATACAGATGCACATTTAGAAATTGGTAAACATACAGTTGTTTATGTTGCAGAACCAAACAACGAACTACTGAACGGATACAACAAAGCATTCGGTAGTGGACTCGTAGTACCACCATCACCATCTCAACTCCTAAAGGGGTAAATCTTCTCTGTTCGCAGAGAAAAGACTTGACAAACTATACGCAATCGTGTATAGTATTATAATAATGTAAATGTGAGGTGAGTTCTTGAAATTCTATACAAATGTCCAGCAATGGGGTAATAATATTCTAGTTCGTGGTGTTGACAAATATGGTCAACGTACTATGGAACGTCATAAAGATTTTTCACCTACTCTGTTTCTAGCATCACAAGAACCTACAGAGTATAAAACTCTTGATGGACAATATGTCGGTCCAGTAAACCCTGGAGGCATAAAGGAGAGTAAAGAATTCTTAGAGCGTTACAAAGAAGTCTCAAACTTCAAAGT
>Ga0209603_1003870_pt1 | contig 12791 bp, 21 predicted proteins | sample COGITO_mtgs_1206_FD_184812 | JGI IMG/M metagenome (GOLD analysis project Ga0209603, IMG submission 184812) | Pelagic marine microbial communities from North Sea - COGITO_mtgs_120607 (SPAdes) (version 2) | ecosystem: Environmental > Aquatic > Marine > Epipelagic ... | reverse complement strand
AAACTATCAAGCAACTGTGGGAAGAGACTAATCAAGAAGGCAGCGGCTTGTTGAACGCAATGGTTCCGATGCCTAAGGAATTAGAAGGGACAACTGCTCCTAGTGACGGGCCTAACTGGTATGACTGGGCAGTCTCTAACTGGGGGACCAAGTGGGATGTTGATACTGAAGGTCTTGAGTTCACAGACAACGGTGACGGCACTAGTGAGATCACAGGTTGGTTTGATTCAGCTTGGAGCCCGCCTATTGACGCTTACTCAGCGTTCTGTGATGACATGGACGGTGTATACCTAGAAGCATACTATGAAGAAGGTGGAATGTGCTTCGTAGGCTATTGGGATTCAGAAGGTGCTGACGACCACTATGACTATTCAGGTGCAACCTCAGACACTGTTCGCAACATGATCCCTGAGTATCTTGTGGACGAATATGCTCTAGACGAGCGTCTTGCAGAGTATGAGGAAATGGAAGAAGAAGAGGATGAAGACGAAGAAGTAAACCTAGCACCCACAGGTTTGTAAGCTATTGATATCATTGGGGATCTTTTTTACCAAAAGAGGTTGACAGATCCCCTTTTATATCGTATACTGTATATAACAGTTAGGGCAAAGGGCACAGCACATGGCATACTATACTTACACCAAAGATCCAATAGGTTGCTTCGTAGAACGGGACACCGGCAATTACTTCGAGTATAGTGTCAACGATGATCCGTTGAACAACTGCAATGAGGACACCCTGCACAAGATATGGGTAGGTGGTGGCGGTGTTGCTGGCATGACTGGCTACCGTTATGGCACTGTCAAGAAGACCGTTGCCTATGTGGTCGTAGACGAAGACGAGTATGGCTTGCCTGTGCTTGAGAAGTGGTATTTGAAATCCAATAAGGAGTATGCACTATGATGGACCTATGGGACGAAGTGATTCACCAGATCGAGAACGACCTTGAAGATCGTGACACAACTGCACTCTACGAGATGCTTCAACAGGTTCCAAAGGATGTGTTGATTGCTTACCTACCAGAAGACAACTCATGGGTGGATCTAACTGATGTGTGAATGTTATGGATGTACCACAATGCGCCACCCTTGTATCAAAGACATTGGTAGCAAGAAATAATTCAAATTAGGGGTTGACAAATCCGTATAGTGTGCTATACTATATATAACAGTTAGGGAAAAGGGCAAACAAATGAAAATTACACGTACTAATCCATTCAACGGCGAAGTAAACACACTGAACATCGAAGTTACCGATGAGCAGATCCAAGCGTATGCTGCTGGTGCGTTGATCCAGGATGCATTTCCTAACTTGAGTGCTGATGATCGCGAGTTCATCAAAACTGGCATCACAGCAGAAAGCTGGGAGGAGATGTAATTAGGGGTTGACATCTCCCCAAAAGGTGTTATACTGTATATAACAGTTAGGCAATCGCTTTACTGAAACATTAACTAAAAAGGTAAATTATATGAGCTTCACTACTATTAAAACTGATCAAAAGACTTTCCTTGAAACTTACCTACGTGGTACTGGCAAGACTCTTACTGCTGCTGATGCGAAGGCACGTTTTGGAATTCAAAACTTGACTGCACGTATGAGCGAACTACGAGCTGCTGGCTTGAACGTTAAGACTGATGTTGCAACAACTGGCAAGACTCGCTATGCTGTGACAGCACGAGACGTAACTGGTTCACGTGCAAAAGTATTTGCTTCCTAAGGTAAATTAGGTGTTGACAGTATAGCATTTCGGTGCTATACTGTTATTATACAGTTAGAAGAAAGGGCAGCTAACATGATTAAGTCACTAGCACTAGGCACAGCAATTGGATTTGGTTTGTTTGTATTCGCAGACTATTCATTCAGCATTCCAAGCGTAAAGATGTCATATGCTACCAACACCTGTGTTGAAGTAGAGAACTATCCAAGCACACTGTTTGGCACAACCAACTATTCATGTGAGAACATGCCTACCAAATTTAACCATGTATGGGTGCAGTAATGGACTATATGACTCTACAAGATGTTATCCGAGACTTGGATCGTGTGCTGTCGCTGCGACAGGTAAGTGAACTGCGCTCTAAGTATGAAGCACTGGCTGAAGCTATAGAAGAAGATATGGCATCAGAGTTTGAACTTGAAATGGATGATGGGGCATAGATAAAAGAATTTGCTCCCTTGGTGGAATAGGTATACACAACAGACTTAAAATCTGTCGCCGCAAGGCTTTCCGGTTCGAGTCCGGAAGGGAGCACCAAAGACAGGGCCCTTAGCTCAATTGGTTAGAGCACCGGACTCATAATCCGTAGGTTCCGAGTTCGAGTCTCGGAGGGCCCACCACTAATATGTCTCCTTAGCTCAGCTGGATAGAGCAACGGCCTTCTAAGCCGTAGGTCGCAGGTTCGAATCCTGCAGGGGACACCAACTTTTCGGTTGACAAGATGACATTGTGGTGCTATACTGTATATAACAATTAGGGCAAAGGGTAAAGCAATGAGAAGCTACAAAATATTCGGAATCAAAGATGGTGGCGCAGAAGAATGGGTCACCACAGTCAGCAATGCAGCAGACGGCAAGCAGGCACACCAGGCGATGAAGAAGCAAGGATACTTTGATTACATCCGTTGCCGCGATGTGCTAGGTGGATTGCGCTTTGAATATAATCTACAAACTGGCAGAAAAACTGCATAAAGAGGTTGACAAACCAGCACTGTGGTGCTATACTGTATATAAGTTAAACAAATAAGGGCAAACAACATGAACGCACGTTTTGAAACAAGCACATCACATAAGCAACTGGCAACAGTAGGTCGTCAGATGCAGGACTACTCCGAAGAGTTTGGTAAGATACATGGCCTCAAGCATCTGAAAGAAGGTGGCTTCCGTGTGTTGAATGAACTCAGTCAAGTAGGTGGCATGCTTATCCGCTACGGAGTTACCTTTGGTACTACACTCAAAGACTTCACAGAAGATGACATGCAACTGGTTGCAGAGTTTATGAAGGGTTCAATCACTCCGGAATACATTGCAGGGAGGAAGTAAGATGGCAGTGTGTCCAAGTTGTCAACGAATGGATAAGAACTTTTTTGCAGAACGCTGTCACTCATGCAATGAGTATATCGGCTTCTGGGAACAGGTAGGACACAGTGTGATGTGGACAATGGTTCCTTTGTTTATGTGGATACTTTTTTATGGCGTGATATTAACCGTAATATTCGGTTGACAAACACAGGATTGATGCTATACTGTATGTATAAGTTAAACAAAGAGGGCAACATGGAAAACTTTGAATTTGATAACACGCTTGTAGATGAGATGGAAGCTAAGACTAGCTGGCTACAAGGCCGCACAGCTAACTTCATCGGCACTGTAATGAACTTTGTAATGGTCACAGGCGGTGTTTATTATTTTGTAGGATAATGCAAATTAGGTGTTGACAAACACGCATTAGATGCTATACTGTATATAACAGTTAGGCAATAACGTTTAACTGTAAAGCGAATCTTAAGGAGATTTGAAATGACTACCCAAGCTAAACTTGTAGAAGACATTGTATACAACGCAATCAAAACTGGAACTGATCCAAAAGTGAGTGCATTTGTAAACATTCCCCGTCCTATTATTTGTATGGATGTTGCCAAAGCTGGATTTGAAATGTATGGCAAAGGTATGCCACGCACTAACAAAGCTATCAACACTCTGCTTGCTGAAGGAAAGATTGTTCGCACGTACAAAGGGCGCAACACTTATTTTGCAATAGCCTAAACAAATAGGTTGACAAACACGCATTAGATGCTATACTGTATACAACAGTTAGATAAACGTTAAACAAAGGGCAGGGCAAGATATGCAGAACATTAAAATTATCAATGGTACTTACAGATTACGCGGTAAAGAAACAGATATGAGCGGTATGATATTTCCAATGGCCAAAGAGTTTACTCTAGGCACTAGTGGTGGAGCAGTCACAGTAGACAGCACCACAGTAACTGGACTACCTAATCGCAACATCAAGATCAAGTGTAATAGCCCGGAGGACTACGAGCTAGTAGGTGAAGGTGTCAAGGCAGTCGTTGTCGAAGAGTCAGACGCAGAGATTGTAGAGCGCATCAGAGAACGGTTCGACATGCTTAAAGACATGACCAAGGCCGTAAAGAAGGGAAACGTCAGAGCAATGATCGTTTCAGGTCCTCCGGGCGTAGGCAAGAGTCACGGTGTTGAAGAAGTGTTGGATCGCTATGCAACTATGGAACTCATGGGAGCAGGCAAGACACACGAAGTTATCAAAGGTGCAATGAGTCCAATTGGTCTCTACTGCAAACTGTTTAAGATGGCAGACAAAGGTAAGGTAGTTGTGTTTGATGACTGTGACAGCATCTTCCAAGATGACTTGAGCTTGAACATCCTGAAGGCAGCACTAGACAGCAAGAAGAATCGTTGGATCCACTGGAACACTGATTCATTCAAGTTGCGCAACGAAGGTGTGCCAGACAAGTTCAAGTTTGAAGCTAGTGCAATCTTTATCACAAACATGAAGTTTGATAAAGTCAAAGGCAAGTTGCGTGAGCACTTGGAAGCACTAGAGTCACGCTGTCACTACATGGATCTAACTATTGATTCAGACAAAGACAAAGTACTGCGCATCAAGCAAGTCATCTCAGATGGCATGTTGGATGATCGCAAGCTTGAAGACGATGTTAAAGTTGACATCATGGACTTTGTTGAAATGAACATGTCTAAGCTGAGAGAGTTGTCACTACGTACAGTTCTTAAGGTAGCAGACTTAGCTGAAGCTTTCCCCAACAAATGGGAAGCGATGGCAGAGAATACTGTGATGCGTCGAGCATAGTGCTCCGCGTTACAGTATCGGGCAGCAGCGCACCCTGTGGTGTTGCCCAACAAGGACAGTCTAGATTGTGCCCTCGATCGAAGCTGTCCGCAACTGAGCTGGTGAGGATGTGCCCTCGTCCAAGCTAGCTCATAAGAAGCCGAAGCTGTCGTAAGAACAGCACGGTGAAGTTGGTAATAGAACATGTGCCCTCACGCTCTATTACCTTTAGATAACCCTGCTCAGTGTGCCCTCGCTGAGTGGGGTTTTTTCTTTAAAATACCGGTTGACAACAGCACAATAGATGCTATACTGTATATAACAGTTAAGCAAAAGAGGGCACACTATGCAAGCACTAAATGAATACGTAGCACAGAAGAACCGTTGGAACGCTATCTTCGGAGGCACACCACTAGACCTTAACAATGCACAGGATCGCAAAGCAATCGCATCCAGCATTGACGCAGACCTAAGCCCAGAGAACCTACACTGCGATGGCGAGATCAGTCAAGCACAAGCAATGGCCAAGTACCGTAAGCTGAGCACTGTGGCTAAACAACTACAGAAGCTGGACTCAACTGTAGAGATATACGAACTGTAATTAGAGGTTGACAACAGCACAATAGGTGCTATACTGTATATACATTAACGCTAAGGAGCATAGCAAATGACTACTATCAACACATCAACTACTGTACTGAACGACTACACTGTAGAAGACCTGCAAACTATTAAGGCTGCGGCACTACAGCATGCCAACGATGCGGCTGTCGCATACATGGACACACATGGCGAGCATGCCTACTGTGGCTTTGCTTGGGTTAACATCTACGGCATTAAGGGTAACACTAAGCTGGGCAAGCGTATGAAGGCAGCAGGCTTTGAGAAGGACTACTCAGGTGCGTATAGTATATGGAACCCCAGTGGCCTAGGCACACAGTGTATGAGCACTAAGGAAGCAGGTGCATACGCAGCAGCTAAGGTGTTCTCAGCAGCAGGCTTCACAGCTTACGCAGGCAGTAGAGCAGACTAGACTCTACAATTTATTCGAGTAGGTGAGGGGAACAGTGTTTGACACTGTTCCTTTTCGCTTTTATAATCAAATAAAAAAAATAAAAAAAATTTTCCATCGGGGGGTGGGGGTTAAGAAATCACCTGGGCGAAACTGTAAGTAGTACCCTTAATAAAACCGCAGCGCCAAATTTCCATCACACACAAACCTTTTCACTGTATACAAAACCTCACCACTGTATATAATCACAGTCCCGATTTTTTTTGCGCACAATTTTTTTAATCTCTGTAGAACCTTTTTCGAGCGTAGCACACACAGTGAGTGCAGAGGTCGCTTTACGAAGTAAAAGACTTCCCAACGAGCTGTAGAGCTTTAGCTCTTTCTACGTATGCTCTACTGTAGTGTACGTGCAAGTGTTCGGTCCACGTACTGTGCAAGTACTGTTAAATACTATATGAACACAATTGACACTGTTGCGCACACCTTGCAATTCAACTTTCACACTGTTACTAACCATCAAGCCATCGATGCTCTTGTACATGCACTCACAATAGACTTGTTTATAAACAATAGAATAGAGTGTGCTCATCCTTGTGCGGATCAACTAGTGTTTGCTTCAGCTAGAGACTGTACATTTGCGCAGTTAGCACTGTCATCGGACACTAGGTTTACACTGACTCGCCGTTAGAACTAACGTGCTTGTACGGGCTTGTTTGATGTGTTATACGATTGATTTGTAGTGTGGGTATACGCTTGTAAAAATTTAGCGCATACCGCTTCGCGGCTTCTTGAATAATCTGGCGCTAGGCGCTTCGCGCTTGTTTGGCTCTAGCTGGAATCCTGCATTAGGTGTGTATATTCAAATGTCTGATTAACATCATAACTTGCTAAAAACTTAGCACCGTTTTTGGTGTGGAATCTCTCAGCCATTTCTGTAAGAGGACTCAGTGTTACCCATTGCACAATTTCACTATTAGTGTCACGTATATGTTGTGCAAGTTGATTTACTATTTGTCTGCCGGCGCCAGGACTGTAACTCCACACAGTATAAAACACAGCAACTTCGTGTGTGTCTTCTACGAATCTTACTCTCATACAAGGTGCTAGATTTCCTGAGGTGTCGTAAATCATTGTTTCACCAAGACGATTAGTAACAGTACCACATGGCCACGCTTTAAGATTGCCTTGTGTTTGTCGTGCCTGCTCAAGTGCTTGCTCAAGTGTAGTGTGCGCACTAGGATTGAATATTGCAGGATCTAATGACGTAGGTGCTAGTTCGTGTTCACTGACAGTGGGCGCTCTGCTTTGCTGTGCTAGTTCAAACTCAGTTTCTGGTACGCTAGTACAGTATGCAACACAGATCACAGCTCGAGGACTAGTTGTAGAAATATCTTGATCTTCGAACAAGCCCCACACCTGTCTATGATGATTGGTTCTAAACTCTGCTGATAAGTGAGGTCGTACTGTGTCATCTTTAATGCATTCGCTTACTTCTTCTAGTGTGAGTTGTCTAATCATATGAGTCTCCTTATTCATCGCCTGGCAAGTTATTTAAGAACTGACGCAACTTAGTACTGTCAGTTTCAGCACGTATCTTTGGAGCCGCTGCTCCATCACCGGGATCTTCAGTTATGTTATTTGTACGCTTGAGCGAATTCACAATACTGCTAGCACCTGGTGATCCTGTGCTGCTGTTGTAGCTGTCATCTTCATCTTCATCACAGTCTATGATACGCAGTGTGTCTACATCAAAGCCTAGGTCAATCTTTTGTCCTACACCCGAACTGTTACGTGTCTTCATCAGCTGTAACTGATAACGTCCACGTTCACGCATTGCTCTACTTGTAAAGATACCAAACACGTTGTCTGCTGTTTGAATCTTACTCAGTCCGCCTGATATGTGCGAGTGATCAAATTCAATCTCTTCAACTGCTCCACGATTCAACTGTGCTGCTGTTACAAACACACATTGTAGTTCCATTGCCAAGTTGCGTAGTTCTTCTGATACATACTTGTCTTTGATAAACAAGTTCTCTGCACTTACTTTCATACTAGCTGGCATTAACAAGTCCAAGTAGTCAATTAGTAGTACGTCTACTTTCTTGCCTGTCTTGATCTCATATTCTTTAATATAACTGCGAATGTCGTTTGCTGTCTTGCCCGAGGGCATATACTTGACTTGGAACGCTCCGCTCTTTTTTCCTATCATGCGTACTTTGATTTCAACATCATCAATCTGTTTAAACACATCGCGTGTGTTAATGCCTGTGACCATACTGTCAACCCGCATACTAACTAGACTCTCTGCAAGCTCTAGTGTAAGATACATAACGTTCATACCAGCTGCTGCCATGTTAACGCCGATGTTTGCTAAGAACAAACTCTTACCTGCACCCGAGCCACCTGCAAAGATGTTAAGCTCGCCTCTGTTAAAGCCGCCAAACAATTTCTTGTCCATAGCAGCCCAGCCTGTGCTCACTTGTCCGTTTGTACTCTTAATGCCTTCTAGTCTGCTTCTAGGATCTGCCCAGTAGTCTGTACCCAAGTCTTTTTGCAAACCAATCTGTACAGCTTTCTTTACTAGATCCTCACACTGCCCATAGTCACCTTTCTCAAGCAAATCTGCGCTTTTAAGGATAGCTGCTTCTAGTGCTTTGTGTTTAGAGAACGTTTCAAATTCTGTAAGCAACCAATCATAATGATTCTCTTGTAGCTGCCCTGGATCTTTTAGTTCAGCCTTGGTTGCTGCGTTTAACATATCAAATGTAGGAAGTGCATTGTGTTCACTAACATATTCAGTTAAAAACTTTGCGCCTTCATACAGTCGCCTGTCAAATGCATCAGGATCAAATACTGCTTGACAACGAACAAAGCTTTCAGCATCGCTCATCATCATTTCAAGATACACTTTTTGTATCTCATACCCATAGTCTGTGTTTTGTCTAGTGCTCATTGTATTAGTATACTACCTGTGCCATTGTTTGTCAAGTCTAATTCGTTGTTTTGTTTTAGCAAGTACTGCGCCTATACAACTGCCTGGGTCACCCGGGTTCTGTGGTACATGCACTGTATTCCAATCAGTTAAAAGTGCAACTGCTTGTCTGTTCAATGCGCCGCCTCCTGCTAGTGCCAAGTTAGGAGAAAATGTTTTGATCTTAGTCCATGCTGCTAGGTTAACAACACAGTATTCAAACACTGCTTGTGTAGCTGCTGCAATGTCATTCAAGTCTTCTTGGCTAGTAAGTTCAGGACGCCACCAATTAACACCTCGGTGCATATTCTCTCGCATCTTGATATAAGGGTCTGCACCCATGCCATGTGTTTCTACTAGTTCTTTCATCATGTCAAAGAAGAACCTGTGCTTGTCACCTTTGGCTCCCCACTGGGCTACTAAGTATTCATCACGCTGGGCTTGCAAGCCTAGTCGTTGTGTCATAGCACTGTAGAACAATCCCAAGCTGTGTGGGTAGCCCTGGCTGTGTATTTTCTTTAACTTGTTGTTCTTTCCGTGCCATATTGTCAAGGTCTCAAACTCGCCAATGCTGTCTAAACATATTACTGCACAATCATCATGTGGCTGTGTATAGTACGCATAAGCTGCGTGGCTTAGGTGGTGTTGTGTGTACTCTATTGGACAAACAATGCCGTACTCTGTTAAATAACGATGTATGTTGTTCTCTTTGCCTAGCCAGCCCTGACCGGCCCAGTACTGACGTAGTGTCTTTAGGAACGGACGCTCATACCAAATAACTTTGTTAGGTTTACCCAAGCGCATTGCTCTACGTATCAACTTTTTATTAAGGTGTGGATCGTTAGGTATCTTACTAAAGTCTTTGGCAAGCCCTGCCCACTTTAGGTTATCGTCTTTAAATACCGCAATGCTTGCGTCGTGGCTGTTAGCGACAATGCCCCACGTTATCATTTGTAGATGAACGGATCTTTTTTACGAAGTTCTTTCATTCGCTTGCGGAACTTAATTTCTTCTTTGACTTTGTAGTAAGGCCATGTTATCCATTCCCATATCTTTTTTAATATCTTCTTTATCATACGAACCATTTCTTTGCTCTCAGTCTAATTTTAAGTGGGCTAGTTTCTGCTGCACTAGCAATACTGTATAACGTATATAGTCTTCCGTACTTATCTACACAATCGCCTACGTCATTAATCTCTTGACTCCATTCGGGCATGCTAACTCCCCAGCCTCTGCTGATAGCATCTTCTACAAGTTTCTTGCCTGCATGATCTCTATCAGGTACAACAACAATCTCTTTGCCTAGTCTGTTAAGCAGTAATGCTTGTGCATCATTTATCTCACTGCCGCCTAGCGCACATCCATCTATGTGAATAGCATCCATTGGACCTTCGACAAGTATAGCAAACTCTTTATCATACGTTTGTTTGTCTAGTCCATACACAAAGCCCGGTTGTTGTTCGTTCATGTACTTGGGCTTTTTGTCTGCTGTGATAGTTCTACCAGTCCAGCCTATAATACGCTGTTCAAAGTAAAATGGAATAATAAGTCTGTCACGATATGCTAGACTTGGGCACCAATAGTAATCTGTATCATCTAAGTCCAAGTTACGAGTTGCTATGTATTCAAGTATAGCCATACTAAACTTATTAAACTCTGTAATGTCTTTAATCTTTACAGCATCTGGAGGTAACGGAACAGTTTCAAATGTAGGTATTTCTATCTTACGCTCTGCAACTTCTACACCTTCGTTTATACGCATGACATCAAACGTGAGCTTAGTTATTGTATCATCGTTGCATCCGAGCCACTGTAAGAGCTTACGTAGCTTCACAGACACCGCTCTGCCTGGTTGCCAACTAGCTTTGTATCCACAGTTGAAACAGTGATAGCTAACTGTATCGCCTTCGCTGATAAGTCCGCCGCGACCTCTAGTGTCAGCAGTGTTGCCATTGTGCTGACAGCAAGGTGCATTAAAGCTAGTCCACCCACTAGGAGTAGTCTTACGCTTAGAAGGCAAGTGTGCTGTTATGATGTCAGATACGATACTCATGCTATTATTATAGCACCAATATAGGATTTGTCAACTAGTTTCTTACTAATACTTTAGTTATTTTGTCTGCTGGATTTGCGTCTGTTTTGAAACGTATGTGACTAAACACACCATTAAAATTTACAGGTTGCGGAGTGGTCTCTGTTCCTGCAAATGTTAGAGACGCTACATCAGCCCATTGTGTGCTTTCTGTAACTTGGTTATCCAAGGTAGCCTGTACTACTACATCGCCCGTGTATGACGCTGTATACACTGCTGCGGTGTGCAATGCTTCGTTGCCATTAATAGCAGGCTGCGCATCAACTGTTTCACTGTACCAAGTTTCAATAGCAGGTGCTTCTTGTTCAAAGGTAGTCACCGAATAAGCAGTTAATGGACCTGGGAATGTTCTTGCATTAACATATATAACAGCATCGTTATCAAAGTTAGGTTGTGAATATGTAAGGATTTTGTCGCCATCTGTTTCTACTAGATAGATATTATAACTTAGATACTGTTGTTTAAGATTCAGCAACTCATTTTCTGTCACTGTAACTTTAAATTTGCCTCTAGTTATAGTCGATCCATCATCTAATATTGTAGCATCTTTTTCTAGTACCATTTGATTTGTTTCATCAAATGCAACAAACTTAGGAGTGTAACTTGTAATATCTACAGGCTTTTGATCTGCGTTTAATAATCTAAATTCTAAGACATTGTCTATGCCTTTATATACTTGAAGTTGTTTACTATACACTGGTCTGTACTCCGTAATGAATCCAGCCATATCTGCTATGACTGTGGTTATGTTGTTGCATAAATATCTAGGTAACAATTGCATACTAATATTTATCGGAAACACATGTTAACTAAAGACATACAAGAAAATTTTCCCTTCCTAAGTGTAGTCACATATGGCGGCAACGAATATATCGGTGTCATTATTAATCAAGATGTAACTGTAACTAGCATGTATATCTACACAGACATTAAATCAGAACTTGAACAACGTGCATTTTTAGATCTAGGCGAAATATGGTGGTGGGAATCAAATAGATTGATTCCTATTAATATATTTTTACGTGGCGAAATAGAACCGTTTAGATATGCAATTATGACAATGAATAGCAAAGATGTAAACGTAACAATCGGGCCATGTGTTAATTTAAATAATTTATCAGTTAAGCGCATTAAACGCAAAAGTGTTCAACTAGTTCGAAGACCTAAGAACTAATCTGCTCACATAACAAATTCATATGTACTACACAAGCCATTGCGTAGCTCACTGCATGGGCCTTCTTGAAGTAGTATCCTCCGTCAGTCGGCTTTGTCCACACTTCTTGAAAAATCAAATTCCAATTGCTTCCACTCAGGTGCCTCTTCGCTGGTCGAATGATCGCTAGTGTTGCTGCCAATTGCTCTACCGAAGTAGGCTTCAATTGCTGCAAGAGTGCGCTGTGCCCGTTCAGATGAAAGACTTTGTCGCTGAAGTCTTCGTGTTCCAAAAGTTGCCATATAGGTTCTCTTTCCATTAGTTCTGTTAAATGTGCTTCATCTCTGACGTCTTTGTATATACTTACATTAAGGAAGTCTAGTTTAAAATATCCACGCTCTTCTGCTGTCTTATGTTCGATTGTAGATAAGTTATCCACAGGGTTGTGTGGAATCTCTGTTGCATACACACCAGTGTTATGCTTCTTACCTGTGTTTAACTTTGCCACACGATGTTTAATCTGAGATAGAATAATATCTCTGTCTGGAAAGTCTATATCGATATCAGGCAAACTGTTTCTCCAATTTACGTGCTTTCTTTTGAGCCATGTCCCATTTAAGTTTGCTTGCACGATCTTTGAATGTAATGCCTAACAAATGATCCAGTTCGTGCAAGTAACACTTAGCACTATAACCTTCAATCTTTACAGTTTGTTTTTCTAAATTTTCATTATACCAT
>Ga0209603_1003866_pt1 | contig 12804 bp, 11 predicted proteins | sample COGITO_mtgs_1206_FD_184812 | JGI IMG/M metagenome (GOLD analysis project Ga0209603, IMG submission 184812) | Pelagic marine microbial communities from North Sea - COGITO_mtgs_120607 (SPAdes) (version 2) | ecosystem: Environmental > Aquatic > Marine > Epipelagic ... | reverse complement strand
CCTCCATCGCAACTGCAAGGCTTAATATCAGAGTGGGCAGATTTCCCATCGAGATCTACTTGTTTTAAGCGGTAGTAATCTACTTCTTGGTTGCTGTTTACCTTTATAGGTTGCTCGTAGTTAATTACCGTGGTGGAATTTCCTGCACCTTGCACGCTGTCAATGGTGCTCCATGAGGTACCATCGGTGGAGTGTTGGATTTCAAAATGGGAGTTGTTTATTTCGGCGGCTGTTGTCCATTTTATTACTGTTTGGTTATCAATGCATTTGGGCTCAAAAGAGATGAGCTCAACGGGTAATGGCGTAACGCTACTTACCAGTGCCCATGAACGGAAAAAGTTTTCTTTGGCTACGGTTACTGCTGATAGGGTGTTGGAAGTTGTGTTAAGTGTTCCCGATAGGGTGACATCGCTCCAATCGGATGCTGTTGAGTTCCACCGTTGTGGGAAGATGTCTGCTTCACTTAATTCATTTCCTGTGGCATCTACCTCTTCTTGGTCATAAGTAAAGGATAGGGATACATCGGGTTTATCGGTGTATCCATTGGCATCTATTATCCAAAAGCGATTTACTACATTATTTGAATTGTCTTCACCATCTCCATTATCCATATTGGTTACATCAGATGGTTTATAATCGGATACTTTAAAATTATCCGTTCCATTATTATCGGTATAACTGGAAAATTTAATGTTCCCGCTACCGGTTCCTGCTCCGGTGATGTTTACGCTTGATGCAATTTTAGATTCGGAAGCATTGGTTGCCGTTGTAGCAGTTGTAAATGGTAGGGTATAAGTTCCTGTATTGGTACCTATATTCCATTTAATTTGATTTTTTTCGTGTTTGGTAATAATGTTACCTCCTGTTCCAGAGGTAGCTAATGCGTTGGTGTTTCCATTATCCAACACCACGTATACTTCACCTGTAGTTGCAGCGGTATTAAGCACCAAGTAGGGATCATCTTTTAGTACAATACGGGCCTGCGCAAAGAGTGAATGTTGAAGAAAAAAACAAAGAAATAAAGTAAGGAAAAACTTGCTAGAACGCGCGTTTATTATATATATATATATATATGGAACGAATGAACTTATTTGTGCTGGCTTGGTCATACATTTATCGCATTCTTAAATCAAAAGTTCCTAAATTACGTTAGAGAACTTAAGAAAGTTTTGAAAAGAAAGTAAAAATAAAAAATAGTTTTTTATTACACAATAACCAAAAATTTAAAAAAACATTTTTTAAAAAGCTATTAATTAAATTTAAAGTATTGTAATTTAGGTTTTTATGATTTAGTAAATATCTTTTTTATATCTGTAAAATAAAAAATATTAAATCCGAAGGACACAAATTAAATCACAAAACCCTGGTTAGTTTGTTTATTCAAGAAAAAAACTGAGAGCCAAAAACATAGAGCTGATATTTTATTCTAAAAATTTCTCGATATAAAGTATGTATAACACTTTTAGTAATTATTTAAAGATCCCACGCTGCGCTCTGGATGACGATAATCAACTAACAAAATCAGAAAAAACAAAAGCAGAAACAGAAGAAAAGAAACAAAAGCAAAGACAAAAGAAAAACAACCAAAACCGTCATTCAGAAGGAGGTACGACTGCTGAAACTTTAAGCAATTAATTAAAGATCCCGCGCTACGCTGTGGATGACGGAAATGAGTAAGATGCTTACAAACTCATTTGAATATCGAAATTCTCAGCGACAGCTTGATCGAAAGCGTAAATGTTTTTTGCCTTTTTAATTCTCTTGAAACTTTTATGTGAATTTGTAAAACTCTCTGAAAAATACTCCCAAAAGCCCAACATTTTTAGCCGAACTTGATGATCACCATGAAGAACAGAAGCGTAATCTTCATATAACTCATCGTGGAATTTTTTGAATATCTCCCAGCGATCTTTAGGATATTCGGTTGTGTCATCTTTAATCATTTGGGCCAAAAACGGATCTTTCACTAATCCGCGACCAATCATCCAATTATTAATAGTAGGAAATCTTTCCTTTAATCCTCTAAAATCTTCAACAGTATTTAAATCCCCATTATACGTTAACGGTGTTTTACTTATAGAAATACACTCCTCAAAACGATTTAAATCTACACTTGGTTTGTAAAGTTGTTTTGCAAAACGAGCATGAATGATTAATTCGGTTATTGGATATTTATTCAAAATAGGAATCACCTTTAAAATCTCTTCTGTAGATTCATATCCCATTCGCATCTTCAACCCCAACTTAATGTTGGATTTAGAAAAAATATCGTCCAATAAACGATCAATCCCATCCGGATCATTCAACATTCCAGCACCTAAATTTCGTTTAGCCACCATTGGGTACGGACAACCCATATTCCAATTTATCTCATCGTACCCTAAACTCTGAACATAATTGGCAACCATTAAAAAATCATCAGCCGAGTTAACCATTAGCTGAGGCATAACGGGCATAATCGGGTTGTTTTCAATAAGAATATCCTTTTGTTGTGCCTTCTTTATTTCTTTTTGATTGGTAAGCTTAATATAAGGAGCGTAACACTTATCTACCCCTCCAAAAAATTGAAAAAACGCTTTTCTAAATCTAAAGTCGGTAAAACTTTGGAGTGGGGCAATTGAAATATGATCGGAAACGTGCACTTTGCAAATATCGGATTTATCTTTTCAATTCGATTATTGATTTATGAGATGTTATTGCATTTGTGTTTTGAAACTTGAACCTATATTTTTTAATTGTTTTTATTGAGACTTGAATTTTTTACTCGTGTTTTTTTATGGCAAATATTGCTATTTGGCACAAACACTTTACGAGCTATCCATTAACTCCAAACGTCATCTATATTGAGCGAGGAAGGAGTGATTGAAGAATTTTTAAATACATTTTATTAACACTTAGAGTTCCAACAGTCATACCTCCTTCTGGATGACGTAAAGGCAAAATAGTGATGAGTTTTATTGAACTCATTTCAAACTTAAACCTATATTTTGTAATTGTTTTTTCACTAGCACTTATATTTTTTAACTAGAAAAACGCACCCTCAACTTTCATTAAAATCATTTTTTTCTTGTCGGATCAAAATAAAATCATTTACTTTGAAAAGCAAAGTACTTTTAAAATGAATGAAAACCAGAAGCACATTGAAGATTTACAGCAGATTCGGTCCATTATGGAACGTTCAACACAATTTATTTCGTTAAGCGGACTGAGCGGAATTTCGGCTGGAATTTTCGGATTAATAGGAGCTGCATTGGCTTACCTCAAATTAGCAGGCGAATTCTCTATCTCATCTCTCAATAGTAGGCTTTATTCGGGAGAAGTTGTGGATGTAATCGACATTAACTTTTTTAACGTCGTACGCATGAACTTAGCATTTGGTCCTACAATGGATTTAGTTATTATAGCAACTGCTACTTTAAGCTTAGCGCTAATCTTCGCAACTATTTTTACGGCGCGTAAGGCAAAAAAAGATGGAAATAACCTTTGGTCCCCAACAGCTAAAAAACTACTTGTTAATACAGCAATCCCACTCGTGGTTGGCGGCTTATTTTGTATCGCCCTTTTAAAGCATGGTTTATTTGGTTTAGTTGCTCCTTGTACATTAATTTTTTACGGATTAGCTTTAATTAATGGTAGTAAATACACCTTGCCTGAAATTAGGTATGTAGGCGTTTTAAATATAATTTTAGGGTTATTAAATACCATCTATATCGGACAAGGTTTATTCTTTTGGGCGTTAGGGTTTGGAGTAATTCACATTATTTATGGCGTGGTAATGTATTTCAAATACGAAAGGAAGTAACAGTGAAAGGACTTATAACCAATTTAAATAAAGCGTTTGAAAATCGGATTCGATTAGGGATTATGAGTGTACTCATGGTTAACTCCGAAGTAGATTTTAAAACGATGAAAGAGATGCTAGATGTTTCCGATGGGAACTTAGCTTCTCACACTTCTGCACTTGAAAAAAATAAATATATATTAATTACAAAAAAATTCGTGGGTAAAAAACCAAACACCACTTATACCGTTACCAAACTAGGACGAAAGGCTTTCCAAGATCATCTTTCAGCCCTTGAAACCTTGTTAGGAAAAAGCAGCTAAAAAAAATTTAACCATTTACTTTGAAATTCAAAGTACTTTAATTTTTATTTATGAAAAAGAAAATAATTAACCTACTTAAACTAACAGCTTTTACTGTTTTAATGGCGAGCGTTTTATTGTTATTCAAGCAAAATGGTTGGATTGGTACTTTATTTTTATCCACAAGTATTCAGTTTTGTATAGGCTCATTACTACTAGGTGTTTTTCTTTTGTACCTCAAAAAAACACGATCAGCCACTTACAGTTTCATCGCAGCTGTGTTGTTTAGCATCCAGTTTTTAGGTTACTTTTTTGAGCCCGACCCTAAAACTATTGAGTTTGAAATTTATCAACCTAAACTAAAAGTTGCTCAATTTAATGTACTCAGCTCAAACAGCTCCAAAGCAATTACAATTAAAGGAATTATTGCCTCTAATGCTAATGTGGTTTCAATTCAAGAAACAGACAAAGCGTGGACAGACGAACTAAAAAGATCACTGAAATCTAATTACCCCTTTACCGTTTACTTCCCAAGCGAACAGTGTTGTTTTGGAATTTCAATGATTAGTAAGCAACCACTTTTAAATGCTGATGTGACCTTTCATGGCGGTGTACCCAACATCGAAGCTGACATCTTTTTTGATGGACAACTTACCCATGTTATCTCAAGCCATACTTCTTCTCCAATTTCAAGAAGGAATTTAAAATCGAGAAATCAACACTTATCGGTACTTAAAAACCATGTCGCAAAACTGGATAGCCCGACAATCATTATTGGTGATTTCAATACGGTTCCTTGGGACGAAAATATGATCACACTTAAGGAAGATGCGCATTTAATTGATAGTCGTAAATCATATACTTCAACCTTTCCATCCTACCTCGGTTATGCAGGAATTCCTATCGATTATATTTTACATACTGAAGAAATCACTTGTACCAAATTTAACTCCATTCCCATTGAAGGATCAGACCACATGGGGATAATTGGTGAATATGTAATTAACTAACCGCACCTATATCATCATCCAAAAATTCACTCCCAGAAAGGAATGACCAGGATAACTCACGTCAAAATTTGACGAATAATCAACAATTAAAACCTCCAAAATTATGTCAAAAATTAAACAACTAAGCCCGAGCCAAATTAAAGCCAATGAATTAATTTTCAGACTCGGCATTGCTCTTTTTTCACTAACCACTTTCGTTTACTTCTCCATAAAAGAAATGAAAATAGGAGGTAACAAATTCATTGATAGCGAAGCACTTGTTTTCATTAACTACATCATCACGGTATTATATTTTATAACCATCGTTATTAATTCAATGATTTCAAACGGCTGGCGAATTGCCCATCTTGATCGGCGCCATTTTTCAGCCATAACTGCTTTACTTTGCATAAGCGCATACACACTTAATTTGCAATTTGATGTATTTGAAGAGTTTAGTTTTTGGAGTGAAATTTCTCTATTCCTTATTCTTATTCCTTTGTTATTAATTGGGCACTATCCGAAATTTCCTTTGATAGCAAAGTGGATTTACAGTTTTGTTATCGGATTTGGGATTGTACTATCACTTTACTTTGTAATCTATTTATTGCCTGCAATCCCAATAGCTTTTATTGCAATAATTATTTTAGGATTTGGAATTCACTTTTTTGCGCCTGCCATTTTAGTTACAACATTTATTACGCAGTATATAAAGCTTAAACCTACTCGTACTGAAGTATTCGGCTTATTTATGGGGGTAGTTACGCCATTAATTATTTTGATATACTTTTCGATTAATTGGAATATTGCTCGAAATAAAATCGAAGCTCTAACTAGTATTACAACCGAAGAAAAGTCAGATTTTCCGAGGTGGTATTTATTGAGTCAGCAATTAGAACAGGACTACTTTGTAGATTTAGTTTTACAAGGAAACTTAGCCTTTAGTACACCAAAAAACACCGATGTTTCTCGATTAATAAATTCTGGTGGTAGAAACACCCTTTTAGGTGATCGCTTTAATCACGACCCGTTAATATTTACCGCTGCCTTATTTGGAGGAGAAATTAAAATTAAAAAGTCGATTCGTTTTAAATTACTAGAGTCCCTATATGTATCACGACACAATACTATTGAGAAATTATGGACTGGTAAAGATTTAGAAACCAAGACAATTGAAAATAACGTTAAAATTTTCCCTGAACACCGTTTAGCGTATAACGAAAAAACCATCACAATCCACAACGGAAGAAAAAAGAGATGGAGTAGACAACAAGAAGCTTTGTACACTTTCCATCTTCCCGAAGGAGCAGCAATGACATCACTTTCACTTTGGGTGGATGGTGTTGAACGTAAATCGAGATTAACCACAAAGAAAAAAGCTACAAATGCATATAATAAAATTGTTGGAGTTGAAAGGCGAGATCCTGCAATTGCACATTGGAGAGAGGGAAATCGGGTTACTGTTAACGTTTTCCCTTGTACACCAAAAGAAGATAGAGTTTTTAAAGTAGGAATCACAAGTCCGTTATTAATAAATAAAAAAATATTGTCGTATAGAGACACTTATTTAGAAGGACCAATTTTAAACTGTGCCGAAGTTGTTTCCAACATCACAATAGTTGGTAATGCTAAAAATATAAACACTCCGTTTAGTTTTAACACAATTAGCGAAAACACGTTTCAATATTCAGGTGAGTTCAACAACAACTTAATTATTACTATGGATGCCCCCGAATTAAGCAATGAGCCTTTTTGCTTTAATGGAAAATGCTACAAACTAAGTCCAACTAAAACCCAAAATAAATTTAAAGACTACAGTAATATTTATTTGGACATCAATAAAGCATGGACCAATGAGGAAGTAAGTGCAGCAATGGAAACATTTAAAGACAAAAAAATTTTTATCTACAATGGTAAATTAACACAAGTAAGTAATTCAAAATCGCCAGAATTAACAACTGTACAGCGTTTTAATTTCAATCATGTTCCTTTGTACTTAATAGATTTAAGCAAAACTCTGATTATCACAAAAAATAGTGGCACATCTCAGAATTTGAATGATTTGAAAAAAACTGGTTTTGGCGTAAAAACAAATCGATTCATTTCCTCCACTAAAATAGTTCCTGATATTTATTCGCTTAACAATTTAAATGACTTTTGGAGCACATTAAACCAACTCCAACTCATTAACGTGGCTTACGGTAATCTTTCCGAATTAATACAAATGGCTGCAGAACATCGTTTTCCATCTAAATCAACTGCCGAGAACTTAGTTTACATCGATCAAGCAAAAATGACCATCACACAATTAGACAGTGGTTTAAACAGTAAATCTCCCGATCACTTATTACGACTTTTTGCTTACAATCAAATCCTTAAAAAAGTGGGAAGGAAATACTACAACAAGGAGCAATACGAAGAAGACTTAATCCCAATTGCCAATGAAGCCTTTGTTGTTAGCCCTATCTCAAGTATGATTGTTTTAGAAACCGACAAAGATTATGACGACAACGGTATCAAAAAGAACAAAAACAGCTTATCCAACGCTAAAATGAAATCATCAGGTTCCGTCCCCGAACCGCATGAATGGGTGTTAATTTGTTTAGCGGGAATGATGTTGATTTACGTTTACAAAAAACGCAGATTGATAGCTTAAGCAAATTATTAAATACAACGCCAGCCCATCTTAAGAAATGATTAAAACTTTAATAAAATATCAACCCTTCCTACTAATTGGACTTACTGTCCTCCTAGCGCTTCCAGTACTTAGTAAATTCTTTAAACTAAACTTCGAAGCAATCATTGGAATAATGTGTTTCCCTTTTGTACTATACTTTAAAAAAAAAGCAAAACACCCAATAAAATGGGCTTTAATATCAATTGCCTTCGTCATATTATATTGTTTAACAGAAGTAATAACAGCAAATTATTTTGCATTAGGCTTTCTAATCTTCTTCTTACTCGAAAACACATTTGGAAGAATTAACTGGCCATCAATTGCATTGTTGTTTATCATCTCACCGTTTTTTAACTATATCATACAAATATTTAGTTTTCCCATCAGGATTCAACTCACCAAATGGGCAGTAATTGTTTTAAAAACAATTCATCCCAAACTAGAAGCACATGGGAATGTGATTCAAAACGGAGAAATATCCTTTAGTGTAGATCCTGAATGTATGGGATTAAACCTGATCATTTTCTCGCTAGCCGTCGGTCTTGTATTGTTGGTGCATTTTCAAAAGTCGACAACAGTTAAATTAAACTTCTGGAAAACAACCTTATTCTTGGTACTGCTTTTATTCCTAACCAATCTTGGTAATTTTTTTAGAATCGTAACCATTACCTTATTTCAATCCCAACCCGGAACACTCAGTCATGAAATAATCGGATTGTTTTGTTTAGTTGTTTATACTCTAATCCCCATTTACTTTGCAACAAAACTATACTTCGCTAAAAAACAAAAAAGAGACGAAACGCCTTTACAACAAAGGCCAATATCCAAACAAACCATATTTATATATTTGCCTATTATTATATCTATATTAATCCTCAACTTTATTGGTCCTAAGGGAAAACACTCAAAAGTGGATGAAAAATATCAAAGCATCCAATTAAAAGGATTTCAAAAAAGCATTGCTAACACAAATATCATAAAGCTCGAAAACGATTCAGTCTTAATCTATATTAAACCCCCAGTAGGATTTTTCGGCGCAGATCACAGTCCAAAAATTTGTTGGAGTGGAAGCGGTTACAAACTAAAAAATCAAAAAGAAACCCAACTGGGACAGTACCTTATACAAACATCTGAGCTAATAGATAAAGAAGACAACATACTATATACTGCCTGGTGGTTTGATAACGGGACTGATAAAACGGGGCTTCAACTCGAATGGCGAACTAAAAGCTTAAACGGTGCAGTTCCTTTCCGATTAATCAACGTAACAACAGCTAACCAGAAACAAACTTTAAAAACAGCTAAAGCGTTGCTATCTAAAAATTTATTTCGGTAATATTAATTACTTTCTATCCCAATCAAACTAAACGAATCGCTGGAAAAAACGCTGGCATACTCATTTATAAATATTAATTTATGAAACGAATACACGGAAAAAATGACCATTAAATTTTTGCTTAAATTAAAAACTAGGCTTGAGCTACGAAATATGTTAAAAGCAGACATAAAGTTTGATTTGCAATTTTTAAGCAAGTTGATTCTTAGTATCTTAGTTTTTAATAATTGAAATTTATGAAACCCTTCCGACCTCTTTTTCTTTCACAACTTTTTATTTTAGGACTGTGCATTCAATCAAATGCCCAAACCGATTCTATACTGCTTAAAAAGATGGAGATTAAAGGTTTTTTTACAACTTGGAATCAATACAAATATTCTATAGTACAAGCGCCACTTAAAAAGTTGGATGAAATTATTGTATGTTTTGCTTGGCCTGATGAAAAAGGAAATTTGAATACTTCTGAATTAACCGACATTGACTTCATCGTTAAAAGATGCCACACTAAAAATGTTAAAGTTTCATTAGCAATCGGTGGCGCTACAAAAAGTGAACCCTTTCCTGTTTTAGCGACCACGGAAGAAGCACGAACCAACTTTGTAAATCAAACCATTCAATATTGTAAGGAGCATAAAATTGACGGAATAAATATTGACTGGGAACACTGGCCTAATCCTAATAAGGTGAGCGAAAAAGTAAACAAGGATATCGTTGCACTCTTTAAACAATTGTACACCGAAACTCAAAAAGAGAAGATGTGGCTCTCTTTTGATGTTTACGGATCGGATTATTATGGCAAACACTATCCTGCACAACTCATAAAATACGCTGATGAATTGATCATCATGTCATACGACGGAGCTGGAGTTTGGAGCGCAATAGGGCATCACAGCGACATGGCTTTATTTAACAATGGCTACGCTTATTGGTTGAATAAAATCGGGACGGAAAACGCTGAGAAAATAACAATGGCCGTTCCTTTTTATGGAATTCGATTTGATAAAAATCATACGGCTGGAAATTCAGCTACTGCAGCTGCTGTTTTGTATAACGAAACGCTGATGGATTTCCCTCAGGCCTATACAGATGATACACTTGAAACCAAATCTCAAATTGTAATACATAACGGAATTAACACACTTGGTCAAAAAGTGAAAAAAGTGAAAGAGCAAAATAATATTGGAATCGCAATTTGGGAAATTAGCTTCGATCACGGAACGGGTAAAAAATCATTAATTGATTTTATTTACAATGCCGCTAATCCAACTACTGAATCGGTAAAAAACTAATCCATGGACTTTACTGAATGAGTACTCAAAGGACATCCGTTTTTTGCCCAATGTAAGAATTGCTTTCGTTCGTTACTCGACATTAATCCTCTCATTGGCATTGGGTGTTCTGTATCGTTAATCCTGTTTAATAAGCTACCCTCCTGTGTTGCTAATTTCACTGAACTATAAGTTGATAAATTCAACTCTGCTTTGGCATATGCTCCTCTATGACAACTAATACAATTATACTTTACCAATTTTTTAATATGACTTTCGTAACTAATTTCCGACCAATCTTCTTCTGATTTTAGAACGGGTGTTACTGCTGTACAACCAATTAAAATCAACCCAGCGAAAATAACGACTACGATTTTCATCCTCAAATATAAGTTTAATGAAGTGTTAAGTTTCTCGGTAAAAATACAACAGAATATTCCATCATTACATTTTTATTGTCCTCTAGTGAAGGAGTTGGACTGATTTATGTTCCACTACCGCAAGAAATTTTAATTTCTATATCTTTAAAATTGAAAGAAAAATTATGCGTTTTATTTATTACTGTTTATTTTGTCTTTTTATCATTTCTTGTAATACAGACAAGACCATTACCGTTCGGGATAAATTGCAAAAAGAAGATCAAAGTTTCTTTATTGACACATCTTCCGATACAATTATTACAGGAAAAGAAGGGACTAAAGTTTTCATTGAAAAAGGATCTTTTCGAAACGCCTCTGGAGATATAATTACGGATAGTGTAATCATCACTATGCAGGAATTTTATAAAAACTCCGATATTATTGCATCGAATTTAAACATGCGATCTGGAGATAAACTACTCGAAACAGGTGGTATGATAGAGTTGAGAGCTTACGCTGATGGGGATCAATTAAATTTAAGAAACGGTAAATCAATGGTTGTTCACTTTCCAAAAAAAGAAGCGAAAAACGATAGTATGCGCTTATTTTATGGACAAGAGTCATATTCTGGTGAAGGTGAAGACGATCTTGTTGCAAACGGTGAGGTAAATTGGGCTTTAGAAGAAAGTAGTATTCCTAAAAAGAAAATAAATATTCATCCTTGGTATATAAAATATAATGGTATTGATGAATCTCACTTATACCTATTTAACGGAACTATATGGTATGATACATTACCAAATATTTTTAATTTCAACTCGCAAGAAATCGACTATTTCTTGAATAAGACAGTAAAAGTTCACTACGACGTAAAAAAGAATGGGAACATGATTTACGATAAAATAAACGGAAGTTTAATCTCAAATAAAATGGCAAAAAGATTAGAGAAAGTGGTTCGTAAATTCCCGAAATGTAAGCCGTATACTATTGCCGGAAATCCCATTGAAATGCCAGGATGGTTTCAAATATGGACAGAGATTACGCCTCCGAAATTCATGAATAACCAAGCTTATTTAAAACAAATAGAAACTAAATTCAACAATCCCGATTCAACTACAAGCGCTGTAAGTCTTGCTGAATTACAGTATTACATATTTGATTCCAAACAATTGGGATGGATGAACTGCGATCAGTTTATAAACCCCAATCCTGTAACTACTGATTTTGTTGTACAGGTTCCTAAATCAGAAAACGTATTTGCTAAAATCATTTTCAAAAATTACAAAACAATCATGATTGGAAATGAAGATCCCGAGTTTTTCACATTTGAAGATTTACCGTTAGGTGAACCTGTTTCGGTAATTGTTATTGATCAAGAAGATGAAAAGGTTCTTTTTAAAATTGAAGAAACAGAGATATCGGATGAAATATTTAAAATAATCGATCTCCAAAATGGAAGTTTAAAAGGACTTAAAGAGGCGCTGGATTATTTAAACTAAAGATGAATTAAACGGGGAAGGAGTCAAACCTAACCATCAATTTATCAACAACTTAATCGAATTATTCAGAAATCAAAAGTCTTTGAATAAATCCCACAGCTTTTCAAATTCACTTAAGTAAGATTTAACCATTTTTGGATCTTCAGTCACCAATATGTTTTCTTGATTTCTATCCGCCGCACTTTTTGTCCAATTGTAACTTCCTGTTAACAAAACTTCTTTATCAACTAAGCAAAACTTATGGTGCATATGACTAGCCGACTGATCGATTCGTGTACGAACGCCTGCTTTAGATAGCATTCGAATATCGCTACCCATGTCGTTTAACTTATCATTATCCGTGATAATTTTAACAGAAATTCCTTTTTTGTGCGCTTTAACAATCGCATCAGAAATAACGTTTTCGCTAATTGTAAATACACATATTTTCACACTGTGTTTTGCGTTTCTGATACAAGAAACAATCGCATTTTCACAATCATCTCCTGGACTAAAATAACATCTGTTTTCAGGCGTTTTAACGTCCTCTTGTTTTGGTAGTAAGCATTTGTTAATGCCTTCAATCCAGTTCACCAATTTCACAACATCGGCGG
>Ga0209603_1003865_pt1 | contig 12805 bp, 8 predicted proteins | sample COGITO_mtgs_1206_FD_184812 | JGI IMG/M metagenome (GOLD analysis project Ga0209603, IMG submission 184812) | Pelagic marine microbial communities from North Sea - COGITO_mtgs_120607 (SPAdes) (version 2) | ecosystem: Environmental > Aquatic > Marine > Epipelagic ... | reverse complement strand
TGAGGGTGCAGATGTACCTGACTTAACTCCAGAAGAAGTCAAGTCTTATATTCGTTTTATCGCAGATCGAAGATTACTAGGTCTAGGCATGAAGAAAATCTTTCATAGTGAGAAGAATCCTCTTGGATGGCTAGACTATATGCTCAACGGGGTTGAACATACTAACTTCTTTGAGAATCGAGCCACTGAGTACTCAAAAGCGAGTACTACAGGGAACTGGCAAGACATATTTAAGTAAGTAAAAAGCCCTCCAAGTGAGGGCTTTTTTATTAGGGTTAGTAGATCAATTTTTTGTATGCGTTAACTACATCATCACATACTTTTAAGACCCCCAAGGCAATACAGCTTCTATAATCGGGCTCGCTTTTTCATCAATGTCTTTCTGTATTCTCTCATTGACGTGCTCTTCATAGGAGCCAACAACCACGCCTTGAATCCAACCAATAACAATCTCTTCGGTCAATTCTGAAAAAGGAATAAACGTAGAAGACTCTGGGTTGTACTGAAAAGGGGTTGCACCAGCAAACATACCTGTATTGCCGTTTTCATCAGTACCAGTTTTTTCCCAAAAGGTTTGAACTACAGTTTTTTCATATGTAGTGCTTTCGATGTCCTGATTGCGGACTTTCATGTCGGTTACTTTCCAAGTGTATGTGATAGCCATTTTTATATTTCCTCAATCGTTGACGCTTTATTTTCTTTTGTCATTTGATATACCTTCTTTGGTTATGGTTTAGTCGGCCACACCACGTTATGTGGGAAGCCCTCTTGTGTGGAAACATCCCGCAAAGCCTGTCGGTATGTCGCCCAGGTTGAATCTAGCGCTACCCCTGTTTCTGCGGAGCGGATGACCCTCCAGTCTGACTCTTTTAGTTTGGCATCCCGTAAAGTTCTTACCCCGTCCGCAGCTTCTGCATCTAAACGGGCTTGGTATTCCGCCTCCTGCTCTGCCTTGGTGTGTGTTACGCCTTCATAGTCTGTGTAGTCAGTAAACATATCTACCACTGACCAAGCCTGTACCCAGTTGCCGTTAGCGTCCTGTGTAGCGCCGTCTCTGACTGCTTGTGTGTAGCCAATAGTCTCGGGCTTAGGAGCTGCCAGTACAGGGTCTATGCCAAGCGCAGTGCAGACGTTAGCATCCCATACTTTAGGTAGTGAAGTGTTGCTGTGCATTCTGCGGACTTCGCCTTGAGTTTTGACTTCGCCAGTTGATTGAATACGATATTCCATAATGATTCCTATGCTATTGCTAAGTAGATGTAAGTGCCGCCACTGGCATTAAGCGCAGCAGGAGCAGATGATGTTACTGTGAATCCACTAGATAGAGGGTCTATGTAGTCCGTAGCCGTTGCCTCTGCCCCTGTGGAGTTGAGTAAGAGATATGGGTCGTTACCTGCAACAATACCTCTTGCGGTGTCCCAAACGTACCAATCACCGGAAGAGTCTGTACGCTTAATCAGGACGAATCTAGCACCTGCCGAGAAGCCACAGTCTACGTTTAAGTCTGAGCCTGTGCCTGTGTAGCTTCCTACTTTGCTTACTCCGGCTAGTGTGGCGAATAGGTAGGCTACGTATGAAGTACCTGTTCCACTAACATTTGCATCTGCCCCTATTGTAAATACGGTGCTAGTTGGAGTAGTAGAATCCCAAACATCAGCGTCAGTTGTTATTGCAGTATTCTCATTAAGATACAATTCAACGCCATTGCCTGTCTCCTTATGGTACACAACCCAATAATTGCCAGTTCCGTCCCTTCTTTTAACAACAAGCATCTCAGGAACTACCCCAAGATTGTGATTTAAGTTGTAAACAGTTCTGGTTGGAGTAGTATAAGCCACCACATCCATGAAGCCGGGGGCGCGTTTGAACATCCAGGCTCTATCGTAAACGCTTCCTCCGTTCCCTGCTCCATACATCAGGTCTAAAGGAATGTCGCTATTAACTTCTGCGTCTGTGTTTGAAGACCTTAATCTTTTTAGCTCGCCACGAACCCTATCAATCCAAGCAAAAACCCCGCTTGTAGTGAATGCTTCAAGTATCAAATCAACCGATGAAAATGTTGCATCAAACTGTGGGCCATCATAGTCTGTAGTTCCAATCGCGGGAGTAAAAACCTCAGTCCCAGACTCAGGAGTCTTCATTGGGCGGCGTATGGCTATGTAGATGTAGTTTTCCCCGCTTGCATTGAAAGACGTCCCTGTGGTGTTAACGTCAAACCCCGTGGCTGTTGGGTTAATTCCAAATGCGGCGCTACTTCCTGCTGCACCAGAATTTGCCAATAAATATTCTTCAATGCCGCCAGCGGCTGTCATGCCTCGCATATCATCAAACATAAACCAGTCCTGTACGCGGTCAGCAGCCCTAATCATTAGCCACTGCGGCTCAAAACCTAGAGTCACATTGTTTCCGGTAGCCCCTGTACCAGTATAACTCCCACACTTAATAATACTCTCGCTGCCAGTGTCTCCAAAGCCGCCTGCGTCTGAGGCGAATAGGTAGGCGACGTATGAGCCTCCACTTGCATTGACTGTGGCGTTAGTGCCTACACTGAATACTGCGTCTGTAGGGGTTGTGCTGTTCCAAGCTGTGGAGTCTGAGACTTCTGCTGCGGTTGTATCTAAGACCATTTTATAGACGTTCGATGTTAGGTCTTTATGGTAGACCTGCCAAGAAGCAGCAACGTCTGTTCTCTTAACCATTATCACCGCAGGAACAGAACCAAGGGCGTGGGCGAATGTAGTAGCTGAACCAGTCCCAGTATAAGTCACAAAATCAAAGAACTTCTCAGCCTTGCGGAATGTCCATGAGGCAAGTTGACTGTTTGATATATTTACATCAGCATACTCAACAGAGCCATTGACAGAAAAACCTGAATTATCAAAAGACTTAAAATCCGCAGTTGCCGCAGTAGTGTACTCTGTCGCTGCAGAAGATGGTCTTAGATTCCCTGTCGCTCCTCTTTCTGTGTCAAAAATTGAGCCAGTGTTCGCGGAACTTCTTGATTTAATCCAAACCATTCCACCTTCGGAGTCACTTTCGGTATAGTTTGGCCCTGTAGCTACAAAAGAGCCTGTAGAAGTAAAGCTACCACCTGTGCCTAAATTAGTCCCGCTTGCATAATCGTCGTCGAGAGGTAGATACACAATAGGGCTAAGAGCTGAAACAGTCGCGTGCGTAGTAGCAGCCCCTTCTGAGTCTATAAACTTTCTTCGGTTAGCTTGTACCGTCAAGTCTGTATAGGTGTGTGCTAAGAATACGCTAGCAACATTGCCCCCATACTGTAGAGCGCTAGAATCATAACGCCGCCCTACTCGGTTACTAGCTACAGTAAAGTTAATGCTGTCGTTAGTGTAAGTAAGCCAAGAGTACCCGGAAGTAGCATCAACGTCGTTTATGTAAATCTTTCTTGTTCCGGTGCTTGATAAATCAATGGATACTAGAATGTGGTTCCAACTATGAAGAGCTAATGGAGTACTACCTTTTCCGTTTAGTATCGTAGTGTTTGCTGCGTTAGTCGCCGCTACGTCTAAATTCTGCGAACTGTCCAGTGTAATTAACAAGCCATTCAAATTAGCAGCTGTTGTACCCTGCCCAACATAATAGATTACTTTGTCTGAGGCCGACTGAGTGGGGTAAATCCAAGCACTAAGAGTAAACGTCTTTACGTCAGCTGCTCCAGTTAGTGCAGTGTCTCTGTAAACATATTCATTTGAGGAAAAGTCTAAGTTGGTAGACCCACCTCCGCCAATTGAAGAGCCTAGATCAATACCGTTGGTGATGGCCCGCGGTATGCCTGTACCTTTATACAAATAAGTCGAGAAGACATCCTCAACATATAGAGACTCACCGCCTGCATTACCTGCCGCTGCTATAAGACTTCTACTTATCATTATTAAGCTCCATGCCCTGCATACGCCCCATAAAGCGAACCGCTATATTGCCAGAAAACAAGTACATCATTAGTACCATTCAATGTAGGGGCGACGTTACCAGCAGAAGTAATCCAAGTCATAGTCGGCCAAGTGACTGTATAAATATCACCACCATTCAGTCTCAATGTTAAAGATTCCCCGGTCGCAAAGGCGGCAGTGAATGTAGTATTAGCAGTCAATGTTCTATATTGAATACCCCCAGAACCGGGATCAAGTGTCGTTGATATACCAACAACAGTTTCCGCGACATTTTTACAGATTACAGTGCCATTGAATTTTCCTGCGGTTCCTGTACTGGCTGGGTCTATATAGTAACCAGTGTTGTTGGTATCGTAAAATATTGGTGCGCGGGAAGAAGTAGAAGACGTTACTGTACCAGCAGCGGTTGTGTCGCCATAAAAAGTTACCGTGTTACTGTTGTATGGGTAGTCAAAAACTTTATACTTAATACTTGATATGCGGTAAAAAGTTGTTCTATCAGTAACTTCACTAGCACCAAATGCAGGGGATCCATCTCCATTATATACAACTCCACCGCCTATAGTGCCTGTTGAATTCTGCGACCATTCAAAGTAAGCAGTACCTTGTGCGGAGCCGTTTGCTATAAATCCTGCCTTATGTAAATCGCCAGCTTGTACTCGTATTTCTGTATCTGATGTCTTGCTTGTGCTTCCAGCAGTTATATCGGTAGATACCGATAAATCGCCTGTCAGCGTACCGCCAGTTAATGGCAGTTTAGTCGCATCAGCTACGGTAATGTTTGCCGATCCGTTAAAGCTAACGCCGTTGATTGTACGGGCTGTTGCGAGCGTAGTGGCAGTAGTTGCGTTACCCGCAATGTCCATTGTAGAACCAGACAACAGGGTCGCGGCCGCTGCCGCCGTGTAAGAACGCCCGTAGGTATCCGTACCGTTAGTTCCCGTAAACCGAGCCATACCAGAAGTAGCGCCTGTAGTGGAGAATGTCCCGGCAGAATTATAGTAACTCGCAAATACGTAGCCGTTTCCGTCACGAGCTACTACTTTACTTGCTGTTGCTGCTGTTGTGGCGTCCACGGCCCACGTAGTAGCGGCGGAACCATTGAAGTTGGAACCCGTAAGGTAAGTGCCGCGAGTCAGTGTATTTGGTGTGTTGGCTGTTACCGTGATATTGGCAGAACCGTCAAAGCTAACGCCGTTGATTGTACGGGCGGTTTGCAGGGTTGTAGCGTTGTAAACATTCTGAAATTGAATATCAGGCTGCTTTACATAAAGAGTTCCAGCATAACCTGCCCAATTTAATATAACGAGACTCATATAACCGTCAGCAGGAGCGGTATATGTTCTTTCAAAGCCAACCCAGCTTGTAGTTATGGCGCTATTTTCATACCAACCATTATCGCCCGAGGTTTCTTCTTGGACTAGAGAATAGGTCGCGCTATTTGATACATGAGTCTTGCCATCTGGAAGGTCGCCATTGTAATAATAGATTCTTACATATACCCCGTCAGTATCAGCAGTTGAGCCTTTTATCTGTACTTGAAGCCGAACGGTATCGCCAGACTTCATGCGAATAGCTTTGAATGCCATTCCTCCTTGGCTGACTGGGCCAAGGGCTATTGCAGCCTCATCCGTGTCCCATTTAACAGTTGTTTCATTAGAGTTGCTATAAGCGGGAACCCACCCCATCATACGAGCTTTTGTTATGGCATCATTTTGATTAGTTATGTCACCATTTACTGTTAAATCACCAGTAAGCGTACCGCCAGCTAAAGGCAGTTTGGTCGCGTCAGCTACAGTAATATTCGCACTGCCGTTAAAGGAGACGCCGTTGATTGTTCGGGCTGTTTGCAGGGTTGTAGCAGTGGTTGCGTTACCCGATAAATTTGTACCAAATAGTGTACTTCCGTCAAAAGCTAAATAATTTGAACCAACATATAAACGTAAAGAACCACCAGCATCCAACGCTTGAATGCCGTAACGGAATGTGCCGCCACTTGTACCTGATAAAAGCCAAGTAGCATTGGCCCCTGTGCCCATAATAGAATTTAGCGCACCAGTATTAGAGCCGCTAGTTGTACCCCAAGATGTTTGTAAACCAACTGAACTCACGCCGTTTAGGAAGCTTCTGCTTGCTGGGTTTACATAATAAGCAGTGTTGTCTGAGTCGTAGAAGATTGGTGAGCGAACAGAAGTCGCACCTAATAAGTAGCCTGTTCCACCGTTGTTTACTACTACATTGCCTGTACTAGAATAATTTAAATATAAAACGCCATTATTAGTTGTTTGAATTGTTTGACCAAGGCTGCTGGTATTAGCCCCGTCACCCCCGATTGTTAGGCTATTTGCGCTAATTCCATACGAAAAAGTAGAGTATTTACCAAACGCCCCTGCCTCAGTCACATTTAAAGGAGTATTAACATTTAGCGCAGTGAAGTTAGAGCTTATATTTAGACTATTACCTGTCCATGATGTATCGAGCCAAGCATAACCGCTGTCTTGCTGATAAAGTTGCAGGTCTCTGCTCTGGCTAGCACCGCCAAGTATTTTTAACTTGTTATGGAATGCGCCAGATTGTGCGGCAGTACCATTTGCGGAGAAGAAAACAACATCGTTCTGAGAGTCTGCTGTGAGCGTGCCATAACCAAAGAAGGTATCGCCTGATACGCTTAAATTACCAGTAAGCGTACCGCCAGAAAGGTTTAATTTTGCATCAAGCGCAGTCTGTAACCCATCTACATTGCTAATGATATGGTTATGCGAATCATCAGCAACCGTAACAGTAAGCGTAGCGTTGCCAAGATTCGTAAACGTGGCAGAGCCTGTAGCATCACCAGCTAGCGTGAGAGTTGGATCGGCAGTTGCAGTAGTGGAAATGCTAACATTACCGAGGTTTGTCATCGTGCCTGAACCGGTCACAGCGCCAGTTAATGTAATAACAGGATCGCTAGTATGAGCGGCTGTAATTGTAATATTAGAACTACCATCAAAGGATGCTGACCCTGAAAGAACTCCTCCAAGCGCAATAGTACGAGAAGTCTGGAGTGTAGTAGCAGTAGTAGCGTTACCTGAAAGCGCACCAGAGAATGTAGTGGCAAGTACGCTACCATCAACCTGAAGTAAATTCGTTCCGTCATCTGTTGCAGTACCAATCAGTACGTTTCCGCCGAACTCTGCTAGGCGTATAGTACCATCAGCATCTACTTCAATTGAAGGAATACCAGAAACGTCGTTGACTGAAAAAATTGTGCCTGTTAAATCGTTGGTAATTGAAAATAGTTGACCTGCAGAGCCTTCAAAGCTCAGTGTTCCACTGCTAGTAGGGTAAGTATAAAGAGTAATATCCTGAGCAGCCGTAGACGCATCAGCCCCAGAAAATACAATCTTTGGGTTATCTGACGACGAACTGATATTTGGAGTTATAACTATATTTTTATCTGAATCTGCCATACTTGTTCTCTAGCTGATTCCATAAAGGAATTATTTTTTTAGTTGCATACATTATAAAAAATTAGAGCTATTTTGTCAAGAAATATTTTTTAAACCCCGTATCTATCAAGAGTAAATTTTAATAAAATGGTCCAGGCAGCTTTCTTTGGAACAATTTTGTTGGTAATACTCTATTTGTAGGGCGCCGGAGAGCAAATATATTTGCTATATAATACCGTGCGCTATCGCCACCTCGTTCTCCTCTATATGTATAATTTATTAAATGTAGAAAGCTTGCATATTTTGCTCCATTTATAAAATGCCCTCCGTTATAAAACCTGCCAAATCTTGCGCTGGATTGGAATGTTCTCCAAGTTTCAAAATTATTATAGTTTGTATTGCCAGTAATAATATAATAATTAGGATTACTACCTCGGCCATTTCCAACAGGAGTACCGACAGGAAGCGAATATCCCCAGTTAGGTAAGGAACTCTGTAAGTTAATTTCCCATTCGCCCCCACCAATATCAGTATATGGAGTACCGTCCGTTGTTCGGTTATATCTAGTGCCAAATCTAGAATACCAGTAAGGAGTGCTATAGTCTGGGTGGTTTGAAGGAAAAAATACTGCAAAATTATTACTATTAGATGATCCGCTATACCAGCCCGAGGCACTAGCAACATAAATTTTAGTATCACCAGGGTTTGCCGCTCGGGTTAAAGTAGTTCTACCATAGTGCCCATTCATATAATAATAAACAAGATTATTATTTTTATCATATTGGCGAATGCCCATATGGCCTGATCCAGTTCTGTTATTATAACTTAAAGCATAAGTATATACGCTAGCACCAAATGTATAATAAAACCCATCTTTGATTTCAACCTTGGGACTGTTGGCAGCTGTAGTTCCATAACGATTAGTATTCATATCAAAATAACGTAAACCTACAGAAGTAAGATGATCCCCATAATTGGTAAATGCATGGTCTTCTACGCTTCTTAAAGCCGGATCAACTGTTCCCCCCTCCCATAAACCCAGCTTTCTTTTTCCAGAATATCCTCCCATTTTAATTCTCTTCTATTTCTTCCGTTTCAGGAACAAAAGGCTCGAATGATTGTAACATTTCAAGATCAGTATCAGGATACTCAGCAATATAAGGAACACTGCAAGAGTCTGCTTGTATTAAGTAGCTATCACCAATATTAGACTCTGCGATAATATTCAAATTAGCAGCTTTAATTTGATGTTGATAACTTTCATCGATTAAATATATCATATTCCATACCTTCCACGGAGCGCGTTAAAGTTTTGTTGTATCTCGCTTGCGGTTAATGCTCGGTCATATACTGAAAATGCAGAAATTTCACCACTCCAATAATACCCACTACGGCCTCCGACTATTATATTTCCTGGCAAGGTATAACTAGTGTATGCTTTGCTAGATGCAACAACTCCATTATCATAAGCAGTAGCAGTAGATCCATCAAGAACTATAGCTTGATAATGCCAATTTGTATCTATAGGAATCGAAGAATTCCATGCAGAACCTTGTATTCCCATACCGCTTGATTGTCCGACAGCATTTAATCCAGAATATAATCTTTGATTAGTACCATTACTGGTGGCATCTACCCATATTCTAGCGCCAGAGGTAGTGTTAGATTTTACAAAGGCTTGTATTGTAATAGGATTTGAAGCAACATTTCTTCCACTACCTATAGTCGTATCCAATAAAGAAGAGGCAAAGCTAAATGTGCCATCGCTGTTATACGTCAAACTTGCTGCAGTAATAGTATTATTACCGGCCCAATCCAATAACGCTTCGGTGTTAGATCGTGTACCATTGACAAACGGCGTTGCAAATGAGTTAGCTTCGATTTGCGGATTTCTCAAGAAGACACCATTCGCACCATTGCCGACCCATTGTGCCAATCTACTAGTACTAGATTCATTTGGTCCAAAGGCCATTCTTCCAGAAGATGTCGTACTGGTTGCTGTGGCTGTATAGGAGCACCTATAATAGCCGTTGCCTATATCTACTATGGAAGCAGCTGAGGTATTTCCTCCAGCAATAGTACCGTCAACGAGATCAAATGATGCAAAATTTAAACTAAAGCCGGTAGATGGCGCTATTTGAAAATAACGTACTCCATCATACTTTACCTCAACTGATTGTGTATATACAGTCCCACTCACCAACGATTTATCTTGAAGAACAAAATGAGCCGCTGAACCTGTCCCTGCTATCAGCCTACCGTTAGAATATGATGAATCGTTAAAGGTCCAGCCGCTTAGCGTATTCGTATTAGTATGAAGATTAGTAGTCGGTGCACCTTTCCACGATTTATTAGCACCAGGATTTGGTCCCATATCATAGGCAAATACGAGTCCATTCTTAACTATTTTAGCTCCGTGTCCTAATGCCATTAGAGTCCGAACCTCCCTTTATTAAGATTAAATATATAACTTGCTTCATCGCCTGTTAAGAGTCTATTAAATACATGTACTGGTCCTAGATACCCAGGCCAGTGATACGTGTTAGGGCCTGAAGCATATGGAGAACCAAAATTATTTAAAACAAATCCAGTAGAATCGCTAGTCGTAGTATTAATACTAAGCGTATCATTTGTCCAAGCTTTTCTAGCTCCATCCTCCATACCATAAGCAATCCAATTCCATTTATCCTGGCCATTAGGTATAACTAAATCTCCTACACTAACACTTGCGCTATTATGTACTCTTATTCTATAAGCGGCGCCTGAGTCTCTATGGTAAAATCTACTAGCATTATCATTTTTATTTCCAAAGGTCATGTCGTTTGTAGTGGCGCTCGGGTGATAGAAAAAATAGCACAAAGTAAACGCACTCATAGTTATTTGTGGAATTTCTATTGTTTGATCCCCAGTATTGCCAGTAAAAATCATATGGTTAGTAGGTGAGGTACCGATTGTAGTCGGATCACCAGTGAATGTAGTATCAGGAGGAAACTTTCGATATCCTGGGTCGGCTTTCCATACACACCCATCCGGTAGTTTAGGACTATAAGTAATACCCATTTTTAATACTCCACTTCAAATCTTTCAACATCTTTACGCTCTGCAAACACAGTATAGAAGCAGTTAATATTCTCTCCACCAACAGTAACTTTATTCTCCGCCACATCTTCGACCCAGAGATCTTGGCCTCTACCGATTGCAGTAAGGTTTACCGTAATAGTATCTTCGTCTACTAAGCCCGTCCAGTAATCTGGTAGCTCGATAACATTGTTATCTTTTAAGCGACCCCGCACATACACGCCATTCTCTGGACCTTCTAGTGATCCATAGCGAAGTTTCATGTCGGGTTTGGTTGGGTGATCGATTACGAATGACTTGCTGGTAGCAGTCAAAGCACCAGTAATATCTACGCCCGTACTGGTAGTAGCTAACTTGACGCTTCCGTTATGGTAAATATTAGCGCTGCCATTTTCATTGTAGAAAAGTATCCAGTCATCGTTTACATCGTCATAAATACCGAAATCATCTTGGTCTCCCATGATTGACCAATGGGAAGTGCCTGATGGAGCGAGGGAGAAACCGTCCCATACTCCAGTAGCGGAAGAGACTTGAAGCAAGCCAGTGCGGTTTGTACTGTCTTGCAGAATAACGCCGTCGATGTTCACGGAAGTATTAAATGTAGCCGTCGTTCCAGTTAAACTACCAGTAAGAGTACCTCCAGTTAAAGGCAGTTTGGTTGCGTCAGCTACAGTGATATTTGCCGAACCGTTAAAGCTAACGCCGTTGATCGTACGAGCTGTTGTTAGGGTGTCAGCATTGGGATGGTATCCGTCATGGAATACTTTGTTTAAAGAACTGAGTGTCGTGCCACCGGTATACATCTCGCCTAAAACATTAAAGGTTAAAGTTCCGGTCGTAGGAAACTGACTATTAGTCGTTGATGGGCCTACGACAAGACCGTATCCGGATACAGGAAGCTCCCCATCATATACATTTAGCTCTATGCTAATACCTTGGTTTGCTGTGGTATCAAATTCAATAAAGGGGTTATTACCGCTAGTTCCTGTTGAATCGTAGAGCCTTAATTTAGCATCAGCTTTGCTAATTACTACGTCACCAGTCAGCGTACCGCCAGTTAGATTTAACTTAGAGTCTAATGCTGTTTGCAGCCCATCTACATTGCTAATAACATGATTATGACTATCATCAGCAACCGTAACAGTGAGCGTAGCGTTGCCAAGATTAGTAAACGTGGCAGAACCCGAAGCATCACCTGCAAGCGTCAGAGTTGGATCGGCAGTTGCAGTTGTGGCTATTGATACGTTGCCGCTGCCATCTATAGAAGTAGAACCAGTGACAGCTCCCGTAAGGCTTAGAGTTCTAGCAGTTGTCCATTTATCAGCATTGGGGTGATAGCCATCGTGGAATACTCTGTTACTACCATTAGCATAAATAGTACCTGCTGTACCATCTACCTTAAACCTTTGATCGCCTGTAGAACCGTGTGTAACAACAAAAGCATCACCCGGGCTAGGTACGTCATTAGTGTTAAAGTTTATTTCTATATCTTGGCCGCTAGAGACCAGCATACCAGCAGAAGCTGTTGCATCCCCCTGAATATAGTCTAACGAACCAAAGTACAAAGCCCCACTCAACGTACCGCCAGTTAAAGGCAGCTTGGTTGCAATCGAGTTTGTAACCGTAGTAGCAAAGTTAGGATCATCGCCTAAAGCAGCAGCGAGTTCATTCAGCGTATCAAGAGTAGCAGGTGCGCTGTCTACCAGATTGCTGATTGCAGTACCAACGTAAGACTGAGTTGCGTAAGACTGAGTACTATGATCGCCCCATCCGTAAGCTGTGTTCCAGTTTGTGGAAGTTCCACCGCTTGCAGTGACTATGCCTGATAGGTAGAGGTCTTTGAACCTTGCGCCTGAGTTGCCTAAATCCATCGAATTATCAAGATTTGACTGCGTTGAGGTATTCCACGGGCGTATATCTGTAATGCCGTTAAAATAAATAGCACCATTACTAGTTCCGCCTATATAAATAGAACTTGCAGATGTACCAATACTACCTACGGCTGTTGTTCCTTTATAAAAATTAAGGATGCTTCCATCGTCCGTTAAATTAACAAGAGTTAAGGGGCTAGAAGAGCGTTGTATTTGAACTTTACCTGCTGTGCCGCCTTGAGCTAATTCCACACCTGCCGTAGTAAAACTTGAAGCAGTCTTACCAACAAGCAAGTTGCCACTGGCGTCTATGCGCATACGTTCTGCGTTGCTTGTGCCAAAGATCATGGGTGTGGCTTGATCATCCCATATATCAAAAGCGTCTGCTCTATTTTGGATATAACCTGTACGAGTTCCTGCACTGTTTTCAAAACGCAAGTTTGCAGAATCGTCTTGAATCGTTGCTGTAGTACCATCAACAGTCAGCCCATCCATTGTGGCTGTGCCAGTAACGTCT
>Ga0209603_1003858_pt1 | contig 12811 bp, 10 predicted proteins | sample COGITO_mtgs_1206_FD_184812 | JGI IMG/M metagenome (GOLD analysis project Ga0209603, IMG submission 184812) | Pelagic marine microbial communities from North Sea - COGITO_mtgs_120607 (SPAdes) (version 2) | ecosystem: Environmental > Aquatic > Marine > Epipelagic ... | reverse complement strand
AGTAATATTACACTCCCTACTGCCAAACCTGCAACAGGTCCTAATTCTTTGCTACCCGTACTTATATGAAGTATGACAATCATGAGTAAAAAGGACAATAGAAACTCAAGCCAAAAGGCACTATCATGCGGTATGCTAGGTATGGTAGCTCCTAAAATTTTACTTTTTGGAATAATTGTTTTTACGGCTAGGCTAGCTGATACGGCTGCTGCAGTTTGGGTAATCACGTATGCCGGTACTTTTTTCCAGGGGAAACGTTTGGCTAGCGCGAAAGCTGTAGTTACTGCGGGGTTGAAATGTGCACCAGACAGCGATCCGAAAGCATAAATCATTACCATCACAATGAGTCCCCAAGTGATAGCAACCCCTTCGTGTGCAACACCACCTGTTGTTTCGTTTACAGCCATAGCAGCCGTTCCGCAAAAGACCATTGCAAAGGTGCCTGTAAACTCAGCGTAAAGTGCAGCATAGCGTTTCATAATGCTAAAGTAAGAATGATAACGTTAACTAAATGTTATTTAAATACGTTTCCTCATACTTTATAAGTGTAAGGTATTCGTCAGGACAACTAGAATGACTTAGAAAATAAAATGTAGTAAGGCCATGCACCGATAATCATGGTCATTTTTGTCGCTGTGATGATCAACGATATTCTGCTGTTGGACTTTTCAATTCCCTTGGACTTCCCACCTCTACAACGGGATCCATTGGGGTATTTTCTTATCGATTGTATTTGCCTTTTCCATTGGAGCCATTTTACAATATATTTTCCGGTAAACAATACGATATCAAGGTTTATAACTCACAAGGCAATAAAGTAATCGCACTTACAGGAAATACTATCAATATGTCGCACTTATCATCTGCTACTTACATCGTTAAAGCACTTGATAAATTAGAGAAAGAAAAAGGGAGTTATAAGGTTGTAAAGAATTAGAATTAATAAACATTTTTACAACATTATCTTTTGTTTTAGATTATGATTATTCCTTTAAACCAAACTTTCTGATTAAATAGCTTTGTGAGTACCCCGTTTTCTTAGCGACCTCTTTTAAACGCCTATTCTTTTTAATTAACCGAGATGCAATTTTTATCCTTTCTTCAGAAATGTATTTACCGGGTTTAAAATTCTTATCTAGTTGGTATAATTGGTTATAATCTAAATTGAATTTTTTAGAAATGGAATTTATTGTAATCACGTTGATATTTTTATTTATAAAATCCTTGATTTCATAAACGAGTTTCTCTTTAGCTGAGCCATCTTTATTTACCCGAACTATTAAAAGAAAAGAAAGAACCCCAATCAGTAAAAGATTAACAAAGAAAAGGATCCTCCAGTAATTTGTTTTAATTGATTGGGGAGGTAGACTTTGTATTATTTTTTTAAAACTGAGATCAAAATTCTCAAATAAATATATCCCATATAACCCCCCAATTTGGAGTCCTTTATCATCTGAATAAATAGCCCCTTTGTTAAACTCCTCCCTTAGCACCCTTTCATACAGTTTTTCATTGTAAGTATCATAAATTGACAGACCATTATTTCCTGTCATCACAATATATCCATCAGACATTTCTATCGTGTGTTTTTGTTGTTGAATATTGATGATTTCAACGATTTGATTTCTCTTAGAGTCACTAGGATAATTAAAATCTATAAATAATTTATAGAGTTTATTTTTTTCTGTAATTAAATAGTTGTGTGAACCCTTATTGACAATATCAATAATATTTTCATTCATCTGATCATATGTGAATTTTTCAACCTCAAACGTTTTTAAATTCATCAGATTTATGGAGTTTTTGTTGGCAAAAGAAAAACCAAACTCTTTAAATTCATAACCATCACGAAACAACTTTCTCGTTGGTATTATTGGCGAGTTCGAATCATAAATCAATTTGAAATCTTCGTTTATGGAATTATATAGATAAATGCCTTTACTCGATATCACAACATATTCCTCTTTTGATAACTTAAAAATATCTGTAAATCTGCCGTATTTCTTATCGTCTAAATGATAGTCATATATAAAGTTAACTTCATCATTAACGATTTCAACCAACCCATCATAACAGACAAAAGTAGCGTCATCAAATTCCTTTATCTGACCATTCGTGTATGTAGGGTATTTGACCAAATCACTTTCTTTGAATATGCCTTTATAGGTCCCAATGTAGTTTTTGCTTATTGAGCGAACACTTTCATATGGAGTAAAATGATACCATAATTTTCTAAACACAAAAAGCTTACCTCTAGAAATAATGAATAGGTCTTTACCTCTAATTAATAGATCGGATATACTTTTTGCATATTCAACTTGTAATGGAACAAATGGTGGGGGATTTAAAAAATTAATGTTTAGCTCTTTTTCTTTTAAAGCGGAGTTGATGCTCCCTGTCGTTTTCTCATCATACAATATGATATTATTCGACTCGTTAATAGTATAAATTCCCTTATCTGTGCCGAAGAATATATCACTCCCATCACTTACAGACGAGTAATAATTTTTGTCATCATACATTGAAATTAATGTGTATTGATTTTGTGCAATACTTATCTGGATTTTAAAAGATAATATTAGAATTAAAACAATTTTTTTTGACAATAATGACATTATTTATATAAAAAATAAATTTAGTCTATTTAATTAATATTTTATCAATTTAGCCATTAAATATTTTATGAAAAAAAATTATCTTTTTTTTTGGTCCTTTTTAGTCCTATCACTTATGTTATTTCTAATTTCATGTAGCCCGGATGAAATTGAAAATGATCTTACGGTAAATGGAAAAAAAGTCTATGCTGCTGGTTATTATATTTCCGGTGATACTCAATACGCGACCTACTGGGTCAACGGAAACAGAGTTGTTCTTGGAGAAGGTGAAATATCTGATATCCAAGTCGTTAATGGTTCTGTCTATGCGACAGGCTTTGATGAAAATTGGGAAGCAGTTTATTGGGTTGATAGTGAAAAAACGGGTTTACAAGGGAATGATACTTATTCATATTCCATTTTTGTTCATTCCGATGATGTATATGTTTCAGGAAGTTTTGCGAATGGGTCTTGCTATTGGAAAAACGGATCAAAAATTAATCTTACCACGGATGCAGATTCTGAAGCATTTGGAATTGTTGTCAATGAAAATGGTACTGTAATAACTGGTGGTTATTATATGAAACATCACTCTTTGATACCAGCTCGTTGGAATGGAACAAAACGAGTTGATTTGTCAAAGCCACAGCATGGCGATGCGGAAATCTACGACGTTGCATTGAGAGGAAACACGCCTGTTTTCTTTGGAATGGCCATGAAACCTAATAATATGGTTGGCTATGTGCCAACTGCTTCATATTGGCTATCAGGAAAGAGGACCGATTGCAGTAATGGTGGTACCTGGCGGGATAATATATACGGAGGCGAAGCACAGGGAGGATTTGCAACAGAAACTGACATTTATGTTACAGGAAAAATTGATCATATTGGTACAGTTGATTGTGAAGAAAACCCAAACTCTGGAGAACCAGGTGAAACACCTCACTATTGGAAAAACGGAAATAAAATTGATCTGCCAGGAGGGCCAGTCTATGGATGTGGATGGGTCGGAGGTGGAATGGACATCACTGTATCAGACGGAAAAGTAATTGTTGGAGGATGGGCTAGCTCATCATCTCAAGCACAGGTAGCCGCCACATGGGTTGACGGTCAATTAATTTACTTAGAGGACAAAGACAAGTATTATTCCGTAGTAAATTCTGTTTTCGTAAAATAATTTATAAATAATAAACCAATTTCAAAACTAACAAATGAGACACCTATTCGCCATTATTTTTCTTGCATTTTTTTCTTATGCACAAGAACCAATTAAACCAACCTTTGCGTCAGTTTTTTATCAAAATGATGGGAAGACTTATGCCAACAAATCCCTTCCTATATATATATCGATTTCGACGAGTCCAGATGGGTCAGATCCGATTGTTTTAGACACACCTGCCAACCCATTGGATGGTTCTCCGATGTACCTAGACACCGAAGGGGTAAATTATATCCGTTCCAAGTGGGCAGTTGATCCGGAGACCAAAAAGTTATCCTCCCCAAAACGCGAGGTATTATTTCCTGTGCATGCCGATGGGGTTGCACCAGTTTCAGGGATTACATTTAGTGGCGCACCGAGTTACACAAGTCAAGGGGTAGATTACTACGGCAAAGGTCTCAACTATAGTTTATCGAGTACAGATCAGATTTCAGGTGTACAATCCACGTTCAAAAGCCATGATTCGGATTATACGCCCTATGTTTCGCCACTAGATGTAACGACTGAGGGAGAGAACACGATTCATTATTTTGCGGTTGACAATGTGGGCAATACAGAGGAGACCAAGAGCGCATCATTTGTCTTGGACCTCACACCTCCAGTGTCTAACTACACACTTTCTGATGTGTATGGGGACAATATTTTAGGGCCAACGTTCAATATTGGTTTGGAGTCGACAGATAATCTTTCAGGGGTTAAATTTACTTACTATACTATTGATGATATGTCACAGCAAGTATATGGCAGTCCAATCGATCTATCGGGTCTTTCGGATGGTCCCCACACCTTGCGATTCTTTTCGGTTGACAATGTAGAGAATGTAGAAAGCACAAAGGAGTTGATGTTTTATCTCGACAAAATCAATCCAGAGACACAGTTGGTTGTGATCGGGGATCAGCATGAAGAAAAATATTACTACGTTTCTTCTAGAACCACCTTTGAGCTACCCGCTACAGACAACAAAGCAGGCGTGGCAAAAACGAGTTTTTCAGTTAATAACCAAGACGCGCAGACTTATACGACCGCTTTTAGTCTGCCAAATGAGCTTGGCTTGCATTCGATAACCTATAGCAGCGAAGACAATGTTCGCAATGTGGAGAAAGAAGAAACGAAAACATTTTTTATGGACAACAAATTACCCAAGACGTCTATTGAATATGGCGAGCCACAGTTTTTCACACGCGACACCTTGTTTATCAATCAAACCACGCCGATTACGATTAGCCCTCTTGACAAGCACAGTGGGGTACAGTCAACCACCACGGCTGTGAATGGGGAAGTTCAAGCAGGCAATGAATTTACCATCCCAACAGAAGGGCATAAAGAAATTGTGTTTAGTTCTGCGGACATGGTCAACAACCAAGAGGAAAACAAAACAAGTCGTGTCTATGTTGACAACACACCGCCTGAGATATTCATCAATTTTAGTTTGGACAATATCGGTACGGAGGATGACTTGCCAGTTTATCCAAACTATGTGCGGATGTTTGTCGGTGCGACCGATGAGAAGACAGGAGCCAAAAGCATCAAGTACTCCATTAATGGCGGGCCGATGACGGAGTACTCCAGCCCACGTACGCTAGACATCTCAGAAAAAAACACTTTTACTGAGTCGAAGGTCTATGATGTTGAGGTTGAGACGGAAGACATGCTCGGAAATAAAAGCACAAAAGAACACAAGTTTATTGTAAAGAATTAGGGATTAAATTATTCGTTGAATTTTCACATTAGCCCGAAGAACACAAGAATCCCTTGATTTGAAGTATGGTCACGGGAAGGGTTAATATCAACGCGTATGGACTGTACTCTGTTGGTTAGACATTGCCAGTACCCTCAACAGAAACTCCGTTGTCAAATGGGTCAAAATCCTATTCGATACTATCGGGCTCTGCGTGTAGTTTAGTCTGTTCTTGATTCCTCCAAAAACATCCAAAGTATTGCTCCATAGACGAAAGGTAAATACGCAAGTAGAAAATATTAGCTATAAAACGAATTGATCATTTTATTCAGACAGGCATTATTTTTTAAACTTTCAACTGTTGTATATTTACAATACTCTTAAGTAAATCTATGCTCGGTTATATTGTTTTTCACGCCCGTTATAAGATTAAAAAATACCTGAAAAAACTAGGGGTCCATGCTTTTGATCGAGCATTGATGGTTCCGAAAATGACCTATAGAGAATATAGATTATTCACCTCTTTTTTAGAGGCTAACCGTTCTGCGCTTTATCTTGAAAGCGGATCGGGTGGTAGTACAGTGATTGCCGATACTATGGGATTGAACTATCACTCTTATGAGACAAGTGCTGGTTATGCAACATATATGAACGCTTTACTCAAAGGAAAAAACGTCAATCACATCCCTGTTGGTGATGTTGTAAAGTATGGACGCCCAGTGCATGTTAATGCCGCAGTTACTCAAAAAATATCTACCGTTTTTGACACTCATCTTTCTACAAAAAAGAATGCAAAATCCATTGTTTTTTTGGACGGGCGTTGTCGAGTTCTGACCGCCTTACACATTCATTCCCTTCTGAATAAAGAAGATATTGTCATGATGCACGACTTCCATCGTCAGAAATATCAGGATGTATTACACGCCTATGATGTCATGCAGCAAGTGGACACTCTGGTCTGTTTGAAGAAGAAGAAGGTATCAGAAAAGATGATGGATAAACTCTGTCAAGACTACGCTGTTGACACAGAGTGATTGTGTTATCTACGACGTTCTAGAAATGAGTAAATCGTAATGAGTTTTATTATTTCCAATTTTTTCAAAATTTGAAAAACCATTTACGCTTAATGTTTCTTTTATGGCATTGACATCCACCCATTCGGCGTCAATTTCACAAAATATTTGCATCACATTTTTAAAAAACGAACACTTCACAAGCTCGTTGATCACGATTTCCTCATGTCCTTCCACATCTATTTTAACGAAGTGCCGACGATGATCAGGAATGAGTTTATCGATTTCCTTATGGCTAATGATTTCTACGGTTTCGCTTTGGGAGGAGTCATCATTGTTTTTTAGTTGTCGAAACGTATTTTTCCCCGAGTGACCTTCTGAGATATTTAGGTGCAAAACGCCAGCTTTGTCAGATATCCCCTTCTCAATTACGGTGCAGTTATTTACCTTGTTTAGCTTTATGTTTGAACGAAGCAGTTTAGCGGTTTTAGCAGAAGGTTCAAAGGACACCACTTGTTTAATGTTTTTGTTTTTTCCTGCCAACACACTATACAAACCTTGATTTGCTCCAATATCAACAAAAATGGTATCACGGTCTATATTGGAGATTAGATTGCTCAAAAACAAACCATAGGTCCCTTTAAGGTAGTATTTGAAGGTAACGTCGCTAAAGGCGGGTGTGAGATAAATGCCATAGATAGATTTAATCGCCTTTTTTGGCTTTATTAAATACTTGTACGTAATGAACTTTAGTTTGTAAAGCTTTTTGAGAAAATAAAATAGAATCATGGACAAGTAGTTATAAATTAGTTTTCTAAAAAAGTATTTTGATTTGTAACGGAAAAGTATTTTTTCATCACTAGCAATGAAATCAATCTCTCTCGCCTTTTGTCTTTAAATTGCTCGACATAAGCCTTTGCGTTTTCTATGATTTTCAAGCATTCATCGGGATGATTGATGTAGTATTTCAGGCATTCCTCCAAATCTGAGTAATCGTTTTTAATTTCGAGGTAATGAACATTTGGCATCAGTTTTCCTTCCATAAACCAAGTTTCAAAAGTTGGTCTCGTCATTACAGCAATAGAATTGGAAGACATTACCCATTTCAGATTGGAAGACACATCGACACCTTCTAAACATAAAATGAACTTGTATTTTAAGTGTTTTTCAATGGAAATCTTTTGTTTATACCAAAAGTGATATTTGCTATTTTTATTTGTTTGTCCCAAATCACAAAGCGGATGATTAAAATAACGCTTAAAAAAAGCGATTCTTTTGGGCTTTTTATCACTTACACCTCCACGTCCAATGAGTATGTCTTTTTTGCTCTCAAATGCATTAGTGTCCTTGGTGAAGATAAAGTGCCTCACTTTATTGAGTTTTAAAAGCACAGAATTTTCATTGTCTTTTGCAATGGGACGACTCTTGACAATTGTTGGGATTTTTGAAATTTTGATGACATCGCCAAATTCAAAATTCACTCTCAGATTGTCATTAAAATATCGTGTGATGCTGTTGCTATCAAAAAAGTAAGTGGTATGTTTTTTGCCTCGCTTTAGATTTTGTAGAGATCCAACATGTTTTGGAAGATCGCTATTTGGTTTTAATTTGTTGTAATAGTTTACTCGTTCATTGACATAGGTCGCATCATAGTTTTTGATCGCATCTAATCTTCTGCGTAGTGCTTTGCGATAAAAAAAGTTGGGTATAATCAGTTTCAATGCATTTTTTGCATAATAAAACTGCTTTATGTTTTCATGAATTTTAATACCTCGTATGATCATTGATATCGCTCTTCAAGCCAATTTAAGATGAATGCTTTTTTGTGTTCTGGACACAAGCTTAAATCTTGAATATTTAAGAAAATTTTATCTTTTCGACTGCTAAAATAATTCAATTTGAACTTCAGCCAAAGGATTGACTTTTTATATGTTCTAAAATGGATAAGTTGGTAATCGTGTTTGATGATACAGCTTTTCTTTTTGAGCTCGATATGGTTTGCCACTCCTTGCGTAATAAACTGCTTCGCACTTCTAAATTTATGTTTGCTATTATCGTGTTCTGCAGTTTTATTCTTGCGAAAAAATGTTTTTAATGTTGAAACTCGCATAGGGTGTGGGGTGTGATGGAATTTAAAAAGATTTTTAAACCCTATGAGTTTTGCGCTTTTTTCCTGTGCTAAAACATGGCTAGCTTTATGTTTGTTCTTTTTTCGGGAGAAGCGTTTATAGAAAATATTCTCTTTAAATTTTTTCCATTTCCCTCTTAGAATGGGCTTCCCATCTATAAAAAAATCGGTTTCATGGACATCCTTTACAAGCAGTACGTCATCATTGAAATAAATAAAATGTTCTGCTAGCCCAGGGATGTTGTGCAATTTTGTTTCAATGCTTCTTGAATTAAAGACGGGAAGCAAAGTAAGGTCATCTTTGAAAATGATTTTGTGATCGACGATCTTCACTTTCTCGTACGCCTTTGTCTGGTTTTCTTCTAGAAAATTTGGCGTTTGATTGTCAGTTACAATAAAGATATTACGAACAAATTTCGCATATTTTATAATTGATCGGACTGTAAATTTTATTTCATCCAATTGCACAAAACGAGATGTAAACATTTGTCGTGCACCTTCTTTTTTAGGTGCAAACTCACTCATCTTTTTTCGATGTTTTTCGTCTTCACCATCAACCCAAGTGATGACTATGTCTATGGGATTTCCAAACGTTTCTGTATTCATGTTTTTTCGCTGTGTTTATTGCCGTTATACTCGCTTGGTTTTGTTGGTGAAGGAGTCGCAGCAAGATCTGTTAATAGGATAAAGCAATGACAAAACTTCATGATAAAGAAATTGTATTTAGATGATGAAAGTACAATTTTATTAAGAAAACCTCTTGATTTTTAGACCTTAAAAATGGATGAAATATGTTCATATTTTGTCACTCAATCATGTCATTTTCACATCACATGATATGGTTAAATTTTATATCATTTCGCCTACAAACAAAATGTCACGATGTTTTTGAAATGATAATCAGGGGAATACAACTTGTCCAGCACTATGGTCTTTTTTAGCCCCTGTTACACTAGCCCAAACATTTATTTGGTTTTTGAAACGCAAATGCCCCAGCAATGCAAACACCAAAGCTTCTTTTGTGTCGATGAGTTGTTTTTTTGGAATCTCGATCAAACAATGGACATTTTTTTTGATTTGCTCAATCAGAAATCTATTGTATACGCCTCCTCCGGAGATCAAACAGCTTGTTGCATCAGATTCGGTTATCGCTTTACCAATTTGAAAGCCAATGTGTTTGGTGTAAGTGTGAAGAATGTCTTTTTCATGTAGGTTACTCATCATCGGAAGAAGCTTTTGTTCTGAAAACTCGCGCGCCAGGGACTTTGGACCTGTTTTTTTGTAGTAATCCAGGGCGTTTAACTTCTCAAGTAATTGAAGATGCACAATGCCTTGTTTTGCAAAAGTGCCATTGTGGTCAAACGGTTTTCCGAGTAGTTGCGCAAAATGATTGAGAACAATATTGCACGCACAAATATCATAAGCTATTCTCTGCTTGTTTTGATCAAAAGAGATATTTGTAAATCCACCAAGATTTACACAAGCATCATACTGAGGGAAAAGTAAGGCATCACCAACAGGGACTAAAGGGGCGCCTTGCCCACCTAAACCAACGTCTTGACTACGAAAATCATAAACAACTGGAATTCCCGTTTTTTTGGCGATTTCAGATCCTGATCCAATCTGCTTTGTAATGCCTTTTTCGGGATCGTGAAACACGGTGTGCCCATGAGAGGAAATCAGGTCAACTTTTGGAAGTTTGTGCTGGGGTAAGAAATCTGCAACTGCGTGGCCAAGAAATTCACCATACTCTTTGTCGAGTTGATCGAGTTCTGTAGAGCTATTGTAAAAAGCATTTTCGAGCTTTTCTCTCCAGTACAAAGTGTAAGGGATCGTAGCATAGGCATGAATTTGAAAATCCTTGAGATTTTTGGAAAAGCGTGCACAACATATGTCCAGACCGTCTAAAGAGGTGCCGCTCATTAATCCGATAACAACAGCCATTTGATTATTCGTTGACCTGTGCAGAAAGGTTTGCTATAGTACTTGTGGGATCTGTAGCAGAAAAGACATAGCTTCCAGCGACCAAAACGTCAGCACCAGCTTTGACGAGTTGAGACGCGTTTTTATTTGTCACACCTCCGTCGATTTCAATGAGAGTATTGGCGTTGTTTTTTTCGATTAGTGATCGAAGCTCACGCACCTTTTCATAAGTTGCTTCGATAAATGATTGTCCTCCGAAACCAGGATTTACACTCATTATACAAACAAGGTCGATGTCAGATATGATGTGCGTTAAAGATGAAATAGGTGTGTGTGGGTTGAGCGCAACGCCCGCTTTCATATCTGCATCCTTAATTGATTGAAGGCTTCTGTGCAAGTGATTACAAGCTTCGGCATGAACGGTCAGCACATCTGCGCCTAGGTCCGCAAAGGTTTGAATGTAACGATCAGGATCGACGATCATAAGATGAACGTCTAAAGGTTTTTTGGCATGCTTTGCTATGGCTTTAACCACTGGCATCCCAAAGGAAATATTTGGCACAAACACGCCATCCATTACATCCAGATGAAACCAGTTGGCTTCACTTTCGTTAACTAGAGTGATGTCTTGCTGAAGGTTGGCAAAATCAGCAGCGAGCATTGAGGGTGCTATCAGTTTTTGAGTGCTCATATTACCCCAAATACGTTTTTAAGATTTTACTTCTAGAAGTATGTTTTAAACGACGAATCGCTTTTTCTTTAATTTGACGTACACGCTCACGAGTTAGGTCAAAAGTCTCACCTATTTCTTCAAGCGTCATGGGGTGTTGATTGCTTAAACCGAAATAGAGACGAACAACGTCTGCTTCTCTTGGCGTAAGGGTTTCCAGCGCACGACTGATTTCTGTTCGCAACGATTCGTGAAGAAGCTGGCGATCAGGATTTGGTGATTCTCCGCTTCGTAGAACATCGTACAAGTTGGAGTCTTCTCCCTCAACAAGCGGCGCATCCATTGATACGTGACGACCTGTGTTTTTCATTGACTCTTTCACATCCGAAATGGTCATGTCTAACTCTTTTGCGATTTCTTCTGCTGATGGCATACGTTCATGCGCTTGCTCAAGATATGCATAGGTCTTGTTAATCTTATTGATTGAGCCAATTTTGTTGAGTGGCAAACGTACAATTCTGGACTGCTCAGCAAGTGCTTGTAGAATAGATTGACGAATCCACCATACCGCATAAGAGATGAATTTAAAACCACGGGTTTCGTCAAAGCGTTTTGCAGCTTTGATAAGCCCTAGGTTTCCTTCATTGATCAAATCTGGAAGGGTAAGACCTTGGTTTTGGTACTGTTTGGCAACAGAAACCACAAATCGCAAGTTGGCTTTTGTCAGCTTCTCTAATGCGATTTGATCACCTGCTTTGATTCGTTGTGCGAGTTCGACTTCTTCTTCTGCTGTAATCAAGTCGACCTTACCGATTTCTTGGAGATACTTATCGAGTGAAGCGGTTTCTCTATTGGTAACTTGCTTGGTAATTTTTAACTGTCTCATCTTCCTTATTTGATTCTATTACAGTTGTTATACGTGAACCTTGCTCAAAAGGTTACAAAAACCAAAGCTTATTTTTCGAGGTGCAGTAAAAATGCGTACGACAAAGCCACTTCTTTATAGCGTTTGAATCGGCCTGAAGCACCGCCATGACCTACTTCCATGTTAGTATCCATCAACAAGAGGTTGTCATCAGTTTTGTTATCTCGTAGTTTAGCGATCCATTTTGCGGGCTCCCAATATTGCACTTGACTATCCCAATAACCCGTTGTGATCAACAAATTAGGGTAATCCATTTTCGCTACATTGTCATAGGGAGAGTATGATTTCATATAGTCATAGTATTCTTTGTCTTTTGGATTTCCCCATTCGTCAAATTCAAAAGTGGTCAATGGAATGGTTTCGTCCATCATCGTTGAAATGACGTCAACAAATGGGACGGCAGCAATGGCACCGTTCCAAAGCGAAGGCTCCATGTTAATGACTGCTCCGATGAGCAATCCGCCAGCGCTCCCGCCTTGTGCATACAGATGATTGCGGGAGGTGTAGCCCTTATCAACAAGATGAGAGCCAGCATCTATAAAATCATAAAAAGTGTTTTTCTTTTTGAGCATTTTCCCATCTTCATACCACGAGCGCCCCATTTCTTGTCCGCCACGAATATGTGCAATAGCAAAGGCAAAACCTCGATCAAGAAGGCTTA
>Ga0209603_1003857_pt1 | contig 12811 bp, 10 predicted proteins | sample COGITO_mtgs_1206_FD_184812 | JGI IMG/M metagenome (GOLD analysis project Ga0209603, IMG submission 184812) | Pelagic marine microbial communities from North Sea - COGITO_mtgs_120607 (SPAdes) (version 2) | ecosystem: Environmental > Aquatic > Marine > Epipelagic ... | reverse complement strand
AGAGCTATATACGCAGATGCATTTGCTCGAGAGCTAACAAGACCGGATGGATCTACATATCCAGGTGGGATGCTACATTATCTAAATTTAGGTGGACAAGCTCATGGTACTAGTACTCTTTCAAATATAGTAGGTGATAAATGCGGTCTTGCTAAAGATTCACCTGTGTATATAGTAAGTACAACAGCGTACCTAAGCTACAGGCCTACAAAAGGCGAGACATATATGGATTTTGCTACACTATTAGCACAGTGTAAAACACGGTCAGGTATAACTCGACCAACTGTTAAATCAATGTCTATGAGCTTTGGAGGTGATCCAGACATACCTATACATAAGAAAACTAAAGATCATCACGCAGATCCTATAATAGAAAATGCATTTACACAAAGTGTGAAACTACCGACTCCAGGTCCATTAGGTGGAGAAATAGATATAACTATCAGTGATAAAACTGCACAATTTATACAGCTATTGAAAGATTCAAATGATTATGCTCATGAATCACAAGTTAGACATGCACATGTCGGGTACTCAGGTAGTTTAGCATACTCAGAGCAATTATACAGTAAAGTAAAAGAGAATAATGAATTATTAGATTATATTGAAAAAACATGGCAATATGGAATGAATTATACAGTGCTTAGGAATGGTAATCAAGAAGATGAAAAGCGCTATAATATATTTAGTATACCTAAAACCCTTGATGATCAGAGACATAAACCATTATATGATGAATTCTATAAAAATAACGGACATACATTTCGTTCAGCTGGTAATGATGGTTACGTAATGAATAGTATCGCTCATCAAGAAGCTACTATAAAGGCACATGCAGTAGATAGGGTAGGTGGATTTGCTACTAGCAGACAATGGGATACAGGCTCTATAATTAACCTATATCCCAGAACACCAGAGCAAGGTATAACACCGAGTAATGGTAACATTTATGCTGTCTTTAGTGATAAGAGTTACGAATATTTAAACTCTACAGACTACACTTCTTCAGATAATATAATATCTACTAAACAAGTTATACATAACTCCGGAAGTCTTTCTAGTCATATTGATATTGGAGCTGAGTGGCCATATACTTGGAGAGCTCGACCTATATGGTCTAATATACCATACGATGATACTATATGGAATAAGTATGGTGCACTTAAAGGTGGTATACCCCCTACTGCTTTAAATACTAACGGGTTACTGATTAGAGTATTTGAATCGCAAGAATTTTACTTGATACTTACTGGTTCTGCTGTGAGTAATGTAACAAACATTCAAACACCCGAACATTCGCTAGGTGAAATAGAGGTTATGGATATGCCATATTTAGGAACAGCTTCTATATCTATTGATGATTTCATTGCATACAACGAAACATTTACAGCATCTTTTGCTGATAATATACAAATGATTAAACACCCGAGTAGTGGTAAGTTCTATATACCAGGAGGGTATAGTAGCTTTACTACATTAGAACCTAATACAGGGTATAATCTTCAAACTGTACCTAACGAGTCTGGTGTGTTTAATGTCCATCATCCATTTGTACCTGTAGGTCCAACCACGCAATCTATAAAACTTACAGATCAACGGCAAAGAATTGTTACTAATGTAGATTTAAGTTTACCACCGTATGATAGTTTGAGGTTAGAACACGTTTTGAATAATATATACACATCACCAGATTACGATGATCGAGCTACTACATATATACAAAATGGATTTGAGTTAATACGGAGTATCCAAAACACATCAACTGTATATTATGATCCTAATAATGCATTCAAATATCTATATATTACTAGTTCTAATGGAACATATAGTTGTGATTTAGATATTATAAAATCTGATCCTGCTTTCCCGTCTAACGGTGAATTTATCACTGGATCATTCATTACCAATAACTTACCTAAACTTAATAATACGAATGGTACTGATATAGCTCAATTAGATAGTACTGATTTTATATTTGAAGACCTACAGAAATTGGAACAGACAGATCCTAAATTAACAGATTATCATTATAATGGTGCATATAATATAGATTATGATTTAGGATATAGCTCTGATCATCCTACACTTGGTCAAGGGAGATCTGAACACCCTATTTTATCAAACCTCCATTTTACTTATAAAGCTGCAATCGAAAATTCAGGATTTATTACGAATACTCATACTCTTACATCACTAAGTGAAAGTTATAATTTTATCGGATTGTTACTAGAACCATATGATAAAAATGAAAATATTATAAGTGGATCTCCAATAGTAGCTATTAAAGAGATGTTACCTGACGCGCATTTAGCTGCAACAAGCTCTGAAGATATATCTACATTCAAAGCGATAGCGGGAGTAGGTGGTTTTAGTAGATTTATACCAGAGCAATCTACTAGACCGCTTTCTAGACTACAGACTCTTTTAGGTGAGAACTTTATTGATGTTGATTTTGAATTTCCTTTTACTCCAACATATTTTAGCGGTAGTCTTAATACAGCTGTCGGTGCTCAAGGCGTTACACCGAACGTGATAGGTAATCTCAAATACATATTTAATGAAGATACAACTGGGATAGGGCTATATAATGAACTTAAAAACCCTGCAATAAGTCCGTTTGTAAATTTTATGTTTGAGGATGAGCCTATAACAGATTACATGCTACATACACTATCGCAGAGTGTGCAGGATACAGGGGAAGATACACTTACACATACACTCATATTGCTTAAGGAATCACCTTCTATAGGTAGGAACTTGCGTGTAAGTACTAGACAATACTCTCCACTAAAACTATCTGGATACCCTACTGAGATGGATTGTGATCCGCGAGCTAATGTAAGTTCCGCTACAACACTATATCCGCAAAGAGATAGATTCCAAATGCATGATATTAGTGGATCATATCACTTCCCACCAACACATTTAACTTCAAGTCTAAACACGGAATACAAATCTTTCTATGTATCAGCCTCATCGAGAGATCTTGAACCATCTGATTGTCTAGCAAATTTTACTAGTAGAGGTGGTAGGTGTAATGTGAGTGCTCCTGGAGAGCAAGTAATGGTAGCAGGAGTGAGAAATCCTTCGGTAAGAGCTCTTAGGACTTCTGATTATAGAGATAATGATCATGGATTTGCTACTAGACAAGTTACATTACTAGATTATTTTGATTCAAGTAGCGTATATTCTAAACTCCCATTTGCTCTAGCAAGTTGCTCTTTTGATAATATGCGAACCTCGGAAGGCGAACTAATACCTCAGTTAGGTTGGATGACTGGAAGCTCACCTACAGCATCAGTAAATATAGCTTTACGAGAATGTATAATGCACTCAAACACCTCTGCAATAACATATGCTGCACCTGATGGATCTATACATCCATATAAGCATGTTAACGGAACGTCATTTTCATGCCCGTTAACAGCTGGTGTAGCAGCTCTATGGTTAGATTTAAACCCTCACTTATCACAATTAGAGTTACAGCAAGTATTAGCGAGTAGTGCATATGTAAATCAATTGAAAGATAGATCGATTTATGAAGCTAAAACAGATACAGAGATAAATACTATTAATGATTTTGATAAATTCTTATTCGGTATAAGTCAAAACATATTCGGTGTATCAAAGTTTACTCGCGATATATTTTTTGAAATGAGTGATTATGAAAAAAGAGTTTCCATAGCTGGTACAAGCTTATCTTATTATGAACCAATATATAACGCAAAACTTAGAAGATATTTATATGGGTATACTGATCAATATGACTCTCACGCAGTATATAATACTCCAAATGCAATAGTACACTGGCCGTATTCGCAAACTAATCGAGCAGATATTCAAGGTAATTTTGCTAATTTAATACTGTCTGGTAGTATGACGTTTAATAATGGTTAAGAATACTTACATGCAAAGTAGTATTCCGTATATTTATAATATATAACTATTTAGGAGACAACATGGCAACATCGTCATATTTTGATGGAACAGAGCAATTTGCGGGAGCATATCAAGAGGTACCTATAGGTACATATAGTAGTGAAGTGACTTTTAGGAATGATTGTAATAGCTCAACTTTATGGTGTGCAAGACGGTTAGGATACCCTATTGTTGATATCGAATTACAAGGAGTGCAATTCTGGGCGTGTTTCGAGGAAGCAACACTAGAGTATACAGCTCAGGTTAATCGATTCAATATACGTGAAAACTTACTATTAGCGAAAGGTTCAAGTACAGGATCTGATTTTTCACATAAGAATATCACTCCTAATTTAGGGCGAATAGTTGCACTCAGTAAACAGTATGGTACAGAAGCAGGTGTAGGAGGTGATGTAAGCTTTCACTCAGCATCGATTGACCTTAAGAATGGTCAACAGACATATGATCTAGATACGTTAATAGGTATTAATTCTGCAGCTGGTAAAGATATTGAAGTGCGTAGAGTATTTTATGAAGCATCACCTGCTATGACTCGATTCTTTGATCCACATGTTGGTTCAGGAGTAGGATCGCAACAAATGTTAGCAGGTATGGGATGGGGAAGCTACTCTCCAGCAATAAACTACTTAATGATGCCTATGTATGATGATATGCTTAGAGTACAAGCTATAGAATTTAATGATATGGTACGTAAATCAGCATATAGCTTTGAATTAATAAATAATCAATTGACAATATTCCCTAAACCTACTGCAGACTCTAAACTATGGCTTCAATATTTAAAGACGGAGGATAGGAATAATCTACTGATAGGTAATACTTCAACAGTATCTGATTACTCTAACATGCAATACACTAACACTAAATACGGTGATATAAATGATCCTGGCAAGCAATGGATTAGAAAGTACACATTAGCGTTAACTAAAGAGTTATTAGGAATTGTTAGAGGTAAATATCCTTCTATACCGACGCCTGGTGGTGAAACATCTTTAGATGGTGATACACTACGATCAGAAGGAGCTGCAGAAAAGGACGTTCTTATAGAGCAGTTGAGAGAGGATTTAGAGCAATCTTCTAGACGGAATATGATGGAACGTAATAGCGAAGAAGCACAATTCCAGCAAGATACAATAAACAAGGTACCACTTAACATTTATATAGGATAATATGGCATTATTTCACTCAGCAAAAGACGCAGCTTTTATTAATAAAGTAAATTACGAGTTAGTTGGTGATATTATCGAGCAACTTGTAAACGTGTATAAGTATGACCTTAATACGACGCAGGAGAACTTATATGGAGAAGGTGCAGCTGAAAAAATGTATAGAACTCCTATAAGTATACCGTGCTTAGTAACTAAAGAGGATCAAGAGTGGGAAGATTCTGAATTCGGTATAGATGTTAATCAAACTGCTACGTTTGCATTCTTAAAAGATATGTTGGTTGATAGAGCTAATATAGCGATTGAAGTAGGTGATATCATTGAACATGATAATGCATATTGGGAAGTAGATAGTGCAATAGAGAATCAATACTGGGGTGGGAGACGTCCAGAAGATAGTAACTTAACTAATGGAGCTAGTATATCAATTATAGCAGCTGCTCACTTAACTAGACGATCAAAAATATCAATCGAAGATATACAAGGTCCAAGATCTAACGAGATAATATAATGGCAGATAAACCACATAGAAGTAGAGTACAGCGAGAGCAGGAAGTAAGACGTGATACAGATACTAATAAAGATGTATCATCTGGATTAATAGATTTAGATGAAGCAATTAAATATTACTGTGAGAATGTAGCGCGATTACAGATAGCTGATAATAATAATGTACAACAAACGGTACCTGTAATATACGGATCACCTGAACGATGGAAAAATGTTCAAAAGTCTACTTTCTATAGAGATGGAAAGGGTAAGATACAGCTACCATTAATAATGTATAGACGTACTAATATAACTAAAAATCGCGATTTAGGTATGAAAGTCGATGTAAATAATCCACTATATCATTTTATTGAGAATCAATATTCGATAGAAAGTCGCTATGATAAGTTTGATATACTACAAGGTAGAAAAAAGTCGAGAGAGTTCCAGCGCGTTGTTGTACCTGATCAAGTAATCGTTACATATGAATGCGTTGTATGGACAGAGTATATATCTCAAATGAATAAATTAATAGAAGCTTTAAGCTATTCTGAAGGTTCATATTGGGGCGATGATAACAAGTATTTAGTAAAAGCTAGAATAGATGAGTTTACAACAGCTACAGAGCTTGTATCAGGTAATGATAGAGCTGTAAAATCAGATTTCACGATCACATTGAATGGTCATATGATACCTAACACTATACAAAAGCAAGCTCAGCAAGGAAGTGCAAAAACATTCAGCCCATCACAGATATCATTTGGTGAACATACTACAGATAATTTAAGTAAATAACATCAGTTTGCACTTTCTGTTATATATTTATATAAGAATAAAATTACTCATATTGCAATATTAGGAGAAATTACATGGCTGAAAAAATTATAAGTCCTGGTGTATTTACACGTGAAAATGACTTATCATTCTTACCACAAGGTGTTGGTGAGATTGGTGCAGCAATTGTTGGTCCAACAGTTAAAGGACCAGTAGGTATCCCTACTCAAGTTACATCATATGCAGAATATGTTGAAAAATTTGGAAATACATTCAAAAGCGGTAGTAGTTATTACCAGTATTTAACATCACATACAGCAGAGCAATACTTACAAAACGGTGGACCATTGACAGTGGTACGAATTGCAGGTAGCGGGTTTAGCCATGCATCTAGTAGTGTTGCAACAGGTTCTGAAGCAGCTACAGAAGACGGCACTGCATTTAAATTGAGAACATTATCAGATGGTGCTAATTTAAATAGTTTTAGTACTGAAACTACAAACAACTTACTACCTGATGGTACAAAAGATAATATACGATGGGAAGTTACTAGTAAAGATAATAATACTGGTACATTTAATTTAATAATTAGACGTGGTGATGATACTAGCGTTGCTAAGACTGTATTAGAGTCTTGGAGTAACTTATCACTAGACCCTAACTCAACAAATTATATCGCTAAAGTAATCGGTGATCAGAAGTTTGAAGTCCGTGGTACAACAAGTGATCCATATCTACAACTATCTGGTTCATTTTCAAACAAATCTCGCTACGTTCGTGTAGAGGTATTACAAAATACTATTGATTATTTAGATGAAAACGGTGATGTACGAGTAGCTGCAGCTTCAGCTAGTCTACCTGTAGTAGGGTCAGGATCCTTTGAAGGTGGTGCTGATGGAACAAGAGCAGCAGGTGCAGCTAAATTCTACGATAGTATAACATCTACTAACGCACAAGGATTTAATCTATCTGATGGTACTAACACAGCAGGTGGTGCATCATACTTACAAGCACTTCAACTACTTCAGAATCAAGATGAGTATGATATTAATATGATACTCACACCAGGTGCTAATCAAAACCAGCACTCAGCTATTGTAGATAAAGCAATTAAGGTATGTGAAGCTAGAGGCGATGCATTTACAATTGTTGATCCTGCAGGATACGGAGCATCAATAACAACTGTTACAGATGAAGCTAGTGATTATAACTCAAGTTATGCAGCTATGTACTGGCCTTGGGTACAAGTACCAGATAATCAATTAGGTAAACTAGCATGGGTACCAGCTGGTACAGTTCTACCAGGAGTACTTGCATTTAATGATAGAGTTTCTCATGAATGGTATGCGCCTGCAGGTCTAAATAGAGGTGGGATCGATGCAGCAGTTAGAGCAGAGCGAAAATTAACACATACAAATAGAGATACATTATACGCTGGACGTGTAAATCCATTAGCTACATTCCCTGGCCAAGGTGTATGTGTATGGGGTCAAAAGACACTACAAAAGAAACCTTCTGCGTTAGATAGAGTAAACGTACGCAGATTATTAATTAACCTTAAGAAATTTATTGCATCTACAAGTAGATATTTAGTATTTGAAAATAATACAAATGAAACTCGTAATCGATTCTTATCAACTGTAGTTCCGTACATGGAGAGAGTACAGCAGAATAATGGATTATTTGCATTTAAAGTCGTAATGGATGGTACTAATAATACCCCTGATATCATTGATAGAAATATCATGAAGGGTGATATTTATATTCAACCAGCAAAAGCTGCAGAATTTATTGTAGTTGACTTTAATGTTATGCCAACCGGTGCAACTTTCGGTGAATAAGATATTTATTATAAATAGGAGAACAGTATAATGGCAGAGACTATTAGCGCACAGCAATTGATGTTTAACTCATTCACACCTAAAGTGTCGAATCGATTCATTATGTCAGTTGGCGATATACCATCATTCATCTGTAAGAAGGTGACACGTCCCGGAGTAACATTCGGTGAAGTTGTAATTGATCATATTAATACAAAACGTAAGCTACAAGGTAAAGCAGATTGGAATGATATAACTATGGCGTTATGGGACCCAATCGTACCATCTGGAGCTCAACATGTAATGGAGTGGGTTCGTAAAGGCTATGAATCTGCTACTGGTGCAGCTGGCTACCCAGATTTCTACAAAGAAGATATTACTTTCGAGGTACTTGGACCGCAAGGTGATATTAGAGAGCGTTGGGTTATTAAAGGCGCTTTCCCGATATCGACAGATATGGGTGAGTTAGATTGGTCAAATGATCAACCACTGGAAATTAATGTTACTCTAAAATATGATTACGCAATATTAGAATTCTAATATACTAAATATATACAAAAAGGTCCTGAGAAATCAGGACTTTTTTTATGTTTATATATTTATATATACAATAATTTACAATAAAGGAGTTATACAATGTCAGGTCAAGTTATAGATACAGATTATCCAGGTGATTTAACGAATAAAGATATAAAAGAGCAAGCAATTGCAAGGACAGCAGCTGCTGGTAATTTCGATTTTCCAACAGAAATAGTAGATTTACCAAGTCGAGGTTTAGTTTATCCTAAAGATAATCCGTTATCAACAGGTAAAGTTGAGATGAAGTATATGACGGCTAGAGAGGAAGATATACTAACTAACCCAACTTTAATTAAGCAAGGTAAAGCATTAGACAAACTCTTTCAAGCGCTAATCGTAGGTAATGGAGATGGTCAAGCTATAAAGTACTCTGAACTTATATTAGGTGATAAAAACGCTATTATGATCGCTGCACGCGTGTTAGGATATGGACCTGAATATGAGATTAATGTTAATATCCCAGGGACATCAAATTCATTTCCGCATACAGTTGATTTAACTGAAGTAGGTAATGAAGTTATAGATGAATCACTATATAATAATATAAATGAATTTAACTATACACTTCCAGTAGGTAATCAACAAGTAAAATTTAAATTATTAACAGGTGATGAAGAAGTAAGTATAGCTACACAATTAGAGCAACAATCACTCCGCGGTCACTCAAGAGGTATAACTACACGGTTAAAACACCAAATTATATCTATTGATGATAATACAGACACATCATTTATTCATAATTTTATTGATAATCAATTGATCGCAAGAGATTCATTACAACTCCGTAATTACATCGGATCAATTAACCCAGATATAGATTTAACCGTACATGTAACTAACACAGAATATAATTTTGATAGTAGAGTTACATTACCCATCGGACTCGACTTTTTTTGGCCTAGGGTTTGATTACAAGCCCATAATACATAAAGAGATATTCTACCTTGTTTACAATGGTGGAGGTGGATTCTCTTTCTCTGATGTATATAATATGCCTGTATGGCTACGTAGGTTTCATATTAAATGCCTTAACGATACTCTTAAAGAGCGTAGAGAGCATATGGAAGAACAAAAGAAAGAAGTGCAAAGAAAGACTCGTAAAAGATAGGTTTCTGATATTTATAATATATAACTGAGAAAGGGAGTATTATGAATTTACAAAAAATCGTAACTGCAATGCTAGGGCTATTCTTTGCTAAAAAAGGTATATCATCTATTGCAAAGAAAAGAGCATTACGTGATCCTAAAATCCAACAACGTATTAAAGATATAACAACTGAGTTAGAACAGTTGAATAGAGAGTTGGAGCAAGACTAGTAGATTATGGCTAAGCAAGACGGACAAGCAAATTTAAACGCGTTAAAAGCGCAAGAGGCTAGGACAGAGCAGCTAGTAAAAAAGCATGAAGCTATTTTAGACCTCTATATCAAGCAAGGTAAAGAGCAAGAGGATATTACTAAAAAAGCTAAAACTCTTGAAAATGCTTATGTTAAAATGTCTCGCACTCAGAAAAAGATACTAGAAATTGAAGAGAGTATCAGTAAAGAGGAAGCTAAGCAAGAGAAATCGCTAAATAATCAATTACTATCTGGTGGTGGATTATTAACTGTTACAGAAAAAATGAAATCAGCTGTTAGCTTCATCTCTAAAACGCAGAGAGATACAGCTAACACAATGGCAGTTACGCTAAATCAAGCTAAACAAATAAATAAAGAAATTGCTAAAGAGTTAAAATTTGGACTAATTGTTGATACAACTCGTGAAGAGATACTTGAATCAATGAATGAGATGGATGACTTATTTAGAACCAGTAATGGTTACTCAGCAAATCAAGCAAAAACTCTATCTATAACAGCTAATAAACTAAATATATCACGCGGAGAGGCTGCTAAATTATCTGGTCTTATGCAACTTATAGATGGCTCATCATCAGAGACAGCTAACGCAACTCTAGCTTTAGGTAAGAATCTTGCTGATGCTAGTGGAGTTAAGTTCGGTAAAGTAATGAAAGATATATCTAATTCAGGTAGAGATTTTTCAAATGCAACAGGTATGAGTCTTAAGAATATGATTCGTACAGCTATCGAAACACGGAAGATGGGGTTTGAGTTGAATGATGCATTAGGACTTGCAACTAATTTACTAGATGTTGAAAGCTCAATCGAATCTCAAATGAAGTTTAACGTACTAACTGGTAGACAAGCTAACTTTGATAGAGCTAGAGCGTTAGTGTTAGAGAATGATATGGCTGGAGCTTTAGATGAAGTTCGTAAGCAAGTAGGCGATATATCAGATCTTAATATATTAGAGATACAGTCACTACAACAAGCTACAGGGTTGCGAGCAGATCAATTACAGATAGCTAACTCGATAGCTGATAATGCAGCTAATAATCTAAGTAACACAGAAGCAGCTAATCAAGCATATGCTGAAGGTAATACACAGTTAGCAGAGCAGCTATTAAGTCGAGAGCACGCTACAACAGCTGCAGAGATGATGGAGAATGCAGAGAAAAATATAAAAGAATCTGTTGCTTCTCAATTAGCTGATCAAAATAAGTTAAAAGGTATCATGCTTGGTATTCAAGTAGTACAAGCAGCGTTAGCAGGTATTGCTACTGTAAAAGCGATAGCTGAGGTAACAGCAATGTCTGCACTTACATTAGGTGTAGGTGCATTAGCTATTGGAGCAGGGATCGCAACTGGAGTAGCTGCAATGACCGGAGCATTTAGCTCTGCTAAACCACCTCAAATGAATGATGGTGTTATTGGATCTGACGGTGGTATGCTAGTATCCGGTCCAAAAGGATCTATCCAATTAAATAAAGATGATTCTATTATAGCAGGTACTAATCTAGGTGGTGGAGGAGGGAGCTCTGCGATAGGAGAGAAGTTAGATAAGATGATAAACTTATTATCACAACAAAGAGTATTAAATGTATCAGGTACGCAGTTAGCAGAGGTAATGGATTTAGAGCGAGTACCAGTAGGGATGGGGTAATATATGGCTTTAAAATTAAAAACAGCAGTAGTAGATCTTTACAAGCGGATAACAGGAGTACCTAAAACTGAATTAAAAACTCAAGGTGAGATGATTAGAGAGGATTGGGGTCAAGGCCCTGGCCGTGACTACACAGCTAAATCAGCTATACTAAATGCTGTAAATATCCGTGATAATAAGTTTAGACCTAAAGGTGGTATAGCGCCGCATTTAGCGCAAGATGCTGTAGCACCTATTATAGGATCTATGGATTTAGGTAGAGTAGCAACGGAAGTTGTTAATAGAGTTACACGCGGAGGAGCTACATACGCTGATCTTGATAGAATAACAAATACAACGCGTGTTAATAATAGTTTAGAGAGTAAGTATGGGCTACGATATGATGATGAAAAATCCTTCCCTATCAATGCTGATGATGAGCCTGGATTAGGTGATTTTGTTGACTTAATACCAGTCAGGATAGGTGAATATCAATTCCGCGGAGCTATAGGTGGATTAACAGATAATTCTTCACCATCATGGACAGGTACAAGTTATGCAGGTCGCCCTGATCAAGTGTATTCTTATGGTGGTGTAGAGAGAACTATATCATTTGATTTAAAGGTATATGTAGCGAGTCATACACAAATAAAAAATATGTATCAACGTGTAAATAAATTGTACGAATTAACTCGACCATCACCAGATGATTTATTTCAACCTACACGAATGTCAGCACCTATAACTAGATTAACTATAGGTGATTACTTACGAGAGCAAGTAATATTAACTGGGCTAACAGTTGCACCGATTGAAGAGTTAGCATGGGAGATAAATGATCCTGATAAAGATTATCCAAGTAATACACTAGATGTAAGGTACAGCGCTCAGATACCTAATATAACAGGTACAAAGCAGCGATATATAGTACCACGTGGATTGAATATGAGTTTAAACTTTACTGTGATCCACGATGAAGTACCTACAACAGCTGCCAAAGCATTTAGATCAAAAACAGATTCTAGCACATCTACAGGATATTAATATGAAAAGGTATAAGAGTAC
>Ga0209603_1003854_pt1 | contig 12820 bp, 9 predicted proteins | sample COGITO_mtgs_1206_FD_184812 | JGI IMG/M metagenome (GOLD analysis project Ga0209603, IMG submission 184812) | Pelagic marine microbial communities from North Sea - COGITO_mtgs_120607 (SPAdes) (version 2) | ecosystem: Environmental > Aquatic > Marine > Epipelagic ... | reverse complement strand
AACTGGACTTTGTGGGGTAGTTTAAAATAAAATAAATTAAAAAAGGGGATCACATAAAGTGGTCCCCTTTCTTGGTTACAGGAATTTTGGGTATGGTGCCCATTTTTATCTATTCCTATTTCTTACACGCGCACTTACCTTCGCAAACGCACTCTTCATTATAACCTTTAAACATCAATGCATACATTAATGAGTTCCATTTACTTTTTAAATACTTATTAAATTCAATAAGCTTTTTACCTATTTTTACTAAAAATTTTCCCATTTTATTTTTTTACACAGTTATTAACCATCTTGACTTTACCTCCTTTAGTCTTTTTTCCGCTAGGAGATTTCTTTTTTCCTTTAGCAACGTAGCCTTTCCAGCATTTGTTACCTTTCATTTTCTTCATTAAGGGTGATTCCATAATTCTAATTTAATAAGTCCACATTGTCATTACAGGTGCTCCAGGGTAACCTATACCTAAATGCACGAAATTGTTTTTTCTTGATACTCCTATTCTTAAGAAGCCTATTTTTAAAGCTGCTTTTACTAATCTTAAAGTTGCTTCTCCTCCAACACACTTTATATCTACCGCTGCTCCATAAGCGTGCTCACCAGGTTTATCTTTAGCAGCTTCTATAGAATGCTCTGGAGATCTGTAAGACGATGTTAATATAATAGGGAATCCATACTCAGCTCTTAACGCATCTAGCATTCCTAAGAGCTTAGGATTCATTTTATCCATATTACCTTTAAAATCGTTTTTATCGTTAAAGTATTTTAATTTCATTTATTTTTTTCTTTCGATTAAATTATCAATAAAGCTAGCTCCAAGGATACTTATCTTGTCGATCATGTTTTCTTGTAGAGTTATAACCATCTTTTCTAATTCATCTTTCTGATTTACTAGATGATCATTAGCTGTTTGTAAGGAATCTACTTTCTTAGTCAAAGCGTCTACTTCGTCTGGATTACGGCCTATTATAGTGTATATTACAACTGATAAACTACCAACCACCATTCCTGTCACTGTCACAAAAATGTCTTTGTTAACAGGAGGTACTTCATTGAAACTTAAAAATAAAAGTAAAAATATAATTAGAATAAAAATACCTGCTGCTCCAGCGTAGTGTCTTAAATCATTTTTAGCTTTTTGGCTCATTTAGTTTTCTTGTTTTTGTTTGTTAATAATCGCTTCTACTCTATCACTTTCTAATCTTAAGGCTCTTATTTCTTTTTTAGTGAGCCCTAATTTTTCTAATGCTTGTATTTGATCTTTCTTATTTAAACCAAACAAGCTATCTCTTTTTGAAACTTTTATTTTTTTAATACTTTTAGGATTTAATATAGCGTTAACTCTATCTTCTTCTAGTTTTAAAAGCTTTATTTGTTTTTTACTTATACCTAAACTTGCTAAAGAATCTATTTGTTGTTTCTTATTAAGATCATAAAGTTTATCCATGTCTGTTTTAGGTGGAGTAACTTTACCTCCTTTTTTATCTATACCTAATTCCCACGCTGACCATCCTAATGCCAGAGCTACTCTTTTGTAGTATTCTATGTCTTCATTGCCAGCGTCAACTATGTTAGTTACTTTCTTTACAGCTCTATCTAGTGGCACGTTTGTTAAAGCTGATATAACATTAGCATTAGCTAAGTAAGCTGGATTATCTATAGACCAACCTCTAGTTCTCATTTCTTCTTGATTCCAAGAATAAGATCTACCTGCTGATTGCAGTTTACCAACTTTAGACGATATAGGCGGAGATATCTGTAATATTCCTTTAACTACAGCATCTTGATATTTAGGTGATTTTTTATCAGCTTCTTTAGCTAATTTTAAAGCTGTGTTTTTAACTACAGAAACTATAGCGCCACCAATTCCAATACCACGCAATATACTATCGGACATTCCGTTTACGATATTAAAATACTTTTCATTTTTCTTTTCCTCTTCTTCCTCGTCATCAAATGCAATTGCAAATAACGCTTGCTGTAAAGCAGAGAATAAAAGGTTTTGTGCAACTCCGTAATATATGATCTTAGATATGTTTGTTTTAGCATCTCCTCGGCCATTCTTAAGGTCACTAGCAGCTTTTTTAATTAGTCGTGCATATTGTGCTGGCGTGTTAGCAAAAGCTAATACTACGCGTCCTAATGGACCAGCTTGTTGTTGACTAATTTTATCAGGTCTACTTGATTGTTGAGATTCTTCTGCGATTTCTCTAAAATCTCTAAACGCTTGCTCTTCAGCTTCGGCTTCTGTTAAACCTTCTTTTTGTAAAGCTTTAATTCTATTTCTGTAAAACGATGCTCCACCAGATGCAATTGCAAAGCTATCTGCTAGCTGTGTAGGTAGGAAACCAGCTTTTAGTATTCCAGCAATAACGTTTCTAGCGCCGTTTCCAGGACCTTTTGCCATGTCGGCAATATCAGCTTCATTTACATTGAGTTTCAAGCCGCTACGTCTATCTAATAAAAACGGTGAATTGAATAGCTTTTTAAAATCAGACCAGTATTGAGGTTGATTAGCAAACGCTTGACCAGCTTTCAATACGTTGTTATCGCTGAAGTTTATAAAGTTTACAGCAGATATAGTCTGAAGTACAGCTGATCTAGTATTAAAGAACATAATAGCACCAACAGAGTTTGTTAGCCAGTCTGTAAATCTAGCGGCTAATCTATCAGATCCAGAGCTAGTATTTTTACCAGTCTTCATACGTTTAAGCATGTCAACCATTGCTTCTCTATAATTAGCACCGTAAGCAGCTTCAAGCTTATTAAGGTTAGCTTCAGAGAATATTTGATCTACATTTTGCTGCCATGTCTCTAAATACTTAGACCTTTTAGTTGTATTCAAAGCTTTCATGAAATCAGTACCAATATTTCCAGCAACCCAACCAGCGTCAGGAGCAGCGTAAGCGTCTCCTTTCCCTATTTCAATTAGTTGATCTCCAAAGACCACTAATTCAGCGTCAGCGTTTACAAAATCAACTAAATATTTTTGATCTTTTTGAGATATACCAGGTATTTCCATACCTTGCTTGTCCCAAATATAAGCTCTAACAGCCTGTTCTTTAGTGAAGTTACTGTCTTTTATTTTTTTACGTAAGTTTTTAGGTACAATCCCTAAAGATTTTTTAAGTCCTCTAAAGTCTTGCATTATATTAGCTCTGTCATTAGCTAGGTTTTCCATTGCTCTTGCAAAAGGATTTAACAAATGAGACTTATACCAAGCCATCTGAGCATCGCCAACATCTCCTTTGCCTAAAGTAGAGTATAACAAACCTACAAAGTCTTCAGCAGATGGCGGAATAAAGAAATTAAATTTACCTTTACTAGCTCCAGCAACCTGAGCTTTAACCCTAGAATAGGTTTTATCAGAACCAATACCAGTTTTATTTTCGATAATATCATTAAAATCTTTATCAAGATCTAGTGATTTACTAAACTTAATCTTAGCTTGCTGTGTTTTAGATTTAACATCAATAACGCTAAGAGCATCTTTAACAGCTTTAACGTTTTGAGGAGCGTCATCAGTAAAGTAAAAGTCATTATAACCATCAGCAGCTTTATCTACTATCCATCTAGCTTTAGCTTCTCCAGTACTATTACCTAGTCCAGTTATATTTTTTAAAGGTATATCAAGTCCTTGACTTTTAAGAAATTCATATATAGCTAGTTGAGATTCAGGAGCTCGTGCAGTTAAAACAAACACATCTTCTGTACCTCTTTTAGCAGCTATAGTTTGAGCTACTTTAAACAGTGGGCCTTTTTTACCTTCAGTTACTTTGTTAAATTCAGAAAAATCAAACACAGCACCTTCACTTAATAAAGTACTACCATCACTAGCAAATTGTTCAGCATTTAGTTTACCCTCTGTGCCGTCAGGCATAGTGTAAAGCACATCGCTTTTGGTTTGAGCTAGCGTATCATCAAAATCAAATACTCTAATCTTTTTAACAGGAGCATTGAGATCTCTAGCTATGTTTAAAGCTTTATCTGTTGTCGCTGCTGTTTCTATAGTTACTTTATTTGTAGGCGCTTTAGAATATTTAAAAGCAGATTTATCGTTATTATACTTAGATGCTTTTATTTGAGATGTATTTATAAGAACTCTCTCTGCAGCTATATCTTTTATTAATTTTAAATCTTTTTTACCTGTAAAATAATCAGATATTAACTCTTTCTGCATTTCTACAGGAACTCCTTTAGTGTCAAAGAAAAATTCTGAAATAGATTTACCAGTAACTAAGTATTTTAAGTTATCTAAATTAACTCCAGACTCTGTCATTCTTATCACAGCAGCTAATCCGTTAGGTAACTTTAAATCACCACTTAATATTCTTGGAAACACTTCATTCCAGTAAACTTCAGGCATTGTAAATTTATAATCTACATCTAATAAACCATCGTCAGCCATAGTTAAACCACCTTGCATATAAGTAGCTTTAATAACTTTAGAATCCTGTTTAACTCTACCGTTTATAGCCATGTCTAGCAACATTGTAGACACGTTATTTTGAGGCATAGAATGTTCTTGTCTTAACGGTACGTTAAATAACAAATTACCTTTACTGTCAGTTGCTATAAAAAGTATAGGTGCAGAAGATCTGAATATAGAATTTTGATTGTCTTGAGCATCCTTAACTATAGCATCAAAAACCCAAGCATCTTTAGGATTTTTATTTAAATAAGTTTCAACATCTAAAAAGAAATTAATTAAGTTATCAATTTGCTTATACTGATTTTCTACAAAATCTTTTTCTTTTGTTGAATTAGCAAATTTTTCAGACAACAACTTGCCTTTTCCAGTGTAACCATATCTAACACCTTCTTGTTTGACTCCTTTTTTAATAGGAAATAACTTTTCAAAGACCTTAGTAGTCGTAAAGAGTCCTCGCTCAACACCCGCAGTGGTTGAAGCTCTTAAAGCATTTCTCCACTTTGGATTTTGATCTAAGAAATCCCCAACAACCCTTGTAGACCCTTCAATAAAAGTTTCTCCTTGTGTTTTAGCTATATTTTCAGGAAGCTTAGCATTTCGGTCTCTAGTGGAATACGATTTTCCCGTATCCTTGTTATTAACATAGTCAACGCCGAAAAGCTTCATTATTTCTTTTCTAACTAATTTAACGTTAGACGGTCTAAACAAAGGTTGACCTTTAGCATCGTTGTTTACTTTTAATGCAGCTATATCACTATAACTAAACTTTAATGTAGGCTTTCTATCTATTTCAGACAATACTTTAGCTCTTTTAGCTGGTTCCATTTTATCTTTAGTAACCTCAGGAGCAGCATCTTTAACTAGCATTTCAGTTACAACATTGACTAAACCAGCTTTTCTTTTTTGAGTGAAAAACTCCTTAGCTTGTTCAAGCGTTGTGGGTAGTTTAGAGGACACTTTAGGACCAGACTGTAAGTTAGTATCTTTTGGTAGTAAACCCTTGTTAACGGCTTCCCTAGCGTCTTTAACGTTAAGTCTAGGACCTTGCTCTGCTAATACTTTTACTTTAGCTTCTCTTTCTAGTTTAACTAGATCCGATGCTGGCAAAGCTTTTAGTATTTCTAATATATTTTTATTAAGAAACTGTTCGTCTATAGCTTTTTCAGTGCCCATAAGATTAGATACAGCTTTACGTAGTTTACTTTTTCTAGCTTCTTTGTTTATAGCTGTCTTAACTTTTTTACCAGGTAAATCACCACTTAGTATTTCACCAGAAACTTCTTTAGCTAAATCGTATATAGCGTCATCTTGTTTTATTCCAAGAACTCTTCTGAGTTTAGACGTAGTTGATTTAACTTTAGTTTCGTCTATAGAAACTTCATCAGCTAACTGAGTTGTGGCCTCTGGAGCGTCTAGTGACATTTCTTGACTTGCTTTCTCACCTTCTTTAAACAATGCTTTTTTAGCGTCCATTTTACCAAAGTTAGTGTTAGCAAATATAAATTCACCAAAACCTTCAACTCCAACTTTACCACCATCTTTTCTTGTAGCAGCAGGATCAAAATTTAACATTCTATCCTGTACAGACTCTATAGCTTTTTCAGCTTCTTGCTTACTCGTAGATCTAGATCTTATGTAGTTGTTTATAGCGCCACCTTCGTTTATCAATGAGTTAAATACATTGTTGAATACTTTAGGACTTTGAAACTCTTCTTTAGTTTTAACAGTAGACGGAACTAATTCGTTAATAGCTTCTAATACAGTTGATCTAGATTCTTTTACAACCTGTTTATCTTTTTTAGATTTTAGCTTAGAGGATTCAAGAGCAATATCAAGTTGTTTAAATTTAAAATTAGATATATTATCTTGATAATTTCTTATAAAATCAAAAACATCTTTACCGGTGTCTAACTTAACGCCACTAAATCCTAAACCATTTAAAAACTTTTTTGTGCTATTTTTTATTTTATCAGAAAAAGATTCATCTACTACTATTTTTTCTTTAGCAACTAAATCAGAAAAAACATTAAAATACTCCTCTAAAGCGCCTTCTTTTATGCTTCCATCTTCGTTAGTGTAGTTGGCATCGATTCTTTCTTGAACACGCCTATGTATATCTGGTTGAGTTTCTTTTAAGTACTCTTTAAAGCTTTCAACAAGTGGGGCTACAGAAGCATTGTCTGTTTCGAAAGCGTTATTTGTTATGTAATGCAAGAGCTCATGACCTAAAACATTTGTTTGTCCAGTTTGTTCCGCAACTCTTTTGTTAACATATATGGTAGTTTTTCCGTCTACAGTTTTTTCAAAAATAGCGTCTTGCTCTCCATCAGCTTCCTCTAAATAAACTATTTTTAAATCTTTTCTTTTTATTCCTTTAGCTTTTTCTTCTGCTTCAGCTATTAATTCTCTGTTTTTTAAAACTTTAGCTATATCTTCTTCAATTTTAGCGTCAAACATCTCGGTACCTACTAAAGCTTCATTTTGTTTAGTGGCAATTTTAAGATCATTCTGAGCGTCTTCTTGCTGACCTTTTGTATATCTTTTGTTTCCTATTTCACCAAGAGCCGAATCAATTTTATCTAAATTTTCAGCATATTGTATTTTTTCTTTTTTAGTTAACCCATCGAAAGAATTGTACAATTGTTGTTTTTTCATTTCAATAATAGACTCTATTTTTTTAGTCTTTTTTTGAAATTTTTCTTTTTTATTCGTAGGAGCGTTATCTAAATTAAACTGAGCCTCAGCTAGCCTCATGCTTTGTTTAGCAAGATCTTGAGTCCATTTTTTTGGCGCAAGAAATTCTAAAGCCTGTTGCTTGCTGGCTATAGATTTAAATCCACCAGCACCACCTATAGGTGCTCCTAAAGCTAAGCCAACGATTCCGTCGTTCACTGCATTTCTAATCAATGAACTGTATTCTTGTCCATACACGGTTTTATCTACAATGGCATTACCTATAGATGCTGAAGCTTCTTCCACAAAATTAGTAGCACCACCTTTAGCTAAACCAAACCCAACGTCAGCTACTTTACCTAAATAAGTTTTTGTGTAAATATCAACAGCCTTTTTATAAGCTCCCTTATTTGTTCCTAATTTTTTACCAATACCCAAAATACCTCTTTGTATCCCACCTCCAATAGCATTAGTAGCAAACTCCACACCGCCTTTTGCTAAAGATGCTCCGTATATTTCAGATAAAGTAGCTTCTGGTCTGTTTTTAAGACCTTCTACAACTTCTTGCCCAGTAACAGAAGCTCCTATTAAAGCGCTACCATATACAGGACTAGCTATACTTAAAGCTAAATAAGGAGCCGCACTAAAACCTTGATTTGCAGCCAATTCAGCCGCGTCAGTGTAATTTCCTTGTTCTATCAGCCCGTATACGTCTTGCTCGTTTCCTTTTGAATCATATTTCCTTAAAGTGTATTCTCTAAGCAAATTAGTAACATCTTCAATAGCTGCATAGTTTTCAATGCTAGCATCAGCTTCCTTTCTAAGCGTTGTGTCGTATCCTAACGCTCTTCCTATAGCGTAATTCATAGGAGCCACACCATACTTATCAGTTAATTCTAAAAATCCTTTAGCTATATCAACCGTAGTAGCGGCTATTCCAGCTCCCATAGTTATTGCTGTTTCTGGAATTTTACTAGCTTTAGACAACTCTGATATAGCAATTTGAGAATCTCTAGCTTGTTTTTGTTTTGTTTTATCTTCACCAGTTACAATAACCTCTTCTAATTGCAAAGGTTCTAAAGTTCCTCCAGCTGTTTGTCTTAACTCTGCTCCTCCTTCTTTAGTGAATTCAGTGCCTTTTTTGTAAAAATCTTCATACGGTTCTATATCTGTGTATGCCAAAGAACCATCTGCCGATAGCGATTCCGTATCGGACACTTTGGTTGCATCCACAGTCGTGTCCGTCTCTGTGGTTGATGTCTTTCCCTCTGGTTCAGTAGTTTCTACTACTGCCTCCTGTATTTGTATATCTGGGTTGTTAGTTAAAAAAACATCAACTTCAACACCTTTTTCAGCAGCGAGTTTATCTACCTGCTCTTTAGTTAACTCTCTATCTTTATATGTATACATACTAGTTAAATTGATCTGCTGTTAATTCTACTTCTTCAACCATTTCAGGTTGTACTTCTTCTTTAACCACCTCTGTAGTTGCACCAACCGCTACCGTAGGTAACAATGGTTTTAAACTACCAAACATAAGCTTTTGAAATTCAATTTGTTGGTTTTTATCTACGTTGTTTCCGTTAGGAGCGACACTGAATATAAGGTCCTCTGGCATGCCAAAGTTATTTCTCCACGCTCTATTTGCTTCGTCATATTTTGCTAAAAGTGCAGTTGCTTTAGCAGAGGATCTAGACTTAGTATCGTTCAATATTTTAGCCATATTAGCAGGTATAAACTCCGTTTGAGTCTTACCATCTTTAGATATCTCCATGTACTTTTTGTCTAATAACAAATAAGCATCATTGTATTGCATGCTTTTGTCTAGTATAGAAACAGGTTCTCCGTTTTGATCCATAGAACTTGGCTCTTGTAGCATTTTAATATTCTCTCCTTTAAGATCTAAAATAACTCCTGGATCATAACTAAGCCATTGTATAGCGGGATGATCAACACTTCTACCATCTAATATTTCACCCGTGTATCTTAATCTAATATCTCCATCATTACCAACATAATACTCTTCTTTAGCGTTGTCTCCAGCTAGGCCGCTTCTGATAACCATAGTCTTGCACCACTCCAATGTGTCTCTTCCCACCAATGCCATTCCTCCAGGTTGTCCAGGGTTTTTAGTATCTTCTAAGCCAAAGTACTCTACCATAAACATAGAGTCTGTATCTTTTCCTAGCTCTATAACAGCATATAACTCTTCTAAAGATTTATTTAAAGTGTGTATTGCATTGTTTGCTTCATTAGCTTCTTTCTTTGACTTAGCATTTTCAAGTTTTGCTTCAGCGTAATATATACCCCATATAAGAGAATTACCTAATTGACCTAAAGATGGGTTTTTAATACCTCCTTTTTTTATGTTCTTCAATGCAGCTTCTGTGTCGTTGAAAAACTTAAAAGCTGTATCTTTTTGAACATTAGCAGCTTCTTTTTGAGAAGAAGACATAGACTTGTAAGCTTTACTTATAGAGTCACTAGTAGTTTGCTCTAAAGCAGATACGCTATTGTTCCATATTTTGTTAGCTTCATTGTTTATGGTGGTAAAATTGTTTTTCTTTGGTTCCATTCCTATTAAAGTTCTTTAAATTCTACGTCTATTAGAGAATAGTCTACCATGCTGTATCCATCTTCATGCTCAATTGAAGCTTGAGGAACTTCATCGGCCATAACTCCTTGAAATCTAACATCGTTATGCAGATATTCAAATTCATAAATATTTATACCTGATTTTGATTCGCCTATTTTATTTATATTCTTTTTTAATTTTCTATCAGATGCGATACCAGCAGAAGCCATGCTAGTTAATCCGCCAATACCAGCACTTATAACCTGTGATTTAGCTTGAGTTGCTGCGGCTTGTTGCTGAGCAGCTCCAGTTATTTGAGCTTGTTTTCTACTCATCTGTTGTTCGTCTCTACCTTCTTGAGTTTCAAATTCGTATATTTCTCCTTGAATTTTTTTGTCTTCTAGTCTTTGGGCTCCAGCTATTTTACCGCCTTGAACTCTTTTAGCTTCATCTAACTTAAGACCTTGAACTCTTTCTTCACCTTTAGCCGCTAGCTTTTGATTGTTAGCCTCTTGTTGCTCTATACTAGCTGCCACGCCTTTTTTGCTTTCTAACGCCATTCTAGCTAAAGCAGTTGCACCACCAGCGCTAGCTCCAGTAGCTCTTAACGTATCTAGCGTATTAGCTAAAGCTATATCAGCTTCTTCTATTTGCATTTCAGCTGCTGCCGTAGATACTGATAGATTTGCAAAAGGATTACTAGCTATAGCACTAAGATCTGAAACCATAGAACCCAAATCTGTGACGCCTTCGTAAGGATTTATAACATCCTGTCTATTGTTTTCAAGCGCGTCTAATTCTCCAGTTAGTCTATCTTTGTTGTTTCTAGCTCTTTTTTCTGCTTTACCCGCCTGAGCTGCGCCTACTGCTGTCGCTCCAGCGGTTAATACTGCCGCCGTTGCTATACTTGCTACTACTGCCATAATTTATATTCTTTTTGATATTTCATAAGAAGGATCTTCATCTATAGTATATCCAAGATTTCTATGTGTTTCTATTAATCCTTTGTTTCTTCCTACACTAAGTATTATCTCACAACCACTTATCTTAGCCACGTGTTCTATTCCGCTAACTAAAAGTTCGGTTGCTTTTTTTCTATCTTTTTCTCTGTAATTTTTATTTGAAACTATCCACTCTATCCAACCTACTTTAGAATTAGTTGTGTATAAAAATCCTGCTATAATAGGTGTGTTGTTTTTCTCTACAATAAAACCTCCTGTTCCGTTTTCAGGTAAAAGATCTTTAGTTGGATGCTGTTTCCATTCCGGCCACATTTTCCAAAGACTAACTAAAGTATCCCAATCAGACTCCTCTAGTTTACGTATTTTTAATTCCATTTAATTTAATTTAATAAGACGACTCTATGTAGTTTGAAGACGCTGCGAACAATTCCTTCATCCCGCCTACATCTGTAACAGAGTCTGTAGACATTGTTACTGTTGCAAAATAACCTTTTATACCTGTCATGTCAGCTCCAAACATAACCTCACCAGCTGCGGCTGGACTATTGTTTATTAAGTTAGACATGTATTTATTCTCTTTACGATCAAAACCAGCGTGGTTTATTGGAGGAGTTAATTGACTTGGAAATGAATTACCATAGTTGTCGTATGATCCTTGGTTATAACTATATACTAAAGCTGTTGTATCTCTAGTTCCTAATCCCCATTCGTCATTTAAAGCACCTTCTGGAGCACCCACACTGTGTATTCCAGTTATATCTGATTTAAAAGAATTAACCTCCCAGCCATTTCCTCCTTCGTAATTAATAGTCTTGAAAACTTTAGACATACTAACTTTAGGATTAAAAATAAACCGTATGCTAGACTTATATTGAGTTCCGTAGAAATTAGATCTTAAAGCAGTAGGGCTATAATGTAGCCACATGCTACCGTCTTTAATGGTATAGTACTCATTTTTAATGCTATCACCGTGATCCGGAGCATAATCAAAGAAACTAGGAAATCCATTTACACTATCATCAAAAGAAATAGTTTTAAAAGTTTGCGTAGAGCCAGGAGTAACATATTTTTGTAAAGACAGTGCGTATTGGCTTGAGTGAATATCCCAAGCTCCTACAGCTTTACCAATTGACGTGCTTGCATTGCCATTTAAAGTACTTAATTCGTCTCTAAAGAAGTCAGACATACCATAATTAGATATCTCAGTTAAACCATCACTAGAGAGTCTTAAAAGTACGTTTCTATTCTTGTCTGTAAAGTATTTTCTTCTACCGTAAATAGCAAAACTTTCGGGGTTTTTACTTATTCCAAAATCACCAGCATAAGCAGTAACAGGTCCAATAACAACGTTTCCTACGGTAGATATTTGACCTCCTTCCGCTGAGTAAATAGCATCTTTATCAATTAAAGCACGACTTACTTTGGATTCTTGAAATATTATTAAGTTAGTATCTTCTGCATATAGTTTTTGTATAGAACCATGTGCTGGATTTACACTTTTAGTTATATCTGTTCCAACTGAGAACACGTTAGTATCGTTTATACCGGTTCTAGAATTAAATATACCTGAGTATATCATACTATTGGTTTTAAATACTGCGTTAGGCTCGCTTTCAGTTAAATAAGCTTTTACACCTATATCTGTTTGCGTATTATTGTATCCACCTGTTATTCTAGCTTCTTCAACAGCCCAGTTAGCGTCGTTAGATACGGCTGGATTTGCATCTGGTGGATACGTGCCATCTCCTCTAGAGCCATTCCACACAGGAAGATCTGACGCACCAAGAGTTTTTCTCAGTATAAAACTGTTAAAAAATTTAACTTCTATTACTCCAGCCATATTATATTATTACTTGTTATAGTGTATTTTCACCTAAATTATTAGGCACTTTCTCCAGTAGAAGGAACAGCGGTACCACTTACCTTTTTACCAGTAGCGTCAAACTCCGCCATCCATCTTCTTTCGTTTAACAGATTGTTATTGCTTAAGTTGCCAGCATCAACGGTACTGTTGTCATTTTGGTTGTTCGAATTTTCTGCACCTATATCAGCCGAGCTTGTTCCTCTACCTGAATACGAATGCCAAGTTCCAGCGGTTTGAATTGGTGTCCATGTAGTCGTAAGAGTCTCATCTGTATAAAATTGAGTTACATATTTATAAGACCATTCTTTAGCAAAAA
>Ga0209603_1003852_pt1 | contig 12821 bp, 10 predicted proteins | sample COGITO_mtgs_1206_FD_184812 | JGI IMG/M metagenome (GOLD analysis project Ga0209603, IMG submission 184812) | Pelagic marine microbial communities from North Sea - COGITO_mtgs_120607 (SPAdes) (version 2) | ecosystem: Environmental > Aquatic > Marine > Epipelagic ... | reverse complement strand
AAATACCTGCAAGCATATTTAGATGAGTTTTGCTATAAACTCAACAGAAGATATTTCGGAGAGCACTTATTTGATAGGCTGGTACTCGCGGTAGCTAAAATTTATAGGTAAGATTGTGGGGAATCAGATAAAGCTATGTTTAAAATTGATTTTTAACAAGAAAAGTTTTTAGTTTTGCGTTAAAATAAAATAAAACATGGAAAATATTAATTGGGGAAAACCATTTGGAATATCAATTTTAGATTGGGGAATTACTGCAGGATTAATTATTGCTTCTATTATTGGAGCCAAAATTATTTTTTGGATCTTGAGTAAAATAATCAGCAAACTTACAAGCAAGACAAAAACCAAATTAGACGACCTTCTATTAGATTCACTTGAAGAGCCTTTAGCACTAGTATTGGGGGCTATAGGGGTTTGGAAATCTATTGATTGGCTTGGTTTAAGTGCTGTTAGCCAAGGAAGAATTGATAAGATTTTATTTGTTGTTCTACTTGGATTTATAGCATGGGCAATAACGAGAACTATTGAAGCTTTAATTGATCATTATTTAGTGCCTGTTATTGAAAAGTCTGAAAGTGATTTGGACGATCAATTGTTACCTATTTTAAGAAAGGCTTTAAAAGTAACAGTTTGGATAATGGCAATCATTATTGGATTTAACAACGCTGGATATGATGTTGGAGCCATTGTTGCTGGTTTAGGTATTGGTGGTTTAGCATTTGCTTTGGCAGCCCAAGATTCTGTGAAAAATCTTTTCGGTGGTTTTACGATTTTTATTGACAAACCTTTTACTATTCGAGATAGAATTAAGATTTCAGGATTTGATGGTTCGGTTGAAGAAATTGGAATTAGAAGTACTAGAATAAGAACTTTAGATGGGAGAATGGTAACAATCCCAAACTCAAAATTCTCTGAAAGTGCTATTGAAAATATTAGCTCGGAACCATCAAGAAAGGTTGCTTTAAACTTGGGATTGACTTACGGAACTAGTAGTGCTGGTGTAAAAGAGGCTATGGAACTTTTAAAAGGTATAGTGAAAAGTAAAAATGTTGTTCCAGATAAAGTATTTGTTGGTTTTAATGCATTCAACGATTCCTCTTTGAATATAATTTGTGTTTACTACATTTCTCCAGGAGCAGACATCCTTGGGGTACAGACTGAAATTAATTTAGAGATTTTGGAAAACTTTGCTAATGCTAAATTAGAGTTTGCTTTTCCAACACAAACATTATTTATCGAGAAGGATATTTAACTTTAGAGACCAGTTTTATCAAATCATTTTTAGGTTGCTGGATGTGGAGACAGGTGAATATTTCTGTTTGTGCACTTAAGTAAGGTATTGAAATTATAACTTTAATGTCTAATCAACTAATTAAGGATTAATAAAAACAATAAAGGCTAGGAAGGAAGTTTAATTCTTCCTAGCCAATCTAAAGTTAATATTTCTCTAAAATGTATATTTGTTCTCTGAAATTAAGTGCTTTGCAATAACTTGTCTTGCTTCTTTCGCATTAAAGGGAGCTACTTTTGTAAAGCGTTTGATTCCAAGTAGCATCATTCGTTGTTCATCACCCTCTGAAAATGCATTAATAGCATCTTTACCAGCTTTATTAATTTTATCAGCTGCATCGTAGATGTAAGTTTGAACTGCAGCAATCTTTTGTTTCGAAGCTTCCTCGCCTTTGGTGCTTATAATTTTTTTAACTCTTAATAACATGGATTCTGCAACATAAGTTTGAATAATCATATCAGATATATTCATTAAAATCTCTTGTTCTTTCGATAGGGTTGTCATTAATTTTTGAACAGCTGCACCAGCCGTCATTAATATCGCTTTTTTAAAGTTGGCTAAGTATCGGCCTTCAGCGGCGAGTAAACTGTCGTCTTGTTCACCAAAATCAGGAATACTCATTAGCTCTTTTTGTACTGCTTGAGCTGGACCTAATAAGTTTAGTTTTCCCTTCATTGCTCTTTTCAAAAGCATGTCTACAATAAGCATTCTATTAATTTCATTTGTTCCTTCAAAAATTCTATTTATTCTTGAATCCCTGTAGGATCTTTCCATAGGTGCATCCGCAGAATACCCCATTCCTCCGTAAACTTGAACGCCTTCATCAATGACAAAATCTAATGCTTCGGATCCAAATACTTTCAAAATTGCAGCTTCTATTGCAAATTCTTCCACACCTTTTAGTTTTGCTTGTACTTCATCCATTCCGCTGGAAAGCAATTCATCCGTAGTTTGATCAATGTTCAATCCTGTTCTATAAAGCGCAGATTCCACAGCAAATGCTTGTATAGCTTGTTCCGCTAGTTTGTGTCGTATTGCACCATATTTTGAAATTTGGTTTCCAAATTGTTCTCTTTCGTTACTATAATTAATGGATTGGCTGATAATTCTTTTGATAGAACCTAGTGCCGCCGCAGCTAATTTTATTCGGCCAATGTTAAGAATGTTAAGTGCAATTTTAAACCCGCCTTCCCGTTCACCTAAGAAATTCTCTTTCGGAACTTTCACATCGTTAAAAAACACCTGTCGCGTTGAAGATCCTTTAATTCCCATTTTATGTTCCTCAGGATTTAAACTTATGCCTCCAAATTCTTTTTCTACGATAAGCGCACTTAGGTTTTTATCATCGTTTACTTTGGCAAAGACAATGAAAATATCTGCAAATCCCCCATTTGTAATCCACATTTTCTGTCCATTAAGAACATAATGTGAACCGTCATTCGAAAGAATTGCTTTTGTTTTTCCCGAGTTTGCATCAGAACCAGAACCTGGTTCTGTTAAACAATAACAGGCTTTTTTAACACCAGTAGTCAAATCTGGTAAATATTTAGTTTTTTGTTCACTATTACCATAATATGCTATTGGAAGTGTTCCAATACCAGTATGTGCTGATAATGCAACAGCAAAAGAATGACCAGCACCTGTTGCCTCGTTGATGAGAAGGGATGTGTTAAAATCTTTTTCAAATCCTCCATATTCTTCGGGTATAGAAATACCTAATAAGCCTAATTCTCCAGCTTTATCTAGTTTTGAAGGCATTAAGCCTTCTTCTAAATTATCAATTCTATCTAGATCAGGAAAAATTTCTGCTTCTAAGAAATCATAACAAGTGTCCCGCATCATTTTTTGCTCCTCATTCCATTCCTCTGCTATAAAGATGTCTTCAATTTTTGCCTCTTTTATCAAAAATTCTCCTCCTTTTATTGATCTCTTTTCTTCTGACATGTTTACGTGTTTAAAGTTATTGTACATTAGTTTAATGTCACTATCGTTCTTCGTTAGGGACTTTGGTTGGTTTACAACATTTCGAAAATACCTGCTGCACCTTGACCTGTTCCGACGCACATTGTAACCATTCCATATTTTTGATTCCTTCTTTTCATTTCGTTTAATAATTGTACCGAAAGTTTAGCACCGGTACATCCAAGTGGATGACCTAATGCAATTGCTCCACCATTTACATTTACAATATCAGGATTAAGACTTAATTCCTTCATTACTGCAACTGATTGGGAAGCGAAGGCTTCATTTAATTCTATTTGTTCTATTTGTTCCAAGCTCATTCCAGCTTTTTTTAAAGCGCCTGGTATAGCATAAATTGGTCCAGCTCCCATTACCCTTGGTTCAAGTGCCGCAACATGGTAAGAAACCAATCTTGCAATCGGTTCAATGTTTAATTCTTTCACCATTTTTTCACTCATAACCATTACAAAAGCTGCTCCATCAGATGTTTGTGATGAATTTCCTGCAGTAACACTTCCGCCAGCTGCAAATACGGGTCTTAACTTAGCCAATCCATCGAGACTTGTTCCTAATCTTGGACCTTCATCTGTGGCTATAATAAACTCTCTTTCTTGCCTTCTTTCTTTAGCATCCAGGTAAACTTCTTTAACTGTTACAGGGGCAATTTCTTCTTTGAAAGTTTTGTTTTCTAAAGCTTTTAAAGCCTTCATGTGTGAATTATAGGAGAACTCATCTTGAGCTTCTCTGGAAACCTTATATATTTTTGCAACTTCTTCAGCGGTTAATCCCATTCCCCAGTACCAGTCTGGATTTTCTTTTGCTACTTCGTAATTTGGTATAACTTTCCATCCTCCAAAAGGGATAGGCGACATGCATTCAACTCCACCTGCTAAAATACAATCGGCCATTCCTGCTTTAATTTTAGCAGCAGCAATTGCAATGGATTCTAATCCGGAGGAACAATATCTATTTACCGTTAAACCAGGAACTTTAACGGTATCCAATCCCATAAGTGAAATCATTCTACCAATATTTAATCCTTGCTCAGCTTCTGGGGTTGCATTTCCACAAATAACGTCATCAATTCGACTATGATCTAAATTTGGAAGATCACCTAAAACTTTTTTTACTACCTGAGCACCTAAATCATCTGGACGGAAAAACCTGAATCCCCCTTTTTTTGATTTACCCACTGCTGATCTGTATCCTGCTACTATGTATGCTTCCATAATGCTAAAGTTTGTTGTCTCATTAACTATATTAATTAGACTGATTATTTTCTTGTAATGATTCTAAAATCAGTCCGTTTTCGTATTTTACAATTGATCTGATCGTTCCGTTTTTGTCATAAAAAACCCACTTACCATTTTTTTGACCATTTTTAAAATTCCCTGTCAATCTTGTAACCCCAGGAGTATTCTTATAAAAGTAACTCCAGATTCCGTTTTTCATCCCTTTTCGGTAAGAGCCGTCAACCCTTTTTGTACCATTCGAAAACCATTTGGTGAACGTGCCGTTTTTTAAATCATTAATATAAGCTCCTTTTTCAAGCATCTTACCCGTAATCCCGTTGTATCGAATAAACTCACCGTTTCGTTTATTGTCCTTGTAGTTAATTTCGAGAATTAAAATTCCGTTACGTGAGAAGAATTGCCATGTACCCCATTTTTTACCTAAATCATCTAATTTATTTCGATGATGGATGGTGTCGGGTGCATATTTTGGTTGTAAAGCTATTAATTCAGATGGTTTCTGGTTAAAACTTACCGCGCAAATTGTAATGATTAATGCTGTTAATAGTTTAATTGTGTTCATTTTAATTTCTTAGTGGTTTTCCTGATGTAAGAATACTTTGTATTCTTTCTAATGTTTTCTTTTCACCCAATAGGGAAAGAAAAGCTTCACGCTCTAAATTCAGTAAATACTGTTCGGATACTTTTGTTTTAGAAGTTAAGTCTCCACCACAAAGAACATATCCTAGTTTTTCGGAAATCAATTTATCATGTTTAGAGATGTATTTACCGCAATACATTGTATGTGCCCCTGCGTAAACCATACCTAAACCTTGTCGGCCTAAAACTTGAATGTCTTTACGCATTACTGGTTTTGTATATCCTGCGTTTGCCATTTCTATTACTGCTGCTTTTGCTTCTGCAATTTGGCGATCTTGATTAACAACAATTCGATCTCTTCCTTTTTTATAGTATCCTAAATCAAAGGCTTCGGAAGCACTTGTAGAAACTTTAGCCATTCCAATAGTTAGGAATTTTTCCTTAAGAGATGGTAATTCTATATCACCATCAAATGTTTCGTCAGCTAACCTCAAAGCGAACTCTTTAGTTCCCCCTCCGCCAGGAATTACACCAGCACCAACCTCGACTAATCCGGTGTAAGTTTCAGCACTTGCAACTACTTTGTCAGCGTGTAATGCAATTTCACAACCACCACCTAAAGCAAGTGAATGAGGTGCAATAACTACGGGTATACTAGAATATCGAACCCTCATCATGGTTTTTTGAAAGTATCTAATAGCAAAGTCTAATTCATCATATTCTTGTTCGATGGCGAGCATAAAAACCATTCCAAGATTAGCTCCTGCTGAGAAGTTTTCTCCTTGGTTTGCGATTACTAATCCTTTCCAGCCTTCATTTTCCGCTAAATCAATAGCTTTGTTAATTCCTTGAAGAACTTCACTACCCATTGTGTTCATTTTGGTGTGAAACTCTAGATTTAATACACCATCACCCAAATCAAACAATGTTGTTCCAATGTTTTTCCAAACAACACTAGAGTCTCTTAAATTATCTAATGTGATAAATTGTTCGGTTCCGGGAATTTTTTTGTATGTTTTTGAAAGAATATCATAGTATTGTTTAACACCTTGTTCAATTTTGTAAAAACTTTCATTACCTGCTTCTAACATTTCTAAAACCCAAGAAGCAGGTTTAATTCCACTTTTTTGCATTAGTCCAATAGCATTTTTCACACCCACAGCATCCCAAGTTTCGAATGGACCTAATTTCCACCCGAAACCGGCTTTCATTCCTTGATCAATACGGTATAATTCATCTGATATTTCAGGGACTCTATTCGCTACATAAGAGAATAAGTTAGAAAATATTCTTCTATAAAACTCTCCTGCTGTATCTTTTCCACTTACTAAAATTTTCATTCTTCTAGCTAAATTATCTTCAGCTTTTGCAAGTTCTAGGGTAGGGGACTTGATTTTTGATTTTGGTCCGTATTCTAATGTTTTCAGATTTAGTTCAAAAATAGTTTTCTTTCCATTCTCATCTTTTCCTTTTTTATAAAATCCTTGTTTAGATTTTGAACCTAACCAACTTTTTTTTTCCATTTCTGAAATGTATCCAGGGATAGTAAATTGGGCATTAGCTTCATCATTTGGACAATTACTTTTTACTCCTTTAGCGACTTTTATTAAAGTATCTAATCCAACTACGTCACAGGTTCTGAAAGTAGCTGATTTAGGACGACCTAGAATCGGACCAGTAAGTTTATCTACTTCACCAACTGTCATTTCTAATTCTTCTACTATGTGGAATAAGTTCATAATTCCAAAAACACCAACTCGGTTAGCAATAAAAGCAGGGGTGTCTTTACAAAGCACTGTGGTTTTGCCCAAAAATTTGTCGCCAAAATTCATTAAGAAGTCTGTCACAGCTTGATCTGTTTTGGGTGTAGGTATAATTTCTAGTAACTTTAAATACCTAGGAGGATTAAAGAAGTGAGTTCCACAAAAGTGCTTTTTAAAATCGTCGCTTCTTCCTTCTAACATCATATGAATTGGTATTCCTGATGTGTTAGAAGTAATCAAAGTGCCTGGTTTTCTATGTTTTTCGACTTCCGTAAATACCTTTTTCTTAATGTCTAAGTTTTCAATAACAACTTCAATCGTCCAATCGCAATCAGCGATTTTATGTAAGTCGTCATCAAAGTTTCCGGTTTGAATTCTATTTGCTTCAGATTTTCTATAAAGAGGAGAAGGATTTGCTTTAATAGCAGATGTTAAGGCACTATTTACAATTCTGTTTTTAACAGATCTGTGGTCCAATGTTAATCCTTTTGATGTCTCGTTCGTGTTTAATTCCCTTGGAGCGATATCTAGTAAAATAACTTCCAAACCAATGTTTGCAAAGTGACAGGCTATTCGAGAACCCATTACTCCCGAACCAAGAACTGCGATTTTATTTATTTTCCTCATAGTTTATCTGAATATAGAAGTGCGTAAACTGCGCAGTTTACCAAAAAAGTTGCTTAAAAGTTTCAATTATTCAATAGAAAAATTGAGCTTTTATTCATTGTAAATCTTTTTAACTAGATGCTCATATTTTGCTAGGATTGGTTTGCGTTTTGCTTTCATTGTTGGGGTTAATTCTCCGCCCTCTACAGTCCATTCTTTACTAATTAATTCAAACCTTTTAATCTGCTCAGTTTTACCTAGATGTTCGTTGTATGTTTTAATTTCTTTGTTAATTGCACCAATGACTTCATTGTTACTACAAATTTCATCGTTGGTTTTACAATTCAGACCGTTTTCTTTGGCCCATCCTTTAGTGTATGCAAAAGATGGAATAATTAGTGCTGAAGCGTGTTTTTTTCCTTCACCAATAACCATAATTTGTTCGATAAATGGCGAGGCTTTAAACATGTTTTCAATTGGCCCTGGAGCTATGTATTTACCTCCAGATGTTTTGAACATTTGCTTTTTACGGTCGGTTATTTTCAAAAATCCATGTTTAAAAATACCAATATCACCAGTATGAAACCATTCTTCCGACATGACTTCCTCTGTTAGTTGAGGAGCTTTATAATAACCTAACATAACGTTAGGACCTTTTGTTAGGATCTCTCCATCTTCGGCTATTCTTACTGAAACGTTTTCGATTACTTTACCAACTGTTCCGAATTGGGTCCCCTTTTTTAATAATGTATTGACAGCTATGATTGGAGAGGTTTCTGTTAGCCCATAACCTTCCAAAATAGGTAATCCAACTCCCCAGAAAAAACGTTGTAACCTCGTTTGTAATGCCGCTGATCCTGATACGATAACCTTTACATTTCCACCAAGTCCTTCTCTTACTTTAGAATAAACAAGTTTATTTGCGATTTTCCCTAGAATTCCTTGTGGAGCACCAATTTCATATGAGTTGGCTCTTTTGACTGCCCAAAAGAATATTTGTTTAAGTGGAGCTGGCTTTTGTGATCCGCCAAGGATTATTTTGTCGTAAACTTTTTCGATTAATCTTGGTACAGCGCTAAAAATCTCCGGCTTAATTTCTTTGATGTTATCACCTATGGTTTCTAAACTTTCTGCATAATAAATTGAAATGCCACCCATTACGTAAATGTTGAGTAAGGTCCTTTCAAAAACATGACAGACAGGCAAAAAACTTAACGCTTTATCTCCAACATCACAAGGTAAAAGAGGTATTCCTGCAATTGCGTTACTTATTAAGTTTTGATGGCTCAACATTACTCCTTTGGGTTTTCCGGTAGTTCCTGATGTGTATATAATAGTAACCAAATCTTGCTCTTGAATGGCATCCATTCTTTTGGTTATTTCTTCTTCATGTTGATTAGAACCTAATTTTAAAACCTCAGTCCAATGTTTTGCTCCTTCAATTTGATTAAATGTGTAAATACCTTCAATTGTTGGGACATCAATTTTAGCTTTTTTAACCTTTTCTAAAATTTCTTCATCGCTTACAAAAACAAATTTGATTTCTGCATGATTAAAAATGTAAACGTAATCTTCAGCAGAAATGGTTGGATACATTGGACAAAGAATTGCCCCAACTCTTGCTACTGCGAAGTTTAAAAAATTCCATTCAGGACGATTGTTTGTGATGGATGATATTTTATCTCCGGGTTCTACGCCGAGTTCAATTAGTGCATGACTCATTTGACTTACCTTGTCGGAAAAATCTTGTGTGGAGTAAGTTTTCCATTTTCCATTTTCTTTTGCTGCCAAGCAATTATCTAAAGGGTGATTAGCAAGTGCGTATGGAAGTATATCAATCGTTCTTTTAAAATCCATAATAGTGTGTTTAGTTGTTATTAATTAGAATATAAATAAACTAAAAATGTCAAGTTTGTTATTAACAATCTGACTTAATAATTAGATAACGTGAAAAGTCAATAAAAGTTAGGAATTAGAGAGAATTAAGTATTTGTGGCACGTAAGTTTTTTTAGCGGTTGAGATGGATTAACATCTATTTGAGTAAAAAAAATGCTCTTTTCCCTTTTAAAGCATAGGTTTAGAAAACTTATACCTCTATTTTTGTAGTCTGAAAATTTGGAAGAAGCGTATGCTCAGAAAATAATTTAATTGATGAAAAAAATAAAGGTTGTTATATTGTTATTGTCTTGTCTTGGAGCGAAAGCTCAAGTAGCAAACTTTTACGCTTTTTTTGGTTTAGGGCAGTCTTACTATTTAGGAGACCTTAATAAAAGCTCTTTTCCACGATCGGAAACAATAAATATAAGTTATAAAGGTGGTGTAGGGTTTAATGTATTGCCTGAAATAGGAGTGGCTGTACATTTAACTAAATCCTCCTTGAATGGGAGTGATTTTTTTGGTGATCTTGATGGCAATGGCGATAGAGGGTTAAGTTTTGTTTCACCGTTAACAGATTTTGGTATTAATGTAAAGTTTAGGAATTCATTTGGTAAACAAGGACAATACCTTGCTTATTTTTTTACGGGTATGAATCGTTTTATGTTTAGTCCTACTGTAACTAAAGATCCTGATTCTAACATTAATTACGTACCTGAAAAAGGATTTAAGAAAGGTGGTGTGAATTTTCCAATTGGATTTGGATTTGGCTATAAATTTACAGGGAATATTGGCCTTGTTTGGGAGAGTGCATTACATGTTACTTACACTGATTACATTGATGGAATTAGTAAAAACGGGAACCCCAACTATAGAGATGCTTTTGTAGATTCACATCTTATTCTTGTCTTTCGATTCTCGGAATGGGAGGGAAGTGGCAAGAAATCTCAAAAAAGATCAAAAGCTTGGTCGCCCAATAAAGTTGGTGAAATATCTTGTCCTAGAAGCTGGTAAAATCATTCATCAATCAATTTCAAGTAACTAACCAGTTTGTCAAGTTTTTCGCCGGTGTAAATGTTTGAAATTACCACGGCAATAATTCCATTTTCTGGAATGAAAATAATTTTTGTGTAGGTTCCTCCAAAGCCTCCTTCTTTTTCAGTGACTTCTAGTTGTTTATTGTATTTGATTCCTCCCATAAAATACTTACTTGGATTAGCTTTTAAGTATCCAAAATTAATGTCGTTAAAAATGAATTGAGCCCATAAGGCTAAGTTCTTAGCACTTAAATAAAGGTGTTGGTTTCCTGTTGTTCCATCATCATAATTAAAACCATAAGAACTTAAATTCTCAAATAATCCTGTTGTTTCATCTTCAAATAACCTGTAACCCATTGCCTTGTTTGGAATCGTATCAAGTATTGAAACTAGAGGCGTAAAAACGAAATTATGGTGTTTGAAAATTTTGGCAACAAAGTCAGGAAAAGGAGTAAACGTAACTTTCTCAATCAAGCTTACTAATAATAAGTAGTCAATGTTTGAATAGGCTATTGAATCTCCAGGTTTAAAAAGTAATTGAGGTTTTACCCTTGAAAGCAAAAACAGAATGTCATCATTATCAAAAAGCTTTTCCTTATCCTTTACTTTAATGTCCATATTATTGAACACTTTTTTATGATATAATCTAATGTAATCTTTTGGAAGCCCTGATTGGTGGTTAATCAAATGTTTAATTTGAATGCTATCGTACGGGAAGTCCACAAGATATTTATTCACAGGTTCTGATATGTTTATTTGTCTTTGTTTTACAAGATGTTTAATGAAGTAATGTATAAAAGTGTGTGATATTTCTCCAACATTAAAAAGCGTAGAATCATTTATTTCTGTACCGTAAGTCTGTTCCTTATATCCGAAGTTTTCGTTAAAAATAAATTGAGCATTTTTTTTAATCGCAATTTGTCCATTAAAGTTTCCTGGTAAATTTGCTTTTAAAGAATCCGTGTTTAACTTTTCAGCTGTAAGCGAAAAAGAGATTAAAATTAAAAAGGAAATTAAGTAAGTTAAATTGCTTTTTAAATCTAACTTATTTGTTTTTTTTGAAGAAATCATAATGGTAGTTAAATCTTCATTCGCATTATTTAGTTCGCCATTCTGTTTTATATTCCAAAGGCTTTCTGTAACCATTAGGCCAATTGATTGATGGGTAACCAATATAAAATAAACCAAGACATTTATCTTTATCCTTTAAGTTTAAGAATCTTTTCATTTCATTCGAATATGATATTTCCCCACTGCTCCAGTATCCGCCTAATCCATAAGCAGTTGCAGTAAGATGCATGTTTTGTACTGCGCAAGCTACTGCTTCAATCTCTTCAATCTCAGGAATTTTTTCAGATTTTTGCCTTTTCATGCAAACTGCAATAATAACGCTTGATAATTGCGGGCGATTAACAAATTTATCATACTTTATTTGAAGGAAGTCCTCTTCCGAAGTTCTATCTTTGTAAGCGTTTGCCATAAACTCTCCTAAAGATTTAGTAGCTCCTTCTTGAAAAACTACAAAGTGCCAAGGTTCTGTCATTCCATGTGTTGGAGCCCATCTAGCATTTGATAAAATTTCAGAGATTTGATCTTTTAAGACTTTCCGTGGTTTAAAGTTTTCAGGTTTAATACTTCTTCGATCTTTAATAACCTCTCGTAAATCACTTAAGTTATGTCTCATGGTTAAGTTTTATGGAATGATGATCTCGTATTTTTTAGAAGAAAGATCAAATGCTTTGTTTTTTAGCCAAAATGGCCAACTAGATACACTGGTTAGTGTTGCACCAATAGATAAATAGATGGGCACTATTTGTTCGTTACTACTTTCTCGTCCTTCTAAAACAGCCATTAAAATTCCTTTTGAAAGAATACCCATACCAACTACTAAAAATGGTTTTGCTATTCCTCTCCATTTTCCAAGCCCTTTTCGCTCTATCTCCAGGTAACTAATGTCATTTTTAGAAATTTCTGTACCGTCTTTAAAAATAAGCATTGAGTTGTAGGATGAATTTATAATGCCATAATCAGGTGTGATTTCAATATTAAGTACTGAGTCTGAATATAATTTATAGAAAATTTTAGTTCCAAAATTAATTTCTTTTTTCTTTCCTGATAAAGTGTCTTGAATTATAATTTGACCATTTAAATTTATAAATAGCAAGCTAAAAGTGAAAAGAAAAATAATTTTTTTAGGGTTAATTTGTTGTAATAAATTCAGCATAAAAAAATAGTTTAAATGAAAAGAAGTAATTAATCTCTTTTATTCACCTCTCAATCATTCAAGATTATTGAGCTTGTATAGGAACTGATTTTATTTGATGTGTTTTTTAAAAACTATTTATTAGTTGTTATTGCAATTTTCTTGGATTGAATCTTACCTCTGTCATCTGTTACTGTAAAAATATAGAGACCATTCTTAAAATTTTCATTAAGTTCAAAATTCTTTTG
>Ga0209603_1003846_pt1 | contig 12832 bp, 14 predicted proteins | sample COGITO_mtgs_1206_FD_184812 | JGI IMG/M metagenome (GOLD analysis project Ga0209603, IMG submission 184812) | Pelagic marine microbial communities from North Sea - COGITO_mtgs_120607 (SPAdes) (version 2) | ecosystem: Environmental > Aquatic > Marine > Epipelagic ... | reverse complement strand
AAAACCACAGGGCTAAATAACCCTAAAAGAAAGTTTATGCTTGACGCTGTTAATGAGATTGCAGAAAAGATGCAGGACGCGAAGAGTAACTTATAACGATTAGTATATGAAATGTGGAGCAGAGCGGAATTTTTTATATACCGTGTTATGCGTATTATAAAACTATAAACTATGTACGAAATAAGAAAAATAAACAATCACTACTACATTTTTAAAAGGTATTTATTCTTTTGGTGGAAGGTTGTTCCTGATGCTGGATTTCATTATTTGCCCTTTGTTATTGGGCATGACAATATTGAAGTAGTTAAAATGATATTAAAAAAACATTACAATTATGACACCGAAAGAAAAGGCACAAGAATTAGTAAATAAACATCTTAATATAAATCTATCACAAGTTGACGGCTTAGTGGATGGTATTAGAATAAGATTGGCACAAGAAAACGCATTAATTACAGTTAATGATGTGATATACACTATTATTAATGGACTAGATACAACGGAATTGGCTATGGATATAAAAAACTATTGGCAAGAAGTTAAACAAGAACTAGAAAAACTATAAAACGCCACTAAACGCTAATTAGTGGCAAAATATAGTTACGCATAACGTTGAAAGTAATAACTGCCCGTTAGGGTTGTTATTATAGAATGTTAAAAGCCGTTTTAATGGCTTTGTCTTAACAACAAAAAAAGGGTATAACAATCAAGTTATACCCCTTGTTACTCTCGTAACTATCCACACTATAAGCCAAAGTTTTTATGAACCAAAAGAAACAGTACCACCACTGTTAGTATCAATTGTTCCAACAAATTCTCTTACTATTTGGGCTTGTTTACCAGCAAATGTAACGGTATAACCGTTTTGCCCTTGTAACTCACCCTCTAATACTTCGTTAGCTATTGCATCTACCGAAGCATCTTTACCCATAATCTCATCAAAACCTAAAACAAAAGCTTTATTATCTGCTGTTTCTTTGTTATAAGTTTCAAAGATTACTACTAAACCACAAGACTCAACATACTCGTTAATTCCATAAGCTTTAGTCTTTTCCATTTTAGGACAAAACACCTCTAAAGTAGTTTCGTATGCTATTGAACCGTTCTCTCTTGAACCCTCACTAGAATAAGATTTACCCTCTAATTCTCCCTCAATTTCGTAAAATTTATCATCTGTGCTAGATAAAGTAACCGCTGTATAAGCGTATTCTCCAGCAACTGTAGAAGCTGTAAAGCTAGTTATATCATCTTTATTGATAACATAAACTGACTTTATACCACCTCTTCTATTCTCATCAGCACAAGCTAATAGAATATCTGTTGTAATTTCTGCCATTTTATTTAATATTATAAGTTAAAAAATACCCCCCACTAAGGAGGGGCTTTTATTTCTTAGAAGTAGAAAGAGATTAATTCTCCAAAAACAAACTGAGTACCCATTTTGTACTTAGCAATGATTTTTAGTAATTCATCATCATCGTCATTACTTCTGAATTTCAATTGAGCAGCTGGATCGTTAACATCAGTACCTAATACTAAGTTATCGTTAACAGTATAAACCATCATGTTAGCTCCAATATCAGCACCTAAACCACCTGAGTTAGGGTTAGCAGCATCAGCTAATTGAGTATCCCATCCTGTAATCTCAACAACTGGTATACCTCTGAAAGTCAAAGATTGACCCTCTTTTAACATAGCTAAACCTAATGCATTTCCTGTACCTAATTGCTCAAAAGTAGTCATTAAGTTATCTACGATTGTAGCAGTAACTCTAAAAGACTTAGAAGCGTTTGGCATTTGTCTTAATACTTTAGACTGGTTTTCGTATGCAGACTTTAAAAGCTCATAAGCTCCATCAGCAACTAAAACTCCATTAGTATCTTCTACGTTAGCAATTGCAGTCATTTCAACATACTGCCCTAATTCAGCTGAATCAGTTACAAAGTGCTGGATAAGTCCATCAAATTGGTTATAGTCAGCAGATGCAGCAGATGAAGCAGCAAACCATGCTAATCTTCCGTTATCATCAGAAATACCCTCAGCAACTCTCTTTCTAGCGATTTCACCAACTACAGTAGGCTCTAAATCATCGATAGCAGTACCAGCACCGTAAAACTCTTCAAAGATAGTACCGTAAAAAGCATCTCCACACTCTTCAAGGTTTACTTTTAACTTAGATACTTCTAAAGTTCTATCAGATACATCAGTAACACCACCAGTAGCAGAAAAACCACAAGTAGAGTACGATCGTACAATCTTAGTTAAAGTTGAGTTAAGGTACATATTAGCCTTAACTTTAATGTTTGAATTACTCTAATTCCTTGTAAATCATCTGACCCCTCCTGTGGAGCGAATAAGATCTCTGTAAATTCCTTTCCGTTATACGTACTAGAAATTGATTGTGTAATAAAATTTGCCATTCTTTTTTAAATAATTTAGTTTCTAGTGCATTGATTTTAATACGTTGATGATTGCACTACCCAACTCATCTACGATAACTTCTTTTTTGATTTCCTCAGTAACATCAGCTTTAGCCTCTGATACATCTCTACTAGCTTTAACTTTCTCTACTTCTTTTTTAGCTAATTCTACCTCATCGGCTTTAGCTAAAACTTCAGCTTTCTCAGCTTCTAGCTTTGCTTCTAGTTCTAACTTTTCAGCTTTAACTAGTTCTAACTCTTCTGATAATTCAGCTTTAATACTAGCCGATAATTCAGCTTTTAAAGCGTCAATATCAAGAGCGTCTTTTGGCTCTGCAATCTCTTTAGATACTTCTTCTTTAGCACCCTCATTAGAGATCAAAGCTTTTAACTTGTCTAAAATAGACTCATTTTTCTCTGACATATTCACGTTATTTAATTGATTTACATAATTAGATGGAGTGTTTTTATACCCCATTTTCGCTAAGTCTTTAGCACTTGCAAAAGCTGCTATTTTCTTACCCTCTTTAACTTCGCTAACAAAACCTAATTCCAAAGCCTCCTCTGAGAATATCCAAGTTTCATCGCTCATCATTTGTTGAATCTTTTCTAAATCTAATCCAGTAGCATTAGAATAAATCTTAGCTATCTTTAAATTTAAAGCGTCCATTAACCTAGCGTCTTTCTCAAGCTCCTCTTGATAATCTCTAATCTCATCGCTGTTCATACCTTGCATACTTATTACAGGCATCCAAGCGTTATGAATCATTATTACACTGTTCTCTGTCATTGTTGGTAAAGTATCACCAGCAAGAGCTAAAACAGATGCAGCAGATGCAGCAACACCTACTATTTTAACATTTACATTTAGATTAGATGTTTTTAGATAGTCATAAATTGCAAAGGCTTCAAATACAGAACCACCCCCACTATTTATAGTTAACTCAATGTTTTTAGAACCATTGCTTTGTACCTCTTCTATAAAGTCTTTAGCATTAACTCCAAAAGAGCCTATTTCCTCATCAATAGAGATTGAAAGATTATTAATAGAATTTTTTACGTTATACCATTTCATCTTTGCAAACATTAAAATAATCTGTTTAACATAATGTTTATATAATGGACAAAAAAAAGGGTAACCGTTAAGCTACCCAATTAAACTACCTCCTTAAAATAGTTATCTATCTCTTATTATTCTCCTGATATGGTTTACTGATAAATCATACTTTACTGATAGGTTATAATATATATCCATATTCTTAGCTAATGGAATATTATACATTTTATCAAAGTCATTAATTACCGCAATATCTCTTATAGCTGTTTCATTAATTAAACCTTTATCTAATAGTATTGTTATTGTATGCCTACTATCTAAAGAGCTATCTATTATTGAATATAAAGTATGAGTTAAGACATCTCCCAACTCTTTAGCCTCTGACTCCAATAGCCTAATACTCTTTTTTTGCATTTTCCACATCTACCATTAAATTTTGGATCTATATTATCTTTAAACATTTGAAATAAATAATCTAAGCTTATTGAATCGGGGCGCATTTTACCTAGCACTTTATTAACAGCCTCTTTTATATTATCTCTTTGCTCTTGTGTTATGTTGTTTAAATTTTCGTTTACATCAAAGTCTACCATAATTCTTTAGGGCATTTCTCATCAGTCCATATAATTTTATCATTAATAGCACATTTACAAATACCGCATTGAGGTATATTCTTTTTTTTAAATATTAGTAAGAATGTAAAGTCTTTTTTGTATTTAGGACATGACTCGCATATCTCTAATCTTTGTTGCTTTGATTTACTGTCTAGTATATCACTAGCGTAGTTTTTGGCTTTACCAAATAATTTAGTTAATAGCATAAAACAAATATAACTATATTAAAATAAAAAAGATTATATTAGTAAAACTTTTGCGAGTAGTAATTTTTAGTGAGTAGTTTATAAGGAGGGCTTAAAACACCCTCCTTTTTATTTATCCAAATGTGGCCTCACTTTGTATGTTATTAACTCTATTAGCTTGTGTAGTTGTTTCTGTTGCTACATTTACAACTGGAATAGATCCAATACTACCAACTACAGCTTTTGTAATTCTATTTTCCATATCGGTTAAATCTAAACCACTACCACCACTAGAAAAACCACCGTTAGCAAAACCACTACCTAAATAAGGTTGAGGTCTATTCGTTCTCATTGATTCTAAAGCTCCAACTAATCTACTACCACCGTTAGACTCTAATACGTTTTTAGGTACAACATATTCGCCCTCATGTACTACACCAGCCTGACGAAACCCTGTAGCATCAGGAGTACCAACTCCATCACCTGTATACCCACCCTCAGCAAATGATTGACTAGCAACAATACCAGCTTGAATACCTGACCTAGCAACTGCTAAACCAGCTAATATTCTATTTTGAATTGCACCAGCAGAACCACCCGTAAAAGCGTTTAATGGGTTACCAGCTGAATTAGCAGCAATATTAGCAATCTCACGAGCTAAACTAATAGCTATTTGTGCTATTTCTAACTTCTTTTGCTTGTTAAAGGCTTTCCTTTCTATATCTTCTTTTTTCTTTTCAAAGTCCTCTTGAGATATTAAGCCCTGTTGTAATTTAGCATCTAAGTTAGCTAGTTCTATATCCTTTTCTCTTTCTACTTTTCTATTGGTTACATCAACTAAAGCCGTAGCCGTTTGCTCTGCTAAAGCTATTTTCTCACCTAATACTTGATCTTCAAAAGCTTTTTTCTTTGCCTCTTCCTCTTCTTTTAAAGCATCATCTTTAGCTTTTTGATCTTCTTTTAGAGCTTTATCCTTAGCATCTTGCTTTTGTTTTAACTCCGTTTCTTTATCTAACGCATCTTGTTTAGTTTTAGCATCTTCTTCAGCGTTCTTTCTAGCTAATACTTGCCTTTGAGCGTTAAACTTTGATTGTATAGCTAATATAGCATCTGTTTTTTGCTGTTCTGTAGATACTGTTAACTCTACTTCTCTAATAGCGTTTTGCTCTGAAAATGTTAGCTTTTGAAACTCTGCTTTTCTTTTGTCCTCAATTTCTAAAACTAACTGCTCTTGTTTTAATTTTCTTACTTGCTCGGCTAGTCTTTTATCTGATTGCTCAATTTTAGCATTCTTTTTTTTGGTTTCTTCTAAAATTTTAGCGTTCTTTTTTTCTATCTCGTTTAACTCCTCTTGTGTTAATTTTTTTAATTGATTAGCACCAAGCTCAGCAATTACTTGAGCCTCTTTAGCTTTAAGCTCCTCAGCCTCTGCCACCTCTCCTAGTGCTTTTAATTGCTTTTCTAAGTTCTGTAAAGCTGTTTGCTCTATTCTACGCTGGTTTTTTTGATAAATTAATCTATCCTCTTCAGCATCTGTTAATTCGTCTGCTCTTCTTTTTCTTCTATTTTCATCGCTAAACTCTTCTTTTAACCTTACATTTATAGCCGTACGTAACTCTTTTTGTCTAACTAGTAAAGCCTCTCTATCTTTTAAGTTATTATTTAAAAACTCTTGCTCTTTTTTTATCTTATCTATGTTATCAGCCTGATCAGAACTTAATCCAAAGTAATCATCTCCAATAGTAGTAGTAACACCGCTACTAGCTAACTTATCTCTAGCTTCTACAAAATCAGTTACATCATTTAAAAAGTCAGCAAAACCAAGCTTAAAAGCTGCGAAACCTTTCTCAGAGCCCTCACCTAAAGTAAGTGTTAAGCCCTCCCATGCGGACTCAAGCTTTTTAGTCGCTCCTACTGCTGTATCTCCTACTATGTCAGCCATTTTTTTAGCCTCTCCTGTACTATCTTTAAAGTTATCCGTTAATACTTCTAATTGATCTGATTGGTCTGCAAATATCTGTAAAGCTTTAGCTCCTCTATCGCCTACTAACTCAGTAGCCGTTCCTAGTTTATTAGATGAGTTAGCCACTTGAGCCATAGCATTTTTTAAACTTATACCTTTTTTATTAAGCTCAATGAAAACCCTGTTTAATTGAGTACCAGCAATACTACCACTAATACCACTCTTAGCTAATAACCCTAATTGAGCTGTGGTATCTTGAACACTTTGACCAACTGACTTAGCCGTTGGTGCTACTAGCTTCATAGACTCTTGAAACTTGTTAATATCTAAAGGTGTAGAGCTAAAACTTTCTGCCATTAAATCTACTATATCTTGTGCATCCTTAGCCTCTAAACCAAAAGCATTAATAGTAGAAGCTGCGACCTCTGAGGCTTGAGCTAGTTCCGTTCCTGTAGCTGTTGCTAATTGTAATATAGCCTCAGCTGAGTCTAGTATTTGAGGTGTTGTAAAACCTAATTTAGCTAACTCCTCTTGTAGTTTACCAACATCAGTAGAGGTAAACAAACTAGTTCTACCTAATGTTTTAGCTGATTCAGTTAAAGCTTTAAACTCTACACTAGTAGCACCCGAAACAGCCCTAACTTTTGCCATTTGTTGCTCAAACTCTTCAATAGTTTTTATACCTGATGCTACAACCTCAAACAACTTTTGTACAGCAAACAAACCAACAAAAGCCCCACTAATAGAAGTCCCTAACCTAGCAAAAGACTTACCTAGTCTAGTAGTAAAGCCGTCAATACCTAACATAGCTTGTCTAGTTACTAATAGTTGCCTCCTAGTACCTTTTAAACCTAGATTAACTTTAGCTATACTTTTAGCGTATTGATCACGAGTTATCTTACCATCTTTTAACTGTTTCTTTAGTTTTCTTTGCTGTTCCGTTAAACCTTGTAAGGTCTTTTCTAAGCCCTCTAGTTTTCTTTTTTGATCTGCTGTACCTTGTACATCTATTTTTATTGCTACTACCTTATCTGCCATGACTTATCTATAAACTGGTTCTATTAATCCTGTTACTGGGTTTTCTATATAAACTTCTATTAAATTACTTCCATCCTCTACGTATATTGGTTGTAGTGGTGTTGGTGTATTACCGTTATCTGTTTCGCTGCTATTATTCCCGTCTTGTGTTTCATCAATAGCTACACTTCCTAAATTTTCAAACTTAAATAAACTAACTTTTGTTAGTGAATCTGTTAAAGGATTAAAGTCTATTACTTGCTCTATTAAGTAGTAACCGCTAACCTTACTAGGTCTATCAATATATACTAACTTTCTAAAGTCTAAATTATCTACATCTGAGCTATTAAGATTAAAATAAGCTATTAACCTACCACTCTCCTCAATGTTTTTAAGCATATTAGAGTAATAAGTATTAAATAAACCATTATCACCCGTAAAACTTAAGTTTTGTGGTGATGCTGTATTATTGTAATCTTCAAATATTCCATAAGGAGTAAAGTTAGTAGTTAATCCATTTAATTGAAATAATCTGTTAGTACCGTCAGGAGATGTCTGTTGATTATGTTTAAAAAAGAAAACTCTAGCGTTATAACTATCTATTCTTTCATCAGGTATTTGTCCATTTGTTAGATACTCATTCCAATATTTCAAAGTAGTTGGAGCTATATTAGAATTATAAGAAGATCCTATTATAGGTGTTACTTCTGATGCTATGTGGGCATAAGATGCAGAAAATAAGCCTAGTTTTATTTCTGTTGTACCCTCAGCAAATCTATTAGGTAGTATATGGTTATATTTACCGTATGTTCTTCTATTAGAAGCTTCCCAACCTTTCAGCCATTCATCATTATTTAAATCTCTATAACTAAAGCTTATGTTTCTTTTATAGCTACTTATGTAATCTATTTCATATTTATTACTAATATCTAATTTAGTACTCCAATCTATTGAACTTGTTTTACTTTGAAAAAAAGTATCTCTAGGCTCTAAGTATATTGTTTTAGTCTTTACATCAGTCCAATAGTAAATATTAAACATTCTAGTAAAGTCATTAATAACATCTATTAATTTAATGTTGCTAGGTATAATTTCATTTAATGAAAAACTATCACCCTCTGTTAATTCAGCACTTCTTTGCACCTCAAAAAAAGAGCCAACTTGATAACTAAAAGTTTCACTACCTATCTGAAACCATTCAGCCCATATAGATATAGTTTCACCAGCTGTACATGATACTGATATTTCATAAGTTGCTTGATCGTTTATTCTAGGGTCAATAGTTCTAGTTTGGCTACCTTTAACACCTACTGTATGACCAAACTGCTGAGCTATTATTACCTCTATAGGTGCATTTGTTCTACTAGCACTAAATATATTAGTATTTAATGTTACCGTAAAGTTATATCTGCCTGTAGTAGGAACAGTATAATAACCATATCCAGTACCTGGGTTTAAATCATAGTTATCATTTACATCATTATTAGGAGGTGTATAATCATCAGTAAAAACTAACCTATTTAACCCTGTTGTAGGTACTGGAGATGTCAAAGACGCTCTTGTTTTAGATTGGTCTATTGTATCTTTATTAACGCTCATATCTCCGTTAATATCGGCTGTTAATGTTTTAATGTCAACAGTATTTAAAAAAGTACTATCCACATTCCAACCTAAACTATTTAAACCAGTATCTAAGAGAGATTTAATATAAAAGCATGGAAAGAAATCTCTTACCTGAGAGTTATTAATACCCTCATTACCACCTCTACTAATATATGGGTATGAGTGATCGTATGTAGATACAGTAGAAAAGTTAGCATTATTTATACCATCAATATTATAAATTTGAGCATTATTTCTATATGTTAAAGTGTTTAACTTTAATTCACTAGCACCCTTAACCCAATCAATGTTATTACCAAAAAACACTAATTCATAACTATCTAGCTCAAAACCCTCTAAAACTTTACTAATTTGAATAAAACCTTTGTCTATTTGTGTACCACTAACTATAATAACGCATTGTTTACGGTTTAAGGCATCTCTATAGTCTTTCCTACTGTTTATATTATCTACATTAGAAAGTAGCTTAGAATTATTCTTAGTGTTAGGTACTTTAAAAGTTTTTGAATAAGTACCAGTACGAGCTTTTAAATTATCTAGGTTTACAATACCCTTAGTTAATACTAATGGAAAGTCAGTAAAGTTAGTTAAATCTAAATCACCTAGTACATTGTTACTCGTATCTAATATTCTAATTACTACGTCATTCATCCTCTTAAACCTCTTTCGTTATTAGCTAAACTAAAATTTAAAATAAACTGTATAGGCATATTATTCTCATTAACTTTTATACCGCTACCATCATCAATAATGATACTAAAGTAACTACTATCTACCTCAATCCAAGCCATATTATTAGTTAACATACTTTGAGCAAAAGCTAATGTATCTCTTCCAATTGATTTAGAATAAGCTGTAAAGTTTTTAACCTTTGTATTTCTTACAATAGCACTACCATAATCACTAGAACTATACGTACTACTTAAAGCTTTTTGATACCTAGTAGACTTGTTTGTATAGCCCTCAATCTGATTACCTTTTAAAGTTATACTATCTTGTTTACCAAACTTATTAACGAAATGTACCCTTAAATCTGTAGAGCATCCGTCAACTATATTATATCTTCTTAACTCTGACTTATTACCATCATCATTAATTAGCCTAATTGTATAATAAGCAACATTAGTTAAACTAATACCAGCATTAATAAGGTTTTGAGTACCTATAGGAGCATCTAAATAAGGCTCTACTAAAGAGCTTACATTAAACTCATTCCATTGAGTTACATTTATTAAATCAGTGTTTAATAAAGCGTTAGAACTATTATAAGTTAATACTTGTATTTTGTAATTCTTTACCCCTCCTGTAGATACAGCATAAGCCATACCTAAGAACTCATTTTGATTAAGCTCTATAGTTTTTGGATTAGTACCCTCAGTAAGGAATAGTTTATCATCTGATACCATTGAATAATCAGATACACTAAAGCTATTAAGATCAAAATGGCTCTCACTCCAATTAAAACCAGTAAAAGTAGAACTTTGGTAATTAAAATTAGTATTGTTTGCATCTGCTGGATCGTAATTAGTTTCTAATAATCCTGTTGTTGGGTTTTGTGTTACCTCGTAGGCTTTTATCTTAAAAATAATACTATCCTCAGTTTTTGTAACCGTACTTTCTCCTAATGTTTTTAATATAAAGTCAACATTAACACTTAAAACATCGGATATATCAAAAGTAAATTCATTAGTAGTGCCTAAGTTAGGTTGTACGCTTGTTGCTGACTTTCTTAAAAATACAGTACCACCATCATAAGATACTACGGTTTCAATTATTAGGTGTACTATATCAGCATTATTACTATCTAATTGAAACACCACAGGACTATAGGCTAGTGCTGGTGATGTTGGAGCTGTTACTAAACTTATTGCCATTACTTATTATCTTTATTATAGTCTTGAACTATATCAGTTACTATATCATCTACGTTTCTAAACACTTCTCTGCCTAAAGCCTCTACTATTGGGTTAATCTCAGTAAGTATTACAAAGTCTATAAAACCAGCCCTACGACCGTTATTACTAAACTTAAAACTGCCTTGAGTTGGTGAACCCTCTTTAAATATGCTCATCTGAATAGCAAAAGCCATATTCTTTACTTCTTTATCACCACTAGCTATACCTTTACGCTCTATCCAATCTACTAAAACGCTTATAGGTACTTTCTTTGCTCCGGCTTTTCTACCATCATTAACATACTTGCTATAATCTTGCATTAGTATCTCAATAACTAAACTATCAGGTAGTTGCATAGTCCTACCCTCCATAGTGCTAATTAACTCACCAGTAGCTTTATGACCTTGCCCGATTAACTCAGTTTGCAAAGCCTTTATTATCATATTTTCTACCTTAGAAAAGTCTAGCATTAGTAATTAAATATACCAGTTACACAATTCGAATCTAACTCTATTGTTATTGAGTACTTAGATGCTACTAACTTATCATTATGAACATCATGAGCCATAAAACCGCCTATAGTGTTAAACTCTACTATACTAAAGCCGTTAGCTCCTGATATGTTTCTTTTAATAACCTCAGCTATATATTTATCTAAAATAGCATCTACCTCAGCTTGACTTTTTTGCATCGTCTTAACCGCTTGTACATCTCTATTTCGCAAATTATAGCAAAATACATCAAAGGTAAAACGCTTATTATTCGGTAAAAAAGAATTATTAATATCACCTCGTATAGTGTTAGGAGTAGAGTTTACTAAAATTAATGGATAGCCTTTAGCGTTTTGTGTTCCGTTAACTGCGCTAACCCTGTTATAAAGAAAATAGCTAACATCATCAAAGGCATTAGCTATTATCTGTAATTCATCTATTATATTACTGTAATCAGCCATAATTTAAATATACTAAAATAATTTAGATTGATTCTAAATAAGGACTTACTTAGTAGTTTATTTCCTTAAATCTACCGTTTAAAGTTTCAAAAGTTGTTTGCATATCTCTAGGAAGCATATCAATACCAAAAGCCCACATTTCAAATATAGCCAAAAGCCGTCTTATATTGTTCTTATGGCTGGTAGTACTAAATATTGAATTGATTCTATACTCAAAAGCCTTTACAACATCATACCTAAACTTCTCAAATAACTCAATAACGTACTTTATATCATCCTCAGAAATACCCTTTTCTCTCCACTCATCTACAATAGCACCAATATATTTAATATGCATTTGAGTCTGAGCTTCTATAATGTACATTTTAAACTCATCAGGATTCATTTTTTCAATATCATCCTTTAGTATGTTGTTAAAACTTTCTGAACAAACTTTAATTTTATACTTTACAAAGTCTTTACACATTTTACTCTTAGAAATGTCATATTCACCATGAGTATAAAACTTCATAAAAGATACTTCTTTCTCAACCCTTGCACAGGTATTAAAAACGTCATGATGCTCTAAAGATTTGATTGTTAGTTTATGCTTTACACTTAAAAAAGTATTTACCCATGTAGGTATACTTTTTTTAAATATCCACATAAAAGATAAAGACAATATAACTAAAGCAGATACTAAACTACTTTCTAAATTCTCAGCTAATACTTTTAAAACGCTCTCCATATTACATTAACATAAAAAAGTCGCCGCTTGAAGTATCAACCGTATTAGTTAAACCTAGTATTTCTGTTCTATCTAATGATAAACTGCCAAATGTAGAAGTAGCTCGTAATGATATAGAACCAGCACTATGACCAGCATCAGCAGATATAGCACCCGTAGCAACTTGTCTATTGGTGTTATGTTGCGAGTAAGTTCTATTAGTTCCTGTTGGTATTTGTTGACCTGTAATAGCGTTAATACTACATGAAGTAATCATTATTAAACTATCATCAGAAACCGTTAAAGTCTGAGTGTTCGGTGTTGTAACGCCTCCTGTTCTTAATGAGTTACCTATACCTCCTGAGTTAGTAAAGCTTCTTATATGCATACTAATAGGATT
>Ga0209603_1003841_pt1 | contig 12836 bp, 11 predicted proteins | sample COGITO_mtgs_1206_FD_184812 | JGI IMG/M metagenome (GOLD analysis project Ga0209603, IMG submission 184812) | Pelagic marine microbial communities from North Sea - COGITO_mtgs_120607 (SPAdes) (version 2) | ecosystem: Environmental > Aquatic > Marine > Epipelagic ... | reverse complement strand
ATGATAATCCTCATCCAACTACTGAACTAGAGTTCACCACGCCGTTTGAGCTTTTAATTGCAGTTTTATTAAGTGCACAAGCCACCGACGTAAGTGTTAACAAGGCTACGCGTAAACTTTATCCTGTCGCTAACACGCCACAAGCTATTCTAGACCTTGGTGTTGACGGATTAAAAGACTATATAAAGACAATTGGTTTATTTAATTCAAAAGCCGAAAACACCATAAAAACCTGTCGTATGTTGGTTGAATTGCACAACTCAGTTGTACCTGAAGATAGAGCAGCGCTAGAGGCCCTTCCAGGCGTTGGACGTAAAACCGCTAATGTCGTATTGAATACTGCGTTTGGCTGGCCCACCATTGCCGTAGACACGCACATTTATCGAGTTTCAAACCGAACTAAGTTAGCAATGGGTAAAACCGTTGATGACGTCGAACAAAAGCTCTTAAAAGTCGTCCCAAAAGAATTTAAAGTAGACGTACACCACTGGCTTATCTTACATGGCCGCTATATCTGCGTAGCCCGTAAACCTAAATGTGGCGCTTGTATAATTGAAGACTTGTGTGAATTTAAAGATAAAACCGACTAGGCCAAGGTCTGTTTGGAGCGCTGGCTGACATTGAAAGAAAAGTAATCCAACCTCCTGCATCAAGCACAAAGCAGTAATGGCATACAGGCTTTTATTATCTGCTTTAAGCCTAAATTAACAAACATAAGGGCTGATTACTTATTAAACAGCCATTACAATAAAAGCCGTTATTTATTTATATAAAGTTCTTTTATTTCATCACTAGTCGTTGTTTCTATGACTTTACCATCTTCAATCCTAATGATGGTTGGAATGCTTCTGATATTAAAATGCGTAAATAGCACTCCGTTCGTATCTATATCGAATGGAAAAGTTATATTGTAAAGCTGAGTGAAGTCATTGAGTGCTTTTTTATCCGTCCATAGATGATTAGCAAACCCCTGCCATTTTTTACCCTCAGACTTATCATAAAGCTTAGTCATATTTGACTGAATATCTTCACAACTTTTTGCCATTTCTGGTCTTGAGTCTTTTAAATACCAATCACACCATGTAGCGGTAAAAAATAACGTATGGCTTCCTTCCAGCCAAGGTTTAATGATGTTTGTCTTTTCTTCAGCTGTAACAGCTTTACTATTTTCGCTTGCAAGCTTGCTTCCATTCGCCAGTTTATTAACAAACGCATCAAGTACAGTGTCTGACTCATGTGTTGTGTATACAATGTTGTTATCTGTATTGATGAGTACGCTAAATGGCGTTCCCACTAAACCAAGCGCTTCACTTAACTTGCCTTCTTTATCCAAAAGAACGGGCATGGTTAAACCGTTTTTACTGATGACATCACTAATGTATTTCATATTTTCATTTATATTGATATTAACTGCCAAAATATTAATTTGGTCTTTGTATTTTTCTTGAAGGCTCTGAAAATGTGGCATTTGCTCCATACAGGGCTTACACCATGTTGCCCATAACTTTATATAGGTTGGCTTAGTTTCGTTAAATTTCGACAGTGTAACTGTTTTGTTAGACCGAAAGTCTGTTAACTCAATTTGCTTGAAGTCGCTAGCTTGAACAGTTGTTAAACAGGCAAACTGTATAGCCATCAAATAAAAAAACACTTTCATAGTAATTCTCACTGTTGATATTTATGAGCAGAGTATATAACCAAAATAATACCACGACAACAACAGTCGGAGTTTGTTTGTTACCTCTCATTAGATTATGATTGCGGCTAACAAGTACCATGTAAGTAAATCAAAACTCGTTTGTTTGAGAGGAATTTATGGCTTTATACAGCTCAGGTGTCGAATATGGCATTCACTGTTTGGTGAATATGCTTGACGAACAAAGTCAGCCAATAATCATGTCAGTAAGAGAAGCCGCTAAGTTACAAGGCGTACCTTATCAATATTTAGCTAAAATATTTACCAAACTATCAAAGGCGGGTTTAGTCGAAAGTTCTGAAGGACGAAAAGGCGGATTTAAACTCGCAAAGAAACCTACAGAGATTAGTATTCTCGATATTGTACGAGCAATTGATGGTGAAAAGTCCATTTTTGATTGTAAAGAAATTCGCCAACGTATGGATATTTTTTCTGATGAAGTGCCAAGTTGGGCATGCAAGGGTATGTGTGGTATTCATGCGATAATGAGAAAAGCTCAAATTCAAATGGAGCAAGAATTAAAAAAACATAATGTTTTAATGTTGTCTAAGCAATTGTATTCAAAGTCTCACTCAACATTCGCTATTGAAATGAAACAATGGTTTGGGGAGCAAAGGAGAATGCACGTTGACCAATAATTGAATTTAAATAATTCAGTTATTGTTGCTTCTTATATTTTAAATTTCATCTGTTACTTTTTAATCAGTAGACTTTAGAATTAAACGCCAAGCATCTATCTTCCTTATACTTTGGCTGGCCTACCATCGCTGTAGACACGCATATCTACCGTGTTTCAAACCGAACTAAGTTAGCAATGGGCAAGACCGTTGATGACGTCGAACAAAAACTCTTTTACTGGTAGTAAGTCATCCATGACCTCCCAGCATCAGCACATCCCTATGCTAGAAAAGTTGTACCCAAAGAATTCAAAGTAAACGTACACAACTGGCTTATCCTACACGGCCGTTATATTTGTGTAGCGAGAAAGCCTAAATGTGGCGCGTGTTTGATTGAGGACTTGTGTGAGTTTAAAGATAAAACGTAATAACCGATAGTAAATATCTAAATTCAGCTAATTTGCTTTACCTGAATAAGCGTAATTGACCCGATATAAACCATTATTAGAATACTCATTAATGCTTGAACTTTCCTTCTTGCAAAAAGTGGATGGTTTGCTCAACAACGTCTAAGTTATAACGCATCATTGAGTGACTCACGTCAATGGTAATGAAATCACTCATGGTATCTAGCTTGGTAGACTCCACCGATACTAATCCATCATTTGGCCCAGTGAATTTAGCACTAGTTAAACTGAATGATTAAGCCGCCAAGGGAGTGCCCAACAAAATGCACCTTGGGGGCGTTTAGAATACAAGCGTCAATTTGAGTGCTTGTTTCTGCTAATACCTCAGCAACACTTACACCAATACTACTGAAAAACATAGCGCTACTTTCACTATTGATGACTGATATATTTTAAGAAACATTAAGTAAACCTAGTAGCTAATGAATAAAATTTTATAGTGAACATGTTTAAGTATAAATATCAAAATTAAGTAATGCTTTTGGCTTTAAACATCTTTTGCCAAGCTTTTGGCCCAATGCCATATTTTTGCGAGAAGTGTTTCCTAAAAACTTGCTCAGAACTAAACCCTGACTTTTCCGACACTTCTGTAATAGTTAGATTGGTAGATTCCAATAATTCTAAACTGAAATTAAGCCGAGCATTAATTAACCAAGCATTAAAACTTGTACCATAAGCAGATTTAAAGTTTCGGCTAAAACTCCGAACGCTCATCATGCAATATTCAGCGGCAGCGGTTAATGTGAAATGACCTGTAATATTTTCTAATACAAGATCCGTGAGTTTTGTAATTCTTTCATCACCTGCCCCATTTATCGTGGGGCTTTCAATGTACTGTGTTTGACCTCCATCTCTCTCAGGAGAGGAAACCATGATTCGGGCGATCTTGTTAGCCACTTTGACACCATAATAAGTCTTTACGATATGAAGACAGCAGTCGATAGCAGCTGCACTACCAGCGGAAGTAATGATGTTACTTTCGACGATATACAAGGGATTAATGTCACAAGTTACCAATGGGAACCTGCTTGTAAAGTCATCACCATATTTCCAATGCGTTGTAGCTCGCAACCCGTTTAGCAGGTTACTATAAGCTAACGCATAAGCACCGACACACAAACCCACAACCAACTTATTTTCACAATGAGCCTCATTTAATAACTCTTGCAAATCATTGCTTGGTACTTTATCTGGTATCCAACTTGGTATAACTACAACATCAGCCTGCTTAATTACTGAAATATCGTTTTGAATTCCTATACTTAAACCGTTTGCTGAGTGAATATAGCTATTTGTTTCTGAACATACACGCACATTAAAGAGTTTTTGGTCATCGGAAACTGCGTCTCTAAAAATAGCGACCGGCACCGATAAGTGGAACAAGCTAATCCCTTCAAATGCGACAACTGCAACTTCAATCATTCAAACTTGGCCTAATAGTATTGTTAATTGCCATTATAGCCATTACCAAAAACAATATACACGATTACACTATTGTTATTATTTGACCAAGATAGAGTATGAAACATGAGAGTAATCTTAAACTTTCCACTTGTAGATGAGATTTTAGAAGAATATCGTGACGTTATTAAAAGAGATTTTGACGGTTATAGAAACCACATAACAAGAATGCTCAACTTCTGTCACTTTTTGTTACCTGAAATTTCTGAAGAGGACAGTAAAAAGATCCAGATAGCGGCTGTGTTTCATGATATTGCATTATGGACTCATAACAGAGTTGACTACTTGGTCCCATCTTATCAAGATTGCAATCATTGGTTAGAAGAACAGGGACTAGATGCTTGGCAAAAAGAAATTCAAATTATTATCGACATGCACCATTTAATCTCGAAATATAATGGTCCCTATGCAGAACTGGCAGAGGCATTTAGAAAAGCTGATCTGACTGATTTCTCACTAGGGTTTGTTAAAAACGGAGTGAGTCGAACTTTTATAAAAGAAGTAAAAAAAGCAATTCCAAACGCTGGGTTTCATCGAGCTTTAATGCGGTTTACATTTATTCAACTTGGCCGTAATCCGCTAAATCCACTTCCAATGATGCGTGTCAAAAACATATACAAAAATTAACGGTCGTTTTTAATTTAGTCCCCAATTATTTAAAATCGATTGAAACTGGCCATTCTCTTTAATTACTTTAAGAGCTTGTTCTAAGGCCTTAGCTTTAGAAGTGCTAAGCGATAAGTTTCCAGCTAAGTGTAATTCACTTGGAAAGTCAGTTAACTCAATCACCCTTTCAACGTCATTCACATCAAGGTTTAAATCACTCAACTCTGTATTTAAAGAAAGGGTATTAGTTAACACAAACTCAATCCTGTTAGTAAATAACATATGCCATAAGCGCTGATAATTAACACTTAGTGACATATTACCATCTTCCTTAAAGCCTGCATTACGAAGATATGATTCACTGTAGTAACTACGAATAGTGCCAACAACATGGTTTTTAGCTTGCTCTAAGTTAGCTACGTTTTGATTACTGCCCTTCAAAGAGACTAAAAAAGCATCGTTATGATACATTTTACCTAGCCACAAAAACTCATTTTCTCTGCTTGGGCTCTTAAGTAACGAGAACATTAGAACATTTGGATTGGTTTTAAGTAAATGATGTGCGCGAGCAAAAGGATATAGCTCAATAGAATAGTCAATGTCGGCTTCTTTGGCTAAGGCCTTGATTATGTCAACTAAGGCACCTTTCGTCTCGCCCGATTTATCTTTAAAGTGGTATGGAGGAAGATCCTCAGCGACAAACTGCAACGGTTCGGCTTGGGACACAAAAGAAAGAACCGAAATTAATACGTAAATAAATTTCAATTTAATACCTCTACAGCTAAAAATTCATGCGCTGATTTAAATTGGAGTGTTCCAAATATGACGGAATCAGTTTTGGTGTCAATCAGTTTTAGTTTAAAACTATTCTCCCTACACATTTTCAACATTCTGAATTCTGGATAGACGGAGGATAAAGACTTATACTTCCTTTCTAATAATTAGAATTATTTCTTCTATATTTAGCGGTTTACATGTACGTCACAGAATATAGAATGTTCGACAGTTAATTGAGGGACAACAACAAAATGATGAAAAACTCCGACACAAGCTTTGGCATCGTAAACATTGCCATTCACTGGATTACCGCACTATTGGTATTTGGGTTATTTGGTGTTGGTTTATGGATGGTTGACCTAAGCTATTATAGTGAGTGGTATCGCACAGCTCCTGATTTACATAAGTCGTTTGGCCTCACCCTTCTAGCCCTTACTCTTTTTAGAATTATTTGGAAGTTAATTAACCCGTCACCTAAAGCTTTATCTAGCAATAAACTAGAAACCATAGCGGGGAAATTGGCTCACTTTACAATATACGCTTTGCTGTTAACTATAATGGTTAGCGGATATTTGATCTCTACAGCGGACGGCCGCGGGATTGACTGGTTTTGGTTATTCGAAGTAGCGAGCTTAGGTGAATTTGTACCTAACCAAGAAGACATTGCTGGTGATATCCATGAATGGGCAGCCTACATTTTAATTGGACTTGTTGTTGTGCATATTCTTGCTGCTCTAAAACATCATTTTATTGATAAAGATAAAACGCTTGTTCGTATGCTAAAAGTGCAGAAAGAAGAACATCAAGACTAAAGTTTCAGCTTTGTAATAACACTTGAGTTTCGACGTTATTACAATAAGAATTAAAAAACTCAAAACCGTTGTTTATAAATTTTATACAAAAATAATTAAATCTAATAAAAGGACAAAACATGAAAAAGTTAATGATTACATTGGCCGCTATTGTTGCACTAGGCGCGAGTCACATTGCACAAGCTGCTGATTATAAAGTTGATATCAAAGGTGCTCACGCATTTATTAACTTCAAAGCAAATCACCTTGGTTACAGCTGGTTAACAGGTCGCTTCAATAAGTTTGACGGCAATTTTAGCTACGATGCTAAAAACCCTGAAGCAAGCAAAATTGTAATTGATATTGACCCTGCTAGTGTAGACAGTAACCATGCTGAGCGTGATAAGCACCTTCGCAGCGCAGACTTCTTAGCGGTTGATAAGTTTCCAAAATCAAAGTTTGTAAGTACAAAGATTACAGACTTAGGTGACAATAAATTAAAAGTTGAAGGCGACTTCACTTTGCACGGTGTTACAAAACCAATCGTAATTGATGCTGTAAAAATTGGTGAAGGTAAAGATCCTTGGAACGGTTACAGAGCTGGTTTTGCTGGTACTACAACAATCAACGTTGCTGATTACGACTTTAAAAGTGCTTGGGTTGGCGAAGTACAACTTGAGTTGCTAATTGAAGGCATCAAGCAATAAGCATTTTTAAGGCAGCTTTAAAATTGCTCTAAAAACCAAAAGGCCACTGTAAATTGTGGCCTTTTTTGTATCTCTAACATTCCCTAAAATATAATCTGAATGCCTATCGACGGTATTGGTGTTTCAGGGAACTGATATTCTTTTTCTTTTTCAGAGTAATCAGCATTATATTCGTAACCCTCTACACTTTTTTGGCCATAAAGATTAAGCACCTCAAAGTATATATTGGTTTCTTTATTCCATAACGTTGTTTGATAATCCAAACGAATATCTAATCGATGAAAGTACTCTAAACGATCAGAGTTAAAAGCCGCTTCTACGGGATCGTAAAAAATCGGTTCTTGCTCAGCATCTGGATTTCCAGATTGGTCTAAAGGATAAACCGGATCTGCACTGATAATAGGAGTGTATAAACTGCCGCTTTGAAGTCTCCATCGGCCACCTATTTGCCAACGCTCATTAATCTCATAGTTACTGACTAAGTTCACAATCCAAGGTAAATCATATTGATATCTAAATTCTTCGCCAGTCAGGTTATTGACTCGTTCCGTTTTACTGTAAGCAACACTCAGCCAGCCATACCAATCATTACTAATTGCTTTGTTTATTAAAAACTCAACGCCATAGGCATCACCCACGCCTTCGTTTAAATAATTAGCGCCTTCTGAATTAGATGGACTTGAGGTTAAATCATTAACTTGTAATAACGGGTTACTGACCACTAAATCATCCATGTCTTTGTAATAGGTTTCTAAACGCCATGCATAATCTGACTCACCAACGTACTCAATACCTAAAACATAATGGTTTGATTGACTGAGCTTTAAATCCGGAGCCCCAAACTTACTGGATAAATACTTATATTGTCTAAACCATTGATGGTGCTGGCCCGCCGCAACTTTGAGTCTATATTCATCTGTTACTTGCCAACGAAGGGTGACTCTTGGTTCTACAAAAGTTTCTTCGGTGTAGTCATTATAAGAATAAACGGCACCAACTCGTGCTGACCAGTCTGCATTTAAGTCCCAATCATAGTCGGCAAACAGATTGTAAAAATTAATATCTATTTCATCACTTTCGAACTCGGTATCGGCGTAATAACTTGGCGGGCAAACCTCAAACTCATTGTTACATGGTTGTTGCTTGCCAGTAACCGCATAATCCACCGTTTGACTTCGCAGCTCAACACCCGAGCTTATTACACCATTGCCCCAGTCTTGATTATTTTTGACTTTGAACATGTAGTCGGTTGTTTTAGCGTCTAAATCTAAAAGCTGGCCAATAACAATATCACCGCTTCGTTCAAGTCTGTTTGCGATGACTTTTGTTTCGCCCCAGTTACTGTAGTTTGTCCATATTATGCTTTGATTATGATAATACTGATCAACGCCTATTCCGCCTTGTAAATCCGGGTTTTGTAAAACTTCATCGGAGTCGTCATCAAATAACAATGCAACTTCATCATTTGAGCCTGTGGCTTGAACTGTCAGTTTATTGTCGGCGTCTATGTAATTAACGTACTTAAACTGGTAATCATTATTAATAGGAGCTTGGTCAAACTGAAACTGCTCTTCATCATCTAAAATTTCTTCAATGTATAAATGAACTAGGCTTTGCCTCATGGCAAAGTAAAAGGCTGAGTTTTCATTAATCTTAGATTCAAATAACACGCCTGTTCGAAGGAAGCTAAAGTCGACAATGGCGATAGGATCTGCAATCTCAGGATCTTTAAGTCGAGTGTCTATAACGCCACCTATGGCATCATTAAACTCTGCTTCCCAAGCTCCTGTTTTTAATTCAAAACTTCTAATTAAATTAGGGTGAAAGGTACTAAAACTGTCTATATGGAATACGTTACCAACTGGCACATCGTCCGATTGATAATACATGTCTTCTGGGGAACTACCTCTTACCGCCGGAGCAAAACCTCTGGCTAAAACAATACCTGGTAGACTTTCTATGGCTCTGATTGGATCATTGCCCGCGCCTGGTACTTTTAGGATTTTATCTGAACTCAGTTCTAGTCCTGAATCCTTAGAGCCTACAACTCTAATCTTTTCTATTTTGTTGTCTGTGTTATCCGTAGACTCACTTTTTGGAGTTACGTTAACCGCCTGATCCGGTTTTTTCTTTTCATTTCCATTTGCTTCTTCATTTGCGTAATCATTTGCCAGAGCAGCAGAAGAAAATAATGTTAAACCTATAGTCGACAACAAAGGGAGCGTTTTCAATTAGATATCCTTTCAAAATAAGAGCTAAACCAATTTCAGTACGTTGTTACTTTCTTTATAGTTTATTTAATTGTGTTTGTTTATTAATTTTAAGTTTTATTTGTCAGCTGAAGAGAACAAATCTGGAGTTGGTTCATTAACTTGGTTGTCGTTAGTTGAATTGATGCCGGATTCGAGTTGTTGAATTTCGATTTTTTTTGCTAGCCAACGACGCTTTCTCATTTGGCATAACTTAATGACATGACGTTTATGTTCGTCATCTAACTTCATCCAGCCGAATCGCTCTTCTCTACTTCTAAAACAACCATAACAATAGCCATTGGGTCCGTTTTGACAGGTTCCAATGCAGGGGCTGGGTATTTGAAATAACTCTAACTGTGGCATAACAGGAGTTTATGTGAGGGGGAATTTTTATGCAACTAATACAAAAAAGCTCCACATATGCGGAGCTCTTTTAGCGATAATATTGATTATTCAATCAAATCTGTTGGGAATGCATCTCGCATTTCTGCCCAAATTTTACCTGAATCAATACCGTACTTTCGGATCATGTAAATTGATTCGTCGTGCTTTTCGCTTGTCGCGAATTTCTCTAGGTCAGCGTAATAATTACGAGCCAACTGACGAGCTTCATCATTTGAGAAGTAATGCCCTGCAATTTTTTCCCAGAAACCTTTAAAACCATTTAGAACTAATACATAAATTGCGTTGCCAGAGGCATGCGCTAATTCATGGTTTAAACGGTAGTCGAAATCGGCAAACTGCTGAGGATCGTCAGACACTTCCAAAGCTTCTTGAGCTAGTTCAATAACTCGTTGAGGGTTGTTTTTAATCGCACCTCTAATATAAATAGCACTTAAGTTTGTTCTAGCTGATAACAATTGATCAATTAGGTTTACTGCACCATCAATATCTAGTTTGGCTAATGTGGAAAGTATATTAACGCCACACGTGTCCCAGTAGTTATTAACTTGAGTAGGTTTACCGTGTTGAATAGTTAACCAACCATCTCTTGCTAAACGCTGAAGTACTTCACGAAGTGTTGTGCGGGTTACGCCAATAAGCTCTGAAAGCTCGCGTTCCGCTGGTAAAATTGAACCTGGAGGGAAGCGATCATTCCAAATAGAGTCTACAATGTATTCTTCGGCAAACCCTGCTGGGCTCTGCGCCTTTATTATTTTCATGTAAATTTATCATATCTGGTAACTTAAAAAACTGATTGTACCAGATGCTTTAAATTGCACAACAAATCAATTTTTAGTGCTGAAAACTAACATTTTCGTATAAAAAGCACTAAATTAGTTATCAATTCAATTTCATTTTTAGTACATTGAAGAAATAACTAAAACAAAAACTTACGATATATCAGAAAGAAGGCTAGTTAAAGTATGCAGCAAAGTTCTCTGAGCGCTTTTTATCAAAACTTTTTAGGAAACTCTCCTGAATGGTACAAACTTGCAATAATTGCATGTTTAATAATCAATCCAATTATATTCATGGTCGACCCTTATGTAGCAGGCTGGGCATTAGTATTGGAATTCATTTTCACTTTGGCGATGGCATTAAAATGTTATCCCCTACAACCTGGCGGTCTTTTAGTTATTGAGGCTGTCGCAATAGGGATGACAAGCCCCGGGCACATTGAACAAGAAATTTCAGCTAACCTAAGCGTTCTATTGCTGCTTATATTCATGGTTGCTGGTATTTACTTTATGAAAGACTTACTTATGTATTCTTTCACAAAGATGCTTTTAAAAGTCAGATCTAAAATAGCCTTGTCGCTCTGTTTTACCTTCGCAGCTGCGTTCCTATCGGCCTTCCTTGACGCATTAACCGTTGTTGCAGTAATCATCACTGTTGTGACCGGCTTTTACATGATTTACCACAAAGTCGCATCAGGTAAGCAATTTCACCACATTGAACACGATCACACCTCAGATGATCACTTAGATAACCTTAAGCGCACAGATTTAGAAGAGTTTCGTGCGTTCATGAGAAACATCATGATGCACGCCGGTGTTGGTACTGCACTTGGTGGTGTTTGTACTATGGTTGGTGAGCCTCAAAACTTAGTAATTGCAGAACGAGCTGGTTGGCAGTTTGTTGAATTCGCTATCCGTATGTCCCCAATCACTATTCCAGCGTTAATCGCAGGCTTAATGACGACTTACGTTGTAGAGAAATTCAAATTATTTAGTTACGGCGCTGAGCTACCAGAGCCTGTTCGCTTAATTCTTATGGATTATGATGCAGACAGCGACGCAAAAATGACGAAAAAAGACAAAGTGAAAATCGCCTCACAAATAGTTATCGCGATTTGGTTAATCATTGGTTTAGCGCTTCACTTAGCAACCGTTGGTCTTATTGGACTATCAATCATTATCCTGGCAACGTCAGTAACAGGTATAACTGATGAGCACCAAATAGGCAAAGCGTTTGAAGAAGCCCTACCATTCACCGCCTTGCTTTGTGTATTTTTCGCAGTTGTAGCAGTAATTATCGACCAGGGTTTATTCGCTCCTGTAATCCAATGGGTATTAACCTTTGAGGGTAAAACCAAGATGGTGATGTTCTTTATCGCCAACGGTCTCCTATCCATGGTGAGCGATAACGTGTTTGTTGGTACGGTTTATATCAATGAAGTTGCTGCGGCACTTAAAAAAGGCATTATTACTCGTGACGAGTTTGACATGCTAGCGGTTGCGATTAATACCGGTACTAACCTTCCATCGGTTGCAACACCTAACGGGCAAGCCGCATTCCTATTCCTTCTTACATCTGCATTAGCACCATTAATCAGGTTATCTTACGGTAAAATGGTTTATATGGCGTTGCCATACACAGTAGTGCTTTCTATTGTGGGCATTTTGGCAACCTATTATGGGTTGTTCGAAGCGACCGATTGGCTATATCAAAATGGATATATTCAACATCACACCGGATTAGGAGAGGCTAGCTCTGCCGGCCACTAATTAATGAATGTAGTAAATGTAGTATCTTCTTGGCCAGCCTCGCGCTGGCCTTGGGCTTTTTTAGCCCTTACAGCGTTGGCGTTTGAATCTATTGCACTGTATTTCCAATACGGCCTTGGACTTGAACCATGCATTATGTGTGTTTACCAACGAGTTGCAGTGTTTGGGCTACTTTTAGCCTGCTTACCTGCATTAATTCGTCCTGACTTGGCGTTAATGAGACTAACAAGTTTTATTGGCTGGATAGTTTCAGCATTTTGGGGGCTGTTAATTGCATACGAACATGTGCAAATGCAAAATCCTGATAATTTCATGTTACTCATGTCATGTGATATCTATCCAAACTTCCCTAACTGGCTGCAACTTCACCAATGGTTACCGGGAATTTTTGAGCCTAGAGGAACATGTGGAGATATTGATTGGATGTTTTTGTCATTATCAATGCCACAATGGATGGTCATAATATTTGGTGGTTATTCATTAGCGGCACTTTTTGTCCTTGCGGCAAGAG
>Ga0209603_1003839_pt1 | contig 12838 bp, 12 predicted proteins | sample COGITO_mtgs_1206_FD_184812 | JGI IMG/M metagenome (GOLD analysis project Ga0209603, IMG submission 184812) | Pelagic marine microbial communities from North Sea - COGITO_mtgs_120607 (SPAdes) (version 2) | ecosystem: Environmental > Aquatic > Marine > Epipelagic ... | reverse complement strand
CTTCAAATCCAGTAGTTCCATTAGGGTCATAGTTATCATTAAACACATAGTCGTAATCAACTAAAGATGTTACATTATTAGGTAGGTTAGCACCTTGAAATAAACCTATACCAGTGTTACCAGTAGGCGTGGGTGTTGACCAGTAAGGATTATCTACTGCAGCATGAACCAAAGGATCAAGCGAAAGAACCTTCCATGTTCCGTTAGTTACGTCTGTAGTAGTATAATTTATACCAGCACCACTTTGCCAAACAAAGTTATTACTTGTAGGTTTACCAGCAAATGCTCCTGTATGAGAGTACCCAGTCTGACCAGCCTTATAGTCTGTATCGTGCGCTAAGTATCTGTCTCCAACCTTAGTATCAATCTCATCAGCAGTCTCATGCTCAGTAATGACTCTACCATCTAGCTTAGTCATTATCTCATCAGCAGTTTCATGCTCAGTAAGAAATTCACCTTGTATAGCGTCAGCTATATTAATGTAATCGTCATTAGTAATGCCACCCTGTAGCATGAATATCTTTTGCTCAGATACGACATAAGTTTGTAAGCCTTCATATCTAGCTGAAGCAGGGATCGCATCCCTTGCAGCTAAATCAGCACAAACTAGCCTTGAGTCAATAGGGTCTGTTGACTGGACTCTAAATCCAGATAGTATATCGTTAAAAGCCATTTGTTTTATTTTAATTTGTTAATAAAACCCCTCCGAAGAGGGGCTTGTTTAATTTATTTTGTTATTATTAAGCTATTGCGTAATACATATAGTCTTTACCATTACTATTAACATCCCTGTCTGTTGTATTTATAGTAAAACCATCTGAATCAAGTGTAATGGAGTTAGCATAAAGCCTGTTATTTTCTGCTCTACTTTCTATAGAAAAATTAAACCCTTCACCTCTTGCACTATCATTAATAATAAATTCACCCGTTCTGTTTATTGCTTTAATCATAACAAATCTTGGGGAAAATCCAAGCCCAGTTATTGAGTTCCCAGTACCCCCAGTACCTAAATACTTAGACACTTTAGAGTAACCAGCAACAGAGTGTACAGCCATCAAAACATAACTAGTGCCAGAAGCCCCAGAGCCAGCGTCAGTGCCTATAGAAATTAAATTAGCTGTAGGAGCAACCCCTCCCATAACATTAGCGTTATTGATTTGTGCGTCATTATAATTGTACTTAAGGAAATGACTTGCAGAATTAAGTTCTTTATGCCACACCCACTTAGCATCTTGATATGCTTTTGCAGCCCACCACATCATCTCTGGAGCTTGTGTTAGTCCGTGAGGTATTGTAGTAGTATTAGGGTGATCTACATTAGAATAGGTTATCATACTTTGACCAGCTATAGTGTTTACACTTAATTTATTAGGATATGCGCTTGGACTTCCACTAGGAGTGTATGAACTTTGCAAAACACCATCTATTGAAACACTGTTAGCTGCCATAGACCCGCTTGTTATGCTACTAGAAGAAGATACTGACACTTCACCTCCACACTTCCAACTATAAGACATACAATTCTTACCGTTTGAGTTAGTATCGTAACTACCTAATAAACTAAAGCCGTTAGATAAAAAATCATCAACACCTCCACTACTAGAGGGAAAATAATGGGGTTCAGTAATTCTAGTTAATGGGGTAACGCCACTAGCATTTAAACCGTTGTCACTACTGTTTACTGATATAAAAGCATTATATTCAGTTCTTTCCTTTAGCCATATATAGTCCGCAGGAAAACCTGTAATAATATCTTGCCCAGTGGAGTTACCAGTATAAGTAACAGGAGCAAAGTGGTCAGCAGGATTAAGTCCAGCCTCCTTCTTGGTCATTGATAAAAATCTTCTGTTTAACATAACTTTCTGTTTTTTTTATATTGTACTACTTGCTGCAAATGTAGCAGTCGAGTAGAAAAATACTGTGTCTGTAGACGAATCATCTACACATTCTATCTGTATAATATTTGATGCTGTACCGTCATAATTCAGTTCAGCTAATTTGTTAAATGTATTGGAATTTGTTCCTGCTGCCGTAAGAGTTACGGTATACACACCCTTGATAGGGTAAATAGTGATAATTTGACCTTTCTTGTAGTTTGTTAGGTTGATAGTGTAGTCAGCAGTAATATCTCCGCTTAGATTAAATACAGATGCGTTAGAGCAATTAAAATCCACAACTCCGTTCAGAGTAGTGATACTAGCAGCCTCAGTGTATCTTGATGATAGCTTGTCGTGACCTACTGAATCGTCAATAACGGTAGGTGGAAAAATGTCTATTATATTTGGCATGATGTATTATTTTTTTAGTTATAATAGTAGCCCCCTCCGAAGAGGGAGCATATATTAATTTGGATTAGTTTACACCCATTAGTGCCCATCCAGTAGTACCGTCAATGTAAATTAGTTCGAAGTTAGCAGTAGCGTCATTCAATACTAAGTCACTTGTAGCACCTTGAATTGGTTGTGCATTACGAGCAATAATAGTGTCAGTACGACCTGACAAGTTAACTAGTTTTACCCAGTCTCCAACAGCTGGAGAAGCAGGCAAAGTATAAGTAATAGTTTGTGTAGCTCCAGGAATAACACGGACAGCGTTAGCAACTAGAGTCTGGTTAGTATCAGCAGCAGAAGTAGCAGTAACATCATAAGCAATAGGAGCGGCAGCAGCAACACCTACATTTATTTGGTCGTTGTTAGTTCCGTCAGCAGCAACAGTGAAGCTATCAGAAAAGTTAATAGAACCTAAGTTACCAGAAGTAGAAGGAACAGCAGTCTCATCTAATTCGATAGAAAGATCATTGTTGATAGTTCCACCGCTCATAGAGATACCTACACCACCTACAACGTTTACAGATCCAACTTCTCTCCAGTCACCAGAAGCAGAAGCTCCAGCAGAAGATTGGTTAGCTCCAACATAGATTAAAGTAACAACAGATGGAGTTCCATCAGCGTCAACAGTAACGATAGCCATGTCTCCTTTGTCGTACTTGTTAGTTGCAACAGCGTAGAATGCAGTTAAAGCATCAGCCTTAGCATCCTCATTAGAGTCAAATGTGAAAGTGTTTCCAATTTCAATAGCAGGAAGCTTTGAAGATGGGATTAGCGTTGTGTCATCACCTTTAGCCCATGTAGCTACTTGTGATGCTCCAGCACCGAAATCATTAGGATCTAGTCCTGGGAAAATTGTTTTTAAGTTTGGCATAATAAATTGTTTTTAGTTTTGACCGATTATATTCCAGCCGAGGGTTATGTTTACAAATATGAGACTAAATGAGCTTGTAGCGTCATCTAGCACTAGGTTGTCCGAATACTGACCTTGTAAGATATTTCCGTTAAGAGCTATCTCATTATCAATATTTCCAGATAAGTTAGATACATGAACTATAGCACCAGTAGTTGGATTAGCAGGTAAGCTCATTATGAGTCCTGTAGTTCCAGCAGGTATGATGTTTATAGCATCAGTAATCAAAGAAGCGTCACTAGCATCCATAGTCTTTACGTCTACAGATAGCTCTCCGCCAGAAGATGCAGAAGAGGAAGTAGCACCAGCTATTAATATGTATTCAAATCTTGAAGAATCAAATACAACAGCAGTGTCTAACCTATAGACTCTATATCCATCTTGAGTAGAAGAAATATATTCCTCTATATCATCTAGTCCTAAATCATTCTTTATGCCTGTCAGAGTATATACTTCATCCACTAGTATGTAAATGTAATCTCCAGAGTTAGCATCTATGTCTAAAGAAGTCCTGTCTGGCTCTACTCTAGGAAATGCAGATTGTGCCCATAAAGACAAGTCAGTTACCTGAGCTGCACTTAATGAAGCGTCTGTGAATACACCTATTCTAGGTGACTTAATACCTCTAACTTCAGTTCTGTCAAATACAGTAGTAGTTACAGAGCTATCTAAAGCAGATTCAAATGTAATAATACTTACCATTGAGATGAAGTCATCACCACTAGATACAGTTACCACATTATTATTTATACTACCATCAGAATCAGATCCCAAGCTATAATCTACGCTTTGGAATACCCATCCATTACTTGCTGGATATGTTGTAGGTAATGTTATATTACCAGCATCATGCAACTCGTAAGAGTGGTTATGAGGTGTAACTGAGAAATTTGAGTAAGATAATAATACTTGAGCCTCTGGAGCTGTTCTTGATCCTACAGCTTCCATTCTGACCTTTAGAATTACGTCCCCAATATAGAAGTCAGTTCCCATCTCATTGAGTTCACTGATGTCTACACTTTCTACAGTTTGTATATATACATTAAACCCGTTGCTCTCTAAGTTAATATACTCATCGAAGTCAACGTCTAATATTCTTTGTATCTCAGATACCATAGCGTCTCTAGTCTCTCTAGTGTCAGCATTAATCTCTGAGCGAGTAACAGCTTTGATGCCTACGTAGTAATCGTATGAGCTACCTTGAGCGGTTACAGCAACCTCCTGTATATCGTTAGCGTCTATCTCGACGCATATATAAGGATAAGGTGTATTGTCTACAGGTTTACTTTGTATAATAGTATTCCATGTAGAGGGTATGTAAGGTACAGCAGCAGTTCTAAACTGAGCTCTTAATCTTCTTACGATTGCGGTTTTTAGTTGTGCAGTTCCTAACATTATATAATTCTTTCTAGTATTAATTCAGCAGTAAACTTGAATGCAGGTTGTAGCATATCTACAATTTGATACTTAACACCCTCACCCTCCATTTCAACGGTGTGGTCTTCAGTAAGCAATTCAACGTCTCTTGCGTCACATATTATTCTTTTTACTTGTACCGATCTGTATCTACCCATATAGTCAGTCCTTACACTTGGCAAGTCCTCTACGCAACCCCAAAACTCTATATTGTCTTGAGCTGTGTAGATGGGAAGTCCATCATCGTCATAGGCTTGATCTCCTTGAGCTCTGTTAGAGCGAGCTATAAAATAGTCCTCTCTAGTACCTATGTTCTTACTATCGAAAGCCATGGAATCCAAACACTTTAAATGGTGAAAGGAAGCTTCTCCAGTTAGTTGATACCTTCTCTGTTCTTGAGTGGTAAAGTTCAGCTACTAAAGCAAGTACTCCTGGCTTAATTAATGAAGCGTCAATACCAGACGTAGTGTATGTAATAGTCACTTTGTCGGCAGAGCCTTGCTCCAATTTAAAGAGGGGATTATCTAGCCCCTCTACAGTATAGTCGGTATCAACAGTCATAGTCTCACCATCAATCAATACAGTATCAACTGAAGCGATGGGGCTATAGCGTAAGTTTATAGCTTCGCTTATATTAGCAAAGTACTCACGTCTCTGTTTAGATACGATATCACTGTTAAGATATCTTTCCGCACGTATTCTAGCGTTTGGAATAATGCTGTTAATATAGTCATCATCTCTAGTGTTAGTTATACGTAGATAGTTTTTAACTTCTACTAACGTAACAGGTTCTGTGACACCTATAGTATTTATTATTTGATTGTCCATAATTCTTTGGTTTTAGTCCTACCAGGGGAGGTTTATAATATAGCCCCCTCCGAAGAGGGAGCATATATCAATTAATATTAAGCGTTTAACGCAAGGATAGCGTTAGCGAAAGTTCCGTTTTGGATAGCATCAGGCTTACCAACAACTAGAGCGAAACGACCATATATCTTTAAAGATACATTGTTTCTTTCCCAGTCATCACCAGTATAACCCATCTCCATTTTCATACCTTCACGAGTTACAAACTTAACCTCAGAACGGTCAAAGATGTAGAACTCACCAGCAGCAACTGCAGGAACTTCGATCAATTCAGCTCCACCTAAGAAAGAACGTACTTTTCCAGTAGCGTCTACAGTAGATTGTAATTGGTAGTGTCCGTCAGTACCTTTGATACCTTGTAACTTAGCGATTAAAGCTGGGTTAACAAATACAACCTTCTCACCAGTGAAGTTGATTCCTTTGAAAGAAGCAACAGCAGCGTTGATTACGTCGATTTCGTTAGCAGCAGTACCGTAAGAATCAGCTAGAGATCCGAAGAAAGATTCGAAACCAGCTTGATCACTTGGAGCTTTCCAAGATTCGATACCTTTAAGAGCATCAGCACCACCAGCACCATTTAAGATTTGACCATTGATAGTGTCAATTAAGTAACCTCTCATGTCTTCACGGAAGTAGTTCTCAAGGTTTGTAGTATCAGCTAACTCTTCACGTGGCACAGTTAAGATGTGACCCATTGTGATATAAGGAGTTTGTTGATCAGCAACAGAAAGAGAAGTCTTTCCGAAAGCAGCACCTTTAAGTTTTCCTCCAGAGTTGTCAGTTGCAGCTCCAGCAGAAGAGAAACGGTAAGAAGTACCAGTTCCAGTTTTAGCTGATAAGTATTTAGCAGCAGTTAATTGGTGAGGGTTAAATTCGATAGCGTCTTGACGATCTTCTCTAGAAGGAGTAGATGCAGCAGCAGCAGCAGATAAAGATACAGTAGAAGCATTCTTTACTTCGAAAGTAGCAGTAGCATTTTTAGATTCCATTACTTCTTTAGCAGAAGCGTCTAACCAAGATTTAAATTCGTTTGTTGGCATTGTTTCAGTTGATTTTGTGTTAAAGTTTTTAACCTCACTTGCAAGGTCATCGATTGATTTTTGTACTAGTTCAAGAGCAGCAGTATCTACTTTCCCTTCAATAGCTTCAGTTAATTGAGCAGACTTAGCTTCTAATTCAGCAGTAAAGTCTACAGATTTAGCTTCGATAGCTGCGTTAGCAGTTTCAACAGCTTTAGCTTCTAAGTTAGAAACTACGTCTTGTGGATTTAAGTTTTCCATAATAAATAATTAATTTTTAGTTAGTGCCTCATTTAAGGCGTTAAGAAATTCAAGGTTAGCATTTACTTCATCCTCCTTAGTCGGCTCAGTGTCGGTTTCCAACGGCTGAGTGACAGACTTATAAAGTTCAGCTAGTTTTAATAATTCAGCCTCATTTTGAAGCTTCATCTTTTTATCGCCAATATTCTTGGCAAGCATTTCAAAGCGCTCGATAACTTCCTCACGGTTGTCATCTTCACTCATATTTTTAACTTCGAGAAGTTTAGCTTCTGGATTCATAGGGATAGCTACAGGAGAGATCTCAAATAATTTGACCTCACTCAAGTCTCTACCACCATGGTTATTGTTATCCGCTTTCACTACAGCATAGCCAATAGAGAATGAGTCTACGACACCATCCTTCATGAGCTGCTTGTACTCTTGAGCACGGTCAGTTTTAGATAGGTATCCTTTAAACAATAATCCAGTATCATCTTCCTTCATTTCAGTTACTCTTCCAATAGGCTTATTCTGGTCGTGATTAGCTACCATGATAACACTACCTCCGTTCTCAGAGATAGTCTTATTGAATGCGCCCTTTTTGATTACGTCACCTCCACGGTCAACGTTGTCAAAGATAGCTCCGTATCCAGTGATTTCACCTTCTACGTTTAATGTACCTTTGACGGAAAATGTTTTAAATTCTATCATTTTTTATCGTCTTTTTTAGGTTCTTTATTCTTTTCTGCCTGTCCGTTCATGTCACTTATCTCGTCTTCATCTTTGACTACAGCCTGAGTAAACCCTAGGTACATATCGTCTCCTTTGAAGTCTCCGATCTTAGCGATATTAGGCATATTAGCCATAGCTCTGGCCTCGTTAATCGTAACCATACCAGCCGCTTCTTTGATAGCTTGGAATCTAAGTAACTTACCTTCCTGAATAGCATCGATATGAGATAGATCATAGTCTAACCATATGTCACCAAACTGAGGTGCAAGCCAAGCATTAAGACCATTCTTAAGTTCCTCCAACATAGGTGTAACGCAGTTTTCCCACAAAGCTAACCTTGCTTCCTTACCATTCTGATACGTAGAATCTTTCAGTCCTATTAACTGCGATGGGAAGTTAAGTACGTTACATATATCCTGAGCTGATTGCTCAAGTTGTTCGAACAACATAAGTGCCTCTAATCCACTAGATACGTCAATAGCGTCTAGGTTAGCATCAATGATTGGAATGTTACCAGTATTGTTGTTACCTTGTGCTTGCTTACGTAGCTTGTTCTTTAGTTGATCTAATGCTTCAGGTGAGAACTCGATTTCGTTATCCTTATTAATAAGAATCTTCTGAGCACCTTTGTTTTGCTGATACCATAACAAACTCGCTTTAGCGTCATTATATATCTGTATAGATTCTAATGCAGCTCTAAATGGAGATTGTCCAAATAGCCAGTTGTCCGACTGTTGGTAATCAGGGTTAGCGGCTCTCATCCACATTACGTCACTTGCAGGAATCTCGTTAGCACTTGTTTCAGTGTCCATTAAGAATCCAGAAATGTTTCTACCGTTACCAGAGATAACTTGTATCTCAGTAGTAGGTAGCATATACAATGTGTTGTACTTATTCTTGTTTATACCAGATCCGTATTCACCAGTAATAAAAGAGTTACCCTCTAATAAGTAATGAGTTGCAGCAGCTTCTGTTAAGTCACCCCACTTCTGTAGCGGATTAGGCTTGTACATAAGTTGAGCTAGCAGTGGAGAATTAATCTTCTCACCTTTGCTATTGTAGGCACACCATTTAGCCTTAGCTACGTTTTTAGCGATCATGTTGACGATAGAATAAACTACAGGATTCTTTTGGTATCCCTTCTCTATGTATGTCTGTAGATCAGCATCGTAATGGTTAACAGAGCCAATACGTTCAAGGAATAGTCTAGACTGGCGATCACCAAACTCTAGAGCTCCCTTCTTAGGCTTTTGTCTGCCTTTAAAGTAATCAAATATACTTGCCATTTTAATAAATTTTTACAGTTCGTTTTCCAGTAAACCTACCGAGAACATATCTAAGGCTGTCCACTAAGTGATCAGGCCCTTCATATTTATTCTCCATTAAGTTTCCGTCTTTATCTTGTTTGTATCTGTATGTAAGGAACTCATTCAATAAGTTCTTAGATCTCTCAGTAATGTACAGTGGCGTCTCATTAACTAAGTCAATACCACGCTTAATACTGTCAGGCCCCTTCTTACACTTTAGGATACTTAATCCTTTACTTCTTAACTCTCTAATCGTCTGAGGAAAGTTGTAGTCAGCGTATATCATAGCGTCATACTCACTCAGAGCGTCGTAGATGTCCGATATTTCTAAATCGGGCTCATATAGTAGCTCATCAACAATAAACTCCTGAGAATCGTTCCTATACAGTGCTACGGCTGCGTTAGGGTCTACGTTACCAAAGTCAAGTCCGATACCACACAATTGAAAACCTTCAAATGCTTTACCGTCTTTTCTAAATCCATCTTCTGGATTACCTTCAATAACCTTGTAGTCCTTTATACAAGCACCGTGCACCTGTCCCCATTCTCCAAGACCATATACTTTCCATTCGTTCATCATATAATCAGAACGTGTAGATTGCTTTTCTAGGTCATGGAAGTATTGTAATTGTACTTCACTAAGAGCTTCGTTATCCTTAAAGTTAACTACTAATTGGTCGTGTATAACATCGTCCATTATGTAGTCGTTATACCAGAAAGGCCCACTTGGATTCCAAGATAATATTACCTCAGTCTCTGTACGTCTCTCTAGCTGCGTATAAACTTCAAATGATACACGGTTGGCTTCGTCAATAAACAAACGCTCACGACGAGGCCCCCTTGCTTTGGTTTCATCTTCTAGTCCAATAAATTCAATTATCGAACCATTCTTTAATTCATATATAGATTCACTCTTCTTCCAGCATTCTGGTTTCCAAGCGTCTCTTGATAATAATATGTTACGCAAATCACGAACAGCCCCCTTCTTCAAGTTAGCTAATGTATTCGAAGCAATAGTAATCCTCTCTCCAGGATTGTCTACTGCATCTTGATACAGTTTTGCTAGTACGTTAAACGTCTTTCCAGACGATGAGCCTCCATAGATAGCTTTAATCCTTTTCTCAAGGTCAAGTATCTTTTCGAAGCAAGTTGTTGGCTGCCATCCCATAATTATGCGGTTTTATCTTTCTTATCTTTGTATACTGTAAAGATAGGCTTATCAGCTTCAAACTTATCGTTAGCCTCTCTATCTTGAGCTCTAACTTCTAGTCCTTCTAGCTTAGCTATCATCATTAATATCTGAGCAGCTCCCTTAGGATCATCTCCCTTAAGCGCTTGATATTGGTGTTCTAGTTGGATAATACGTTTAGTACGTCTATCCTTAATCTGATCTTCTCGTACTTCCGTACACTTCTGCCAAGCCTTCTTCCAGTATTCAGAAGCTTGTCTTTCGCTAGAGATGTTAGGAAACTTTTCCAGAAACCATGTCAGGAATTGTTTACGAGTAGGGTCGTATGCGGAAACATATTCAGCAGCATCTAGCAGCATCTTTTGTCTCTCAGCATCAGTACCCTTAATGTATTGTTTTCTAGGTGATCTTTTCATATCTGTTATATTAAGCCCCCTCCGAAGAGAGGGCGTTATCATTATATTCCGCAGAGTCCTTGTTGACTCCAGTTCACTCCATTCCAATATCCTACCTCAGATCCATTTGAGTAGTATCCTGCAGAGGCTGCTACTGTAAGGTTAGAGTCAGTGTATATGGCCGAATTATTGGCTATAGGGGCTCCAGTTGTAGCTGTATAAAGTAGCACACCAGAACCTATTCCATTACAAACGTTGGAGCTAGAAGTACCTGTCTTGTATCCATATTGAGGATAAGACGTAACAGTGACAGCGTCTTGACTCCACGTAAGGGTGTCTAGAACCACTATCTGTGAACTTCCATAGTATAGAGTTATAGTTCCGCTTCTTGCGTTACCCGTGTTAGCAGAAACAGTCCAAGATAAGCTTGATCTATCTCCACATCCACTTCTAGTAGAAGGTGTTATACCTGTTCCACCATATACTACATTCCATTCTCCAACTCCAGCAGGAGTAGTTACTTGTATGTCATGTGTTCCGCTTCCGCCGCCTTCAGGTATATTAGTTAGGCTTCCTGTAATTTCGGACATTGTAGCAGCCGTAGCTGGCTGTCCGTATCCAGGTTGCGTAGTAGATTCAGTACTACTTAATGTAGCATTGCTGTTTGCGTATCCACTAGGAACTGTAAATGAAACAACTCCACTTCTTGTTATTGAAGTACAACTTATGTCATAAGAGCTTATGCTGAACGCTAAGTTGCTTGCTCCGTTCTGGAGAGTAGCGCTAGGAACCCCATTGCTATTAACCGAGAAAGAATTAGACACATACCCGTCAGCAAATGTAAACGTGGTCAGGGTAAACTCTTGAATATCGCTTAATGAGAAAGTTACATTCTGATTAGCGTTAGTCCATAATGTTGGGTCGTTGGGTACGGTGACCGTAAAAGTCTGAGTTCTGTTCGTATTAGACGATACAGTTCCAAGATTTTGACCGTTAGAGTATGTAGGACTTCCTACCAGCGTTCCTACGCTAGGCGGTGTCCAAGATACCGTAGTAGTAGACACTGAGAATGATGCCCCAGTGTCCGCTACGGTAAATGCTACGGCAGATACTCTTTGCCACACTACTGTGCCATTTAGAGTTGCATAGTTGGCTTGCTGTCCATTAAACGTTATGTTCGTTGGCTCTACGCCTCCTATCTTTATTGCCATATTAATTAAATTAAGTTATATACAAAACCCCTGCTGTACTTCCAGCAGAGCCCCCTATGTTGACGTCTATACTCTCCAGTCCATTACTGTATACGTTGTTAGCGTCATTAGCTAACGTAGGTATCTTGTGGACTATAGTTATAGTAGCCGTCACACTAGAGTCATCTTGATGCACTAATGTTACTGTACTTGTAGGCGTGCTAAAGAATGGTAAACCATTATAAGTACCTGCAGTTCTAGGCCTCACAACCGTAAGAGTACTACGATCACTACTTATTGTAGCAGATGTAACTCCAGAAGATGTAGACTGAACAGCCCACCTTCCAGGCACGGGTGTACTTACAACTCCAAATGTCACTGAAGCCGTAGTAGTGTTACCTCCTTGAGACCACTTCACCAAATTACTAGTTGGAACTAGACCATAATTACCATTATAACTAGGTGCAATACCCGTTATACTAGAGCCTATAGACACGTTTCCAATAGGAAATGATGATGAGAACGTTGGTAGTGGTACGGTAAGATCAAACGTTACTTCGCCATTGGCATAAGTATAATTCGATCCAGTTCCATTCACTATCGTAAAAGTAGTTCCCGAAGCGTACTCAGTACGTCCCTCCGTCGGAGTAACAGTCACAGAAAATACAACATTAGAATCTGTAGCTCCAAATCTTTGAGACAATGTATTCTGCTTCACCATACCTTGAGGTAAATCCTCAGTAAGGTTAACAGTAGCTACATAAGGCTCTTCAGATACACTTCCAGATAATGTAACAGGAATAGTTACGTTACTAGAAGGAGCTGTAACAGACGTGGACATATTAATACTACCTCCACCAGCATCAGAAGCCGAAAAGGCCACAACACCGCTAGATTCAGTTATAGTGAGATCACCTGCATTCATAAACCTACCCCTCGAAGGAGTTAGTGTATTGGTGTAGTTAATCTGTTGTCCAGGATTAAGTATAAACGTTTCTGAAGAGTCCGTTAAAGAACTGTTAGAAACATTGTTAGTAAAGTTAAGTGTTATGCTTACGGTATCAGAACCTGTAGCCTGTGCAGAACCGCTAATAGTAGCAGAACCAGTTGCATCAGACTGAGGGAATGTTATTTCCAAAGGAATACCCACAGATTCTCCACCACCTACAGCGTTAGCCATAACTAACCACGGTTCGGACTCAGTAGCACTAAAGTTACTAGCAGTCAATTCGAATCCGTCAGC
>Ga0209603_1003838_pt1 | contig 12838 bp, 8 predicted proteins | sample COGITO_mtgs_1206_FD_184812 | JGI IMG/M metagenome (GOLD analysis project Ga0209603, IMG submission 184812) | Pelagic marine microbial communities from North Sea - COGITO_mtgs_120607 (SPAdes) (version 2) | ecosystem: Environmental > Aquatic > Marine > Epipelagic ... | reverse complement strand
CCAACCCACTTTTATGTCCCTTCATCTTTTGGATGTGAGACCAATTGCCTTTTGCCATAACTTTTTAATCTATATCAAATTTTACGTTTATTGTTACGTCAACATCTTGTCTTTTCTTTAATGGAGAACCTAATTTAGCAATTGCTAATAAATCACCAGTATCATTGTATAATCCAACTTGAGTGATGTATGGTCTAAAGTCTGAACCAGTAACCATGTTCATCAATCTACTATCGTCAGCAGTCCCACCTACTCTTAGAGATGCATTTGATGATACATTGTATTCATTTGCTTTCAATTCACAAAGGATTGATACTTCTTCTATTTTCTTGGTAGCTCGGTAGTTGAGTTCATAATCTCTATCAGTATAATCCCAATTACCATCACCTAAAAATATGTTTTGATATCTTGGACGTGGGTCAGTAGTTATAATCATACCGTGTTTATAGAATACATAACCTACTTCTTTACGTTGTAATGCAGAACCACTTGTTGAGTTATTAGCTAACGATGAAATTTCATTGGATGTTAAAGATGTTCGGTGAATTCTTAATTGACCGAATGACCCACTAAAGTTACCTTCAGTATTTTCTACATTACGGCTACCAATTAAAACGTCTCTATCGTTATTAACCAACCCTCTAAACGAATATGAGGATGATACCTCAGATTCACCATCAATATATAATGACACTTCACTACCACGTTTGTTTATAACATAGTGATGGAATTCACCATCGTTATATGCGTTGGATGATGATATGTTTATTGTAGATTTACCATCAGATGCTCTTAGAAATAATTGACCAGCCAGCGATGGGTGTTCTTCTGAATAAAACGATAGGTCAAATGGATATTGCCCATTACCTTCACTTTTAATTTGCTCCAACCCAGCGTCGTCAATATATGTATACGCGTTACGTTTTTGAACTAAGCTAAATATATTACGACCCGAAATACCTTGGTCAGGAATATTTGCCCAAAACGATACAGCCCAATCGTCGTTTTTATTTAAACCATCAAAGTTTGAATTGTGTCTGACTCTAATACTTTGAGTTTGGTCAGTTAGATTTACAACCTTACCAATATTTGCATTACTCTCACCAAATGTGTAGGTATCGTTAATCAACCTATTATCGTATGATGAGTAATCTTTAAATATACCATCGAGTGATAGGTTTAATACAGCATTAGATGGTTTAATAAATGTAGATGATGTTAACTCATTAGATATTAACACCCCGTACTCGTCAGTCACCTTCACATCATGTATATTGATTGTGTCGGCCGAATAATCTGAGTTATCTGTTATTGTAACTGACTTGGGTTTGATACCATTACCAAATTTGTTTTGTGGTATGGATACTATCGAAGCAGTGTCATAAAGTCTAATATCGGTTCTACGTTTAAAGAATGTTGAATTTACCGAGTTCCAAATAACTTTTTGTGGGATTGAGTTTAACTCGTTAGTTACACCACCGGATGATGTAAGAAACGTATCCACTCCAATTGAATTGTCAACTGAGGTGGATACTTCCGTTAAGATACCATTATCTGAAATACCTCTGAGAACAGAAATCTCAAACGATGATGAGTGGTTTACATTTGTAACCTCATATCGTTTATGTGCTTTAAATGGTCGAGACTGAACCCCACCATTGAATATGCGTTTGAATACTATTCCCATTTGGTTTCATCTTTAGAAGTCGAGCTTCACCTTAATTAAAATCTCATTGGATGCTGATTTCAATAAAGGTTTAGACAACTTAGCAATTGCTAAAAGTTCGTTATCGTTATTGTAAAGACCAACAGTCGTAATGTAAGTTTTAGGGTCACCTACGAATGTTTGTTGTTTCAATTTACCATTCGAACCTGTAACATAAGATGGGTTGTTTGAGAAGTTGTATTCTGCATTCTTAGCTCTTACAAAAAAGAATGTAGATTTTACTTCTTCTTCACTTCTAGCTTGGAATCCGTTATCAGAATCTGCAGATGCGGCTCCACTAATTGCGGTAAATAACTTTCCGTGGTTTTGTGCATCAGTATTAGATGCTCTTACAGTACCAAGAGACGATGATGCGTCAAGTGCAGCTGCACCTAATACAAGAATACCAAATTGTGGATATACAGCTCCGTAGATTTCAGTTTCATTTTCAATACCATCTACTAATGAACCCGATACGATGTTGTATGATTGTTTGTTGGAGTTACCTAATTGGTTAACATCACCACTATCGTCAATCAATCTTAAAAGTGGCTTTCCACCTGAACCAGATATTACAAGTTCCCAATTTCCCGGGTCTAATTTATCTTTAATTCTTGCTCTATTAATAGATATGATATAAACATCATCTTGTGCTACACTGTCAAATGTAAATGTAGTTTGAGATGATGGAAGTAATACTTGTTGAAACTGAGAATAAATTGCGTTAGATGGCGAATCCTCATTTGTTCCTAACGACCCACTACCAGCAGAGTGACCATATGCAATTGAAAACTGAGCTTCATTTGTTGTTACAGTTGGGTCACCATTGTAAATTTCGTAGTAGTATTCTTTTTGAGTTGACGATTGGTAAGATGATGTAAAGAATGATGTTAACTCACCACTATTGTTACTCCATAGACCACGAGTTACTCTTTGTGTGTTACCCTCTACGATATCTTCAATTGTAAAAGCAGTGAATACTTTACCACTACCATAATCAAATGCACCTGCTGGGATTACTGGGGTTGCGTCGTTTGAAATATCATTTGACGAAATCTCTGCTACCGATATTGGATTTGCTAATGCATTTGCTCTTGCTGAGATTCTGTTACCAGTACCACCTATGTTAGGATTGTTACCACCAAGACCACCACCAGCGTTTCCACCACCGGTATTTCCACCGCCAGCTCCGCCTCCGAAACCACCGCCTCCGGCACCGCCATTACCACTTATTCCTTGTATTGCCATTTTAGTATTCCTTTAATTATAGAGGTGATTGTACAACAACCACGTTAGTTTGTGCATCAGTCACTGGGTTTACAGTTACGTCAATCTCAGTTCTACCACCAGTCTCATTACCAATGATAACGATACGAGTTGATATTGCTGTATCATTTGGTAGGTTAGCTGCTGATAAGAATGTGAATTGATTCTTACCTACAACTGTTTGTGATTGTGCGGTATTGTATGAACCAACACTTACGATTGGTGTAACATTACCAGGAACTCCAGGATTACCACTAATACTACCAGCATCTTTGTTGAGTAGTATTGCAGTATAACCTAAGTTCTCGTTACCACCATTTTTGGTAGTTACTGCGATTACTGTATTGTTTACACCCTCATCCAACGTAAGTGCTGATGGTGAAACTGAAATGTAAGGTAGTCGTGTAGTTGACTTTGGTAAGCTTAACAACTTATACTTCATTGCGTAATTTTCGTCCGTGATGGCTTCGATTACAGGCATATTTTCTATTATGATACCATAATAGTCAGACCCTAATGAGTGTGCTGGATTCCAAAGGTCATAATCAACCTCATCATCTGCTAATGCAAATTGAGTGATTTGGAACTTGTCTCTACCCTGCGCTAATAACTCCCTACCTTTTTTGGTAAGAATAGCGTCTACTGTTACTGATGAATTATCTAAAAATCCCATAGTGCGTTTCCTCTTTGTGTATATAAATATAGTTTTTTAACTTTTTAACCCCTATTATTACGGAATATCGTTTTTAATAGGTTATCAGTCTTACGTTCTCTCAATGGAGCCTTCGGTTTACTTGGCCTATATACGAATGGTAATGGTCTTAAAGTTTGTGTTTCTACTGCTTTTGGTGGTTGTGGTTTTAACTTACGTTCCCTATCCTTACGAACCGATACTAATTCGTCGATTGGCATTTGCCTTACAACATTTGATTTGGTAGTTTCTTCAGTAGAAAGTGTATCACCACTTTGACCTGAGAACACCAATACATTAGAATCTACCTCAGTAATCTCTACCACAGGCCCACCATCTGGTGTATCTTCTGAGTCGGTTGTTAGTGAGTCACTTGTAACACGACATCCATTGTAATATAAGTTTTCAAGGGCAAGTGGTAATCTCGTATCTTGAACCTCAGCATATTCAAATGATGTTGAATTTGGAGTTAATGTCTCCGCATCTTCCTTAGAACTAAAGAAGTATTTGGGTTCTTGGTATATGTTAGATAGTCTAGCGTTAGTAATCGTAGACCCAGTTGGTGAATATTCCCAATATCCGTTATTACGATTCACATATGTATTACCACTTAAAGTAGCGATATCAAACTTGTATGTAGATGGTTTGTAATCATATAAGTCAATCGTCGCGATATCATAATCATTACGACTTGCGGTGATTATATTAGTACCAATGTCAATAGAACCTTCATAGTAGTGTCGTGATATAGTAATATCACGTTCCCTTTGGTATTTGTTTCTTTCAAATACGTGTGGTTCTATTAAAATACCTTTATGCCAATCAACACGTGCTGGTAATAGTTGTTTGATTTGGTCAAACACCGACATATCATATCTTGATAACATATCCATGATTAAATCTAAAGCAGTACCACTTGTATATTTTTGGAAGTAATTCTTTGCTCTATACTTTAATAATGGGTAATCCTCATTATATCTTTTATCAGGGTCACCCACCCAATCATCTGCTTCGAAGTAACCTTCTGAGTTGTATATGTCTGAATTTACGGTATCCGTTGTTGAGAAGTATGTACCCAATAGATTTGAGTCTAATGGAGCGTAATCAAATTGAGATAACTCATTTGACTTGTCAGGACTCAGAACACCCTTTAATGATGCTGACTCAATACGAACTTTGTTATTCATTAAGTTAAGTGCGCCAACGGATGGGATTGTTACAAATTGTGTATCAACCTCTCCTACCAAATCCAATGGTTTCATATTGATTAAAGAAGCCGACAATACTAATCCACTATCAGACGATGTAAATTTTTGATTAGGATGTATCGAACTTATAGAACCACTATTTGTTTTAAATCCACTATCTGGGAATATACGATACATTAACTTATCAAACGAAGTGTCGATATCTAAGTCAGTTGTGTTGTCGTCACTAAAGTATGCTTCTCTATTTTTAGCGTGTTCGGTTATGATTTCATTTGAGATAGTATCTCTGAAGTATCTAATCTCTTGAATACTTGCAGTCTCATATGAGTTTACATTTGAATCCGTTGTAGGACCTGGAACTTGAACTGTTCCAGTTGAGGTCCATACACTATTGAATGTTGAGTTACCACCACTCAATGTTGCCGTTGGATTGGCGAGTACCTCACCCCAATCATCAACCCATGCCGCATTGATATCAATTGAACTTGAATTTAAAGATACTGCAACTTCCCTACGTTGTTTGTAAGGAACATATGATGACGATATAATATCAGTACTATTTACTTTTAGTCTAATCCTTGCAGTTTCATTTAGATAATCCCAAAATAAATCCACGTTATCACCACCATCACTTAATCGTAAGATGTGGTAATTACCTTTTGGCATTTTACCAACTACCTCGATTGAGTTTGGTCTATCCGATTGGATATCATCCCATGGGTTTGAGATATACTTTGATGGAGATGCTTGTAACTTATATACAAAACGCTCTTGCTCGTAAGTATTTTTACGAGTTGATATTGTAGGACCACCCCACTCACGAATTTGTAAGAACGCTTGTGGTATTCCGTATGTTGATAAGATTGCCTTGATTGACCTTGCACTACCTTTAGTCTTGTATAACATTGGCATTGTATTTACAATACGTCTCCAAGTTTCTTTTGTAATCTCATCTCTTGATTTAGATTGTAATGCGCCTGTCTGATTTAGTGTACCATCCGACTCAACGCCAAGTGCATATTTCCAAAGTGATACGTCTGAGTATCCATTGGATAACTTCCAACCCATAGACTCCGCGACGGACTTTAATAAGTCGCCAGACATACCATCATTAGGATGTTCTTCACGTTCGTTTATATCAGTCAAAGACTCAATGTATGACCATTGAATGTCAAAGTGTTGTCCAATCATATCCACAAACGTAGTGTACTCCGTGTTACGAGGGTCACTTTGTAAATGTATTGGAATCATCTTACGTAATGCTGCGTCATTGAACTCATCATATAATGAAGCAGAAGCGTATACACCATTGTACCAGTTCTTACCATCTGCTGATGTTGTACTTTTTAGTACGTGTGGAAAGGTTGACGTTTTTGGATATGGTTCTATTGTATAATCAGACGAAGACCAATGTGTATATATACTTGCATCAGTTTTGTAATATAGATAATTTTCGAAATCATCGAACCCACCAACAATTCTATCTCTACGAACCAACGATTGAGATATGTTGGTCAATGCATCAGAACCACTTACGGATTCTAATAAAGTTATTCTATCGTTATAAGTTTCGATTTGTTGTAACTTATATTTAAAATTATCAACACGTTCCGTTGCTGATGAGAAGTGTACAAAGTTTTGGAAGTCTGAGTAATCGATGTTGAGTGTTGTCTCACCTAATGAACCGCTAAAGTATGTGTTGATTAGTTGTTGTGATGTTGTTGCATCTACATCTAATAAAGAATTCCAATTTTGCCAATCAACCCCATTAGCACCTTTCATATCGGACATATCCATTCCGAAGTCTGGCTCAGAGAAATTTGGCCTATCTTCAGTTTGAATACTTGGAAATGCAATAATCTTTTCTACCCAAGACTTCATAATCCTAGCATCAACATCACATAGGTTATTGATATCAACATCATCACCCAGTGGTCTATTGAGTTTTAGAATTACACTTTGTATTTGTGTTACTGTATTATCAAATCTTTTATATGTTAGATTTAATGCACTCTGACTTAATGATTCTACGAATATGTCGTTATCTGCATTTATTGTAGATTGTAATGATGGCTCATCCGCAGCTAAGTCGTCTGGAACTTGGTCTACAAATGTGTTTTGACCACCTTGCCATGATAATGTACCATCTACATTTTGATTTAGTTTGTATTTTCTAAACCTACCTGTGAGTTTACCAAAACTATCAGATGACTGACCAATAGCAGGGGTGTATACCTCAACCATTGTTCTCCAACCATCTAAAGAACCTTCAAATCTATTATCAAACGGAATGAATGTAGTTGGTAACCCATTGGTGGAATTGAATGAGGTTGGGTATGATAGGGTTTCAGTAATTACACCTTGTCTAATACCATCGAACTCAACATTTACAATGTCGTAAATATTATTATTCTTAAAATTAAGAACGATATCTTTTTTTACACCATTAGTATCAAATGCGTTTACACCAGTGTCATTTAGTAATGATTGAATTATGGGAATAAACCCATTGGTTATACCACTACTAGCATATACTAATTTTATTTCACTTCGGTCTGCCGAAATTGAATCTACTTTTAGATTTGAAACAACCTTGTGATGGAAGTTATAAACCATAGAATACGCACCCTGCTGGATTCCATTGTTTCTTAAATCAGATTCAGGTGTAGTATATACTTCAGGACGTGATGACTTGTTTATGTATTGTATAAAGTTACCATACGATGATTGTATAAGATTGTCATCTGCGTATACGTGTATCTCTTGATTAGGTGTAAAGTCTAATTCTGCTATAATGTCAAAGTCACCCTTAATCTCATTCTCGGATAAGAAGAGGTCTTGAGTGTCAATCGATTCCTCGATAGTCTTACCAAAAGTAGGAGTATACCCACTTAGTTGGTCTTTATTTACAAATCTATCTAACGACATACATTACCCACTTACACCATTTGGACCACGAGACCCTTGAGTATCTACTATAAAGTTTAATGCAATTTCACCTAACTCCTGACTCAATGGAACATTATTTAATGGCCTTCTTAATTCATCTGAAATGGAAACGTCAAGTGTGTCATTAAAAGATGATTCATTAAACTTACTTACCTTAGTTCCGATTTCACCATCAGTATTAAATACCGACTTACCATATGAGTCTGAATCAATGTTAGAATCATTAGCTCCAAATATTTCATAGGACACTATCTGGCCTCTACCATTTCTTTTAATTTGTCTTTCCGCCATTATCTAACCACCTTAAAGTAGAAGTTATCATCGAAGTATTTAGTTGTTCCGTTTTGGTCAACTCTAAATACAAACTTGTAGAATCGCTCAGGTTGTAATCCGTTAAACCAAAAGTTAAAATAGTTACCTTCGGAGTCACAACTCACTTTAGTATAATTAGTGTCGAACGGAATAATTACTTGCTCTGTATCCGCGTCAACTACCGAATAATATGAGGTGGTTGGTAGATACTTAACCAATGTATAGTTTGATGTTGATGAGAATGTTCTTGCTGGGAATCTATCTCTACCATATACTCTAATCTTACCCTTAGACGATTCTTTATATTCAGTTCCAAGATTTTTTACATATACAATCATATCGTCAGAGTCAAGTGCGTCTAACGAGCCAGTTACAAATGTAGTGTCGTCCCAACGAACCTCAAGTACCGGTGGGTAGATTGTGTTGGTGTCTGAGGAGAAGAACTTGATTGAACCAAACTTAGTAGTTGATTGTTCATCTGCTTTAGACTTCTTAATAATGAATCCGTTATTTACACGTGTACCATCTAACCACTCAGATACATAATCAGTAACTTCCACATCAAGGTCATTGGTGTATTTTGTAAATGATTGGTAATAGTGATTTGCGGAATCGAATGACGCGGTATACCAAGTACCACCACCTGTATTTGTAATCCAATGTGCATCATACTTAAAGTCGGTAAATGCAGACCCAGTAGATACATCGAATGATTGTAGTTTAAAGTTATCTAAAGACCCACTAAAATCACCACTACCACTACCAAAGAATGTAAATCTAAAGTTGTGGTTTCCATCTTGTTGTGCTTTGAAATAAACTATCGGACTTTGAGATGATGTTATGTTTGATATAAATGAGTTTTGTAGGTATTCCGATGAATCTAATATTCTACCATCAGGTTCTTGAATATCAAATACAATACCCAATGGGTTACCAGACGAATCGGTTGGTTGGAATGTACCTGAATCAATATCAAAACTTGCAGTATAAGTAGCATCCTCTTGTAATGACACTTTTCTATTTAATGTAGCTCCACCAAAGTTTGAACCTGACATTACTAACTTGAATCCCTCAACAACGCTGGTTTGGTCTGAGTTACCTTCATTTAGTATTTTGTTGTTTACAATATATGTTGATGGAATCGTACCATCGATGTTAAATTGGTCTAAAACAACTATTTCTTCAGATATCACCGAATAGATAAAGAAGTTATCCAATGAACCGGCTGACCCATCTTCTCCATTTTGGTCAAAGTATGTAAACTGGACTTTATGAATATTATTATCACCTATGGCAGCTGACCCAGTAAACTTAATTTCATATGAACTATTACCTGTTAACCTATCCGTATAATTTGTAACTTCAGAATCATCATAATAAGAACCATCTGGTTTATAGATTCTAAAATCAATTCCACTTAGAGTTCCGAGGTCTGCGTCAAATGCAATTGTATATACTTCGCTTTCATCTAATGATGCGGATAAGTTTGCAGTACCACCCCCATAGTTGGATGCAGATAGTATTAGTAACCCATTACTAATAACAAGAGTTGGTGAGTCGTTTTCAGTACCCTTGATTGGTTCTACCAACTCAAACCCACCTGCGTTTTCGGTAAAGTTGTAGTATGCTTCAAGAGATGGTATACTATCTGGATTGACTGGCTTACCAACTGTGGAATTTAATGTGTCCCATGTTTCTGATAGACTCCTGCTTACCCAACTAACGTGTGTTGTGTTATGTGGTGTGTCTGTTTCAGAACCAATACCTTCCGTAAACCCTTGGTATAACGGGTATACAAATAAATCATAATCAGATTGAATCTCACGATTTTCTATATTCTCCAATCTCAATCTATATTGTGGTGATGTAATATCACCTGATACTATCGATTGTGAGATTGAGGTAAGGTCGAATTCAAGAAGAGCTCTACTATTACCTAACAACGTAGTGTTGTTGGTGTCATAGAACTTACCGATTTCAAGAATCTCATCTTTACCCGTGTTTTGTACCTTACGAGGGGTGTCCTCATATAGGGTTGCGTCTTTACTTGGATATATTCTATAAATCATTTTCTACCTCTTAAAAAAGTGATACCACTCTACCTTTAATGTCTACATCTGGATACTTTACTTCAAAACAAGTTGGGTCTTTGGGTGGATATACGATACCATCACGAGTTGCGTTTTGGATATTGTATTTATTTGTTGAGTAACTACCATTATACTTGTTTACAATTTGAAGACCACCATTACCTTCTTTATCAGGTCTGATTACCGATTGTACCCCATCAACACCATCCAACAATACATAGATATCAGTTAATATAATTGGTCTGTTAATTCCCATTCTATCAATATTAAAGAACTTTTTAAGTGCGTCAATACATTTTAATAGAACCTCATTTGAGTTATAGTTAGGAAGTACAATCAATTCAAACTCAATACCGATATTTACTATGTATGCGTTTTTGATATTAACTGCGTCAGTCAATATACGATAATATGATATGTAGTTTTGTAAGTTTTGTTTTGTAGCCGCATTTAGTTGTGTTAACTTCTTGTCAGAATTATATCCTAATGTATAAAAGTTGATAGCCAATGGGTTTGGTATTGGGTCAGACCCATCATCCAACAAAGTATTGATTTGGAAGTCGGGAGCCACATATGCTTTTGCTACTGAACCAAACTGAGGTGGTAATGCGTATGCTCTTAATAAATAATCTTCTCGTGTTACGGCTCTATTTTGTGCTCTGAAATATGCAAGTGCATTATTACGAACCTCATCCATTTCCTCTTCGTATGCACCACCACCAGCAGCAGCTTCGTTGGTCACTGCTATTGAATTACGAACTACATTAACAGTGTCAGTTACTAATGTAGTGGTGTCGGTTTCAATAACACGTTCGATGATTTCAGTTAAGTCTGATGATTGGACATTATCATTTACACCATTACCTACTCTATATTTTACAGTCAATGTAGTGTTTGATGGAGCAACCCCATATGTCTTAGCATACATAAAGTTAGATGGGTCGATACCTTGGTCCAAGTCACCACTTGCTGGATATAATGCTGACCCTACATTATCTGGATTTGGAAGTATTTCTTCATCAGCGTTTGATGATATACCAGCTCCAAATTGAATATCTATCTCACCATCGTCAGTAATACGAGTTACATATCGTTTAGGAACTCGTTTTAGTTTCAGTAATGATGGGGTTTCGTTTGCATATCCCGACATTGCGATTGAGTAGTCCGTTGTATTTGGAAGTTCTTCAAACACAGTGTCTTGTGCTAAGTATTCTACTTTGGTCCAAGTGTCGTTATCGTCATCTATAATGTTTACAACATCTATCAAACCATCATCGTCTGATAACTTTATTTTATCATAAGGTTTTGGTGATGTAAAATCAAATGTTACTTCCCTTTCCTTACCACTAACCGCTTTTACATATTTCTTCAATAAATAATAAACAGGCTCATCAGTAGTCTCGTCTATTTGATATACTGAAACGTCAGTAGGGTCAAATGATGATGAGAACCCAAATCTTACTTTATCAATAGTGCTGAATTCAACGTCTGAGTTTGTAGATGACCCAACGACCATACCTTCTTTTAAAGTGAGTGCGTAATCAAAGTTTGGTTTAACGTTATCACCACTACCTTGTGATGGTATGATTTGATAAACTGTTAATGTTGATGTAGCTGGTACATATAACTTTGGTTTATATCCAAAAGATTGTGCTATTGTAAATACATTTGATTTCTCTTGAGCTTCTTCAAGAATTGATTCTCTCAATTGAACGTCGGTGTAGTATGATAATACATCACCAACATACGATGCCATTTCCATAAACATCATGCCCGGCGACGACTCGTTAAAGTCATTGTAGGTATTTGGGAAATAGTTTTTAGTAAAGTCTATGAGGTTCTTACGAATATCACCAAAGTCTCTACCTACTAAGTTTACATCTTTTTTTATTTTATCACTCATGTCTTATCCTTAAACAATAGATATATCACCTTGCTCTGAAACAAGAACTGTTATATTTGTATTAGCACCATTCTCCGTAACCCTTACTACGAGGTTTATGTTTACTCTATTATAGTCATTCTCAGCATTCACTACTATACTATCCACAACTATATAAGGTAACCAAAATTTAATATCATCTCGTAGAGTGTCTTCTAACTCATTATTTATGTTTTCGGTTATTTGTTCGAATAGTATCGAGTATATATCAGAACCAAATAATGGTTGGAATGGACGTTCACCCTTTCGAGTAAGTAATAGATTCTTGAGATTAGATATCGCCTGTTCTTCAGTAGTATACGACAACTTAAATAAAGGGCTACCACCTAATGGTAGTTGAACTCCAATTGCCTTGTTTTTTTTAAGGTCAAGTGGGTTTCTTGTATACTCCTTACGAACCGCCATTAGCTACCCTTTTTCTTATTCATATGTTTCATCAAACCTGAGTAGTCACGTGTTAGTGCGTCAACTACTGCTTTACCTGCGTCTGTTTGTTGTAGTTGGTCGGTTGAGACTGCTCTACCATCTGCGTTTTGTAACACTTGAGGTTGTTGACCCATACCACCACCAAACGATTGTGCTTGTGATGATTGGAACATACCACTACCAACCCCATTAGAATTTATACTTCTCCACTCACCACTCTCTGCGGTTTCGTTTAACATATCGTTCAAC
>Ga0209603_1003836_pt1 | contig 12845 bp, 12 predicted proteins | sample COGITO_mtgs_1206_FD_184812 | JGI IMG/M metagenome (GOLD analysis project Ga0209603, IMG submission 184812) | Pelagic marine microbial communities from North Sea - COGITO_mtgs_120607 (SPAdes) (version 2) | ecosystem: Environmental > Aquatic > Marine > Epipelagic ... | reverse complement strand
TTTTTTTTAATTAGAAGTTCTTATGCTTCAAAGGGAACAATAGATACGTATGATTTATTGTCTCTCTTTTTAGTAAAATGAACTAGTCCGTCTACTCTTGCGTGTAGCGTATGATCTTTACCAAGGTATACATTTTCACCTGGGTGATGTGCAGTACCTCGTTGACGGATGATAATGTTTCCAGCTCTTGCTGCTTGTCCACCGAAGATTTTCACTCCGAGTCGTTTCGATTCTGATTCTCTACCATTCTTCGAACTACCTACTCCTTTCTTGTGAGCCATACTATTTCTTTTTTATGATAAATTATGCGTTCAATGCTGCGATTAAATCTGCTTTTTTCATTGCAGAAATACCGGTGATTCCTTTAGCTTTCGCTAAATCTTTTAATTCCGAAACTGTTTTTTTACTCAAGTCTTCAGCTTTTGGAGCAGCAGCCTTAGGAGCTTTTGCTTTTGGTGCAGCCTCTTTTTTAGGAGCAGCTTTTTTAGCGCCTCCTTTTGCAGAAATACTTTGAATTAAAATTTCAGTTAACGATTGACGGTGTCCGTTTTTTACACGGTATCCTTTTCTACGTTTTTTCTTGAAAACGATTACTTTGTCACCTTTAAGGTGCTTTACTACCTTTGCTTCTACAGAAGCTCCAGTAATAGCTGGGGCGCCAAGAGTCACTTGAGTACCGTCGTCTAAAAGGTAAACTTTGTCAAAAGAAACTGAACTTCCTTCATCACCCTGTAAACGATGTACATAGACTTTTTGATCTTTTGCAACTTTAAATTGCTGCCCTGCTATCTCTACGATTGCGTACATGTTATTTATTTTAAGACTGCAAATTTACAGTTTTATTGTTGATTACCAAAGCCTCCAATACATTTTATGCCGAATACTGCTATTTTATGAGGATGTTTCTCAAATTTGGGAAAAGTACCTTATTTAATTGCCTATATTTGAAGACTATATTTTTTGTGATGCGAAATCTAATCAGCTTGTTTTTATGGAGTGCATTTTTGCTTTCATGCACTAAAGAATTTGTGCCTCCAGAAAACACAGAAGCAAATGCTAACCAAATGGCTATTATCGCTCCGTCTGGAAATCCAGACCATAAAACAGGGCCTGTCCAAGCCAGTTTTCTTTCTTCGAATAGTATTTTTAGTGTAGCCAGTAGCACGCTAAGTAATTTAGCTTTTCCTGTAACTTTTATTTCTACCGCCCAAAATAACGATAGTATTGTTTGGATCTTTGAAGGAAGCACAGCAAGTCCTACCACACTTCGTGGAAACACTAATTCTCCAAGTTCAGTTGCAACGCAAGTATTTTATCAGAAACTAGGGAGCTTTGACGTAGTACATGCGGTTGCCAACAAAACAGATTTTAATATTATTCGAAAGAAAGGCTATGTAAGTTATGAGTTTCGAGACAACTTAACCATCGATGCTGCAAATGATGACAGCTGGACGATTTTGTCAGCTGCACCGATTGGATGGATTGCACCTGCAGACACTTATGTTTATACTCTTTGTGAGGAATCTCTTGTTGCTTTTCATACACTTCGTGATCCAGATACTGGAGAAATACTTGACACCAACAACGACAATCACATACTCAGTAAAAGTTTTAGATCGTTTGGAGAGGAGCAAAAGAATTTAGTTTTTGAATATAAAATCGATTTTGTAGCCTTGCCTACTGTGATTGATACAAACCCTAAAATATCGTTATCCTATAATCCCATTATCACGCTTGGAGGTGGCTTAAATCCTGATACAACGGAACCTTACGAGATTTGGAGTGACGCGACGTACGAAGTGACGCGGTTTAGACAAATAATTATTCCGCTACCAAATCTGTCTGACTTTGATTTAATTTTTACGAAGTATCCATCTGCATTAAATGAGAATGATGAACAGTTACATCCATTTACTGTATGTATTCGTAACATTCGAATTGTTGCTTCTGAGTAATCGATTTTTTAAGAATCCATTTCCTCATAGGATGAATTCATAGATTTGAATTCAGGAACAATGTTTTTCATTTGCTTTACCAAAATCTCGTTCGACTTCCCAAACTCTGCTTCTGAAATCAATTTCTCAATTTGATGTATTTTTTCTTTTCCAAAAGATTCTTTTTGAGCAATGTAAATCAATTCGTTGTGAGAAGGTTTAAGGTTTTCGTTATCTGTAAGCAATTCTTCATACAGCTTCTCTCCAGGACGTAATCCAGAATATTCTATTTTAATATCTTGATTTTCTACCAAGCCAGATAGTCGAATCATACTGATTGCCAAATCTTTAATTTTAACAGGAGCACCCATATCAAAAACGTAGATCTCTCCTCCTGACCCCGTAGCTCCAGCCTCTAGAACCAATTGGCAAGCTTCTGTAATGGTCATAAAAAAACGTGTGATTTCTGGGTGGGTAACCGTAACAGGTCCTCCTTTAGCGATCTGTTCTTTGAAGATAGGAACCACCGAACCATTGGATCCTAAAACGTTTCCAAAACGGGTAGTGATCAATTGAGTATTAGATGATTCTGCTTGGTTCGCTACATACATTTCGGCTATCCGTTTGGATGCACCCATTACATTAGACGGATTAACGGCTTTGTCTGTTGAAACCATGACAAAATGGGCAACCTTATTTTTTATAGCCACATCAACTACATTCTTTGTTCCTAAAATGTTATTAAGTACAGCCGAGGTCGGAATGGTTTCGGTCATGTAAACATGTTTATAGGCTGCTGCGTGAAACACAACATCAATCGTATGCGCAATAAAACACTGTTCTACTGAAGCGTAATTACATACTGAACGTAATAAAAACTCAAATTGAGTCGCGTGATTCGTTTTGAATAATTCATTTTTCAGATCGAATAATGGAGTTTCGGCTTGATCGAGTAAAATAAGTTTATGGGGTTTGAATTTTAGCAGTTGGCGTACAATTTCGCTTCCAATAGAACCAGCAGCGCCAGTCACTAAAATAGTTTTGTCTTGGTATTGTAAAACGTTCTTTTGAAGGTCAATATCGATTGCATCTCGTCGCAATAAATCTTCAATGATGATGGGTTTTAGGTTACCTACAATGCCTTGAGTATTTGCCCACTGATTGATTGCTGGAACTGTAAAGATTTTAACACCTTGTCTCTTGAAAAAATTGAAGACTTCATTTTTCCTCTTTTGAGAAATCTTGTCTGTAGTAATGATCACTTGATCGATGTTCTGTTGCTCCAGGGTTTTCTTTAATTTTTTGTCTAAGGCAAAAACGGAAATCCCTTCGATACTTCTACCTACCTTGGACTTATCATCATCAACGAAGGCAAGTACATTAACCGAATTACTGTCATCTAAAGCTCTTTTTGCCATCAGACCATTAACTCCTGCTCCAAATAAGACAGTAGCCGTAAGTTTTTGTTCTTTGGAGACACGAGCGTACAGAAGTTTTACAATGAGACGATACAGTGATAAAAAAGAAAGGCTAAAATAAAACAGCAATAACAGGTAATTATAGTGGGCTCTTGTATTTGCTTTTACATAAATCACATAAATTACTGAGGTTAGCACCAAGCCGATTGTGATTTTTCCAATATCGATGAACGTGGTAAAGCGAAGTAGCATTCGATAGCCTCTAACCAAAGTCAAACAGGATAGTGCAAGAATTATAAAAACGAACTTATCTATTAATGAGCGAATTACTAAATTGGAACCATTTAAATACAAGAGAACCTCTATGGCTAGAAAAAGGCAAATTCCATCCAATATATAGGCGTATTTTTTAGAATAATGGTATTTGAAAATTTTCTCAAACATATGGATTTGGGTTTATAAATTCAAAAAGAATTGAATTGATTTTTGAATTCGCTCTTTGTGTTGGCTTGTTAAATTACTCCCCGAAGGTAAGCATATTCCTTTTTGAAAAAGTTGTTTAGCGATCGTTCCTCCAAAATAAGCTGCGCCTTTATAAAGTGGCTGCATATGCATGGGCATCCATAAGGGACGACTTTCTATATTATCTTGCTCTAAATGTAAACGGAAATCTTCTGGAGATAATTTCTTATTTTTTGACTGCTCCAATAAAACACAGCTTAACCAACGGTTAGAAATGTACCCCTGCGGTTCTTCTAAAAACTGAATTCCATTTACATTTTTTAAGAGGTGTTCGTAGAATTTATAGTTTGCTCGGCGTGCAGCTACACGATCATCTAAAACCTGTAGCTGACCAACACCAATCGCCGCCGCAATATTAGACATGCGGTAATTGTACCCAACGGTAGAATGTTCGTAATGAGGAGCATTATCTTTAGCTTGCGTTGCCAGAAAACGAGCCTTTACTATTGCTGATTCATCATTCGATTGCAATGCACCCCCTCCAGAGGTTGTTATTATTTTGTTTCCATTAAAACTCAAAATTCCAAAGGCTCCAAAAGAACCACAGGCTTGACCATCAATTGAAGATCCCAGCGCTTCGGCAGCATCTTCTATGATTGGAATTTCATAACGTTCCGAAAGTGCGCCTATCTCCTTCATCTTAGCCGGCATCCCATAAAGGTGTACAACGAGAATGGCTTTGGGCTTCTTGCCAAGCTTTAAATAATGCTTAATCGCTGTTTCTAAAGCCTCGGGACATAAGTTCCATGTTTCGGGTTCAGAGTCTATAAAAACCGGCTGTGCCTGCTGGTATGTGATCGGATTTGACGAGCCTATAAAGGTAAACGATTGACAAAGCACGATATCATCTTTCGCTACATCCAACAAGCAAAGTGCTAAATGAATTGCAGCGGTTCCAGACTGAACCACAGCTGTATGCTTTACTTCAGTGTAGTCCGATAATTCATGTTCAAATTTATTGATAAAAGGGCCAACAGGTGCGATCCAATTGGTTGCAAAAGCTTCTTGTACATTATTCAACTCCTTAATCCCCATATGTGGAGGGGAAAGCCATATTTTATCCTTCATATTCCTTTATTACTTTTGCTGGAATTCCAACTGCTAAACAATTTGAGGGAATATTTTTTACAACAACACTACCTGCACCTAGAGTAACATTATTCCCCACTGATACTTGATTTATGATGCCAACACCCATTCCGCCATAAACTGCTTCTCCTAAAACAACTTCGCCAGCGATATTTGATTGTGGCATAAAAGCACAATTGTTTCCAATAACAGTATCATGTCCTACAGTGCAACCCAAGTTTAAGATTACAAATTCACCGATTGTAATATTAACCGTGATAATAGTACCAGCACAAATAATAGTTCCTTTACCAATTTCTTCAACTGCTATACCTAAGGCTACTGAAGGATGTATTAGACGGGGAAAAGACAACATTGGATTTGTCAACTTTTCTATGATTTGTTTTTTAATTTTAGGGGCACCAATGGCAATACAAACCGAGGTTGGTTCAGTTACGTAGTTTAACTTATCAATCGATCCTAGAACTTTTGACCCAAAAACGTCTGAACTTTCTTGTACTACATCGTCATAAAAACCTAACAGATTAAATTGTAATGATTTGGCGTTTATTTGATCGATGAGCATTTTTACCTCCCTACCAAATCCACCTGCACCAATAATGACTACATCTTCCATATTTTAATTATCTCCTTTAAACTCTTCCATGGTCGTTTGACTTGAAGCGTTAACGTCTTGTGTTTTAAAAACCTTTGTAAAAGTTAAACCCAGTATTTTAATATCTAGTATAAAACTTTGCTTTTGAATATACCACAGGTCATATTCAAATTTTTGTTGCCAACTAATTGTATTTCTCCCTTTTACCTGAGCCCAACCTGTTATTCCAGGCTTTAGGTTGTGTCGGTTTTTTTGTTTTTTGTTATATAAAGGTAGGTATTCTGGCAATAAGGGCCGTGGTCCTACAAAACTCATGTCTCCCTTTAGTACATTCCAAAATTGTGGAAGTTCGTCTAAAGATAATTTTCTGATGATTTTACCCAAAGGAGTTATGCGTTGATTATCGGGTAATAAAACACCTTGATCATCTCGGGTGTCTTGCATGGTTTTGAGTTTATAAATGGTGAATGGTTTTTCTTTCAAACCCAGTCGGACTTGACTAAAAAATGGAGTCCCACTGTTTTGTAGAAATAAAAGGAAACCCAAAATAAAGAACAGAGGTAATGTAATGCATATAATTAAAAATGCAAAACAAAAATCGAATCCTGGCTTTACGAAACTCCTATACATTATTTTCCAATATTTTATATTCTTCTAACAATAAATTCCACAAAAATTCTCTTCCAAATTTAGCGCTTATTCCTTTACGAATCTCCGCTTTAGACGCCTTAAAAAGGTTACTTTTTTCAAGTAATAATTCCATTTTTTGTTGCAAAATTACACTGTTTTTAGTGGGAATAATTATGCCGTTTTCTCCTTCTTTTATTATTTCATTACACCCATTAATATCCGAGACTATACATGGAATTCCCATTGCATTTGCCTGGAGCACTACATTTGGAAACCCTTCTCGATAACTCGGAAAAGTAAAAACATTAGTTAGTGTTAGATAGGGTCGGATATCTTTTTGAAAACCTACCTCGATTATGTTCTCATTGAATTCTATATTACGAAGTGTTTCCGGAAGAAGTGGGTCTAAATCTGCTTCTGTGTGTCCAACTAATATGAGCTTTGCTGAAGGGTTTTTTTTTGAAATCGAAACAAAAGCTTGAATCAATTCATTGATTCCCTTATCACCTACCAAGCGTCCTACAAAAGAGAAAACAAAATCTGTAGTCTCAATATTTAGTTCTTTCTTTAGGTTCGCTTTCTGGGTTTCAGTAACCTCTTTTGGATTGAAGTAGGCAGTGTCAATTCCATTGGATGATCCCGAGCCAAGTGTTGTTAGTTTTGATTTATCACAAAAGTTATTTTCGTTTATAAAATTTTCAAGCCCTTTTGAATTTGTGTAAACATTAGTTGCGCAAAAATATGTTATGCGCTCGACCAGGTTCAGGAGTATTCTTTTAAAACCAGTCGCTTCCATTAAAGGTAATCCTGCAACCGTATGCATGCGAACAGGAACTCGTGCTATATAGGCTGCGAGCATTCCAATAATTCCCGCTTTAGGGGTGTGGCTATGGACAAAATACGGATTCTCTTGACGTAAAAAATTAACCAATTGAATTAAACATCTAAAGTCTTGAAGTGGGGTTATTTTTCGAGTTATTTCTAGGGGGAAATATCTTACCCCTTGTTCGTTTGCAATTTTCTCTAACTTTTCTTTATCCGAGGAAACTAGGGTGACATCAAAGTGATTACTAAAAAAACGGGGTTGGTTCTCTAATAATTTTTCTAGAGATAAGGGAACTGTAGTGATTCGGATTAACTTTTTCACATAGTAAAGATAGTAAATCTTAGGGTGTAATAAAATCCTTATATTCAGTAACCGTAAGAGAGAAATCTAATTGCTTTATTTGCTTTTGAGCTGCTCGTGTTTTTTGATCTTTCGAAGGTAACTCATTAGTTAATTTATCTAAGCGATTGATAAATTTAGCTTGAGTATCTTCACTGTACCCTAGATCGTAAGCGTCTAAAATCAACTTAGAGTCTCCTGCTTCAAAGCCTACGATGGGAATTCCGGAAGCAGAAGCTTCAACCAACACATTGGGGTAGCCTTCTGTATAGGAAGTGAAGAGTAAAACAACGGCTTGCTGATATAGACGACTTATGTTACTCACGTTTCCAGCTAGTAAAACTTTGCCCTTAAGGTCTTGAGGAATCATCGCATCCTCCCATCCACTTCCTGCGATTGTCAGGCTGTAGCTTTTCTTATTTTTAAAAAACTCTTGAGCTATTTTAATTAACCTATCGGGTCCTTTTGAAGGATCATACCTGCCTACATAAAGTAAGAAAGGTTTCTCTTCTGACAGAAATTCCGATGACAGTGGCATCATTTTTTTGGCCAATCGATTTTGAATAACCTTTCTGTTTTTCTTCGAAAAAAAATACTTTTCATGAACATCCTTAGAACGGTACGAGCAATAAATAATCTTAGGGTCTTTTAAATGAGACAAGACAGCAAATCCAAACAAAGCTGCCTTTTGATAAAGCTGATTCCATCTAAAGCTAGAATGGCGAATGTTCCAAGTAATTGCATTTTGAGTTTTGAGATGTCGCTTTAGTTTGTGAGAAAAAAGAATGGCAGAATACATCCAAGCCAACATGGGTGCATCTGAGTTCTTAAGAATGGTTTGATAAACTAAACTGGGATCAGTCTTCCAATCCAAAACCTTTGCGTGCTTACTTATTTCAGAGTAGTGGAAGTCATTAGTTGCTCCTTGAAGTGTAATTACATATTGGATGACTCCACTCTCTGAAAATTCCTTAATGAGCCTAGAAAGTACAGTTTCTGCCCCTCCATTTTGTAGCGTCGGAATGATGTGAATGAGTGTTTTCAAAACAATAAATTAAAGGTATAAGAAATCAGGGTCTTTATAAAGCCCTTTTACGTCGAACACAATCCCTTCTTTCACGATTAAATCAGTTGGATTGATTGTTTTGAAACTATCGTGAGCAACTGCCAAAATAACTACCTCGTATTCGTTGTTGGATATTTCTTTAAGTTTGTCGAAACCGTATTCTTTTAAAAAAACCTCAGGGTCTGCCTCTGGATCAAAAACATCAACTTGGAAACCAAATTCATTAAGTTCTTTATAAACATCAACTACCTTTGAATTTCTTAGATCGGGACAGTTTTCTTTAAACGTAGCTCCCAAAATTAAAGCTTTCGCATTTTGACTGTTCTTTTTTTGCTTTAGCAGCTGCTTTACAATCTGACTGACAATAAAGACTGGCATAGAATCATTGATTTTTCGGCCTGCTAAAATCATTTCGGGGGTATACCCAAGCTCTTCAGATTTATAAGCCAAATAATATGGATCTACTCCTATGCAATGCCCCCCTACAAGTCCAGGGAAAAAGTTTAAGAAATTCCATTTTGTCCCCGCTGCTTTCAAAACTTCGTTGGTGTCGATCCCCATTCTACTGAATATAATAGACAACTCGTTTACAAAGGCAATATTGATGTCTCTTTGTGTATTTTCTATAACCTTAGAAGCTTCAGCTGTTTTGATGGTCGGTGCCTCGTATATTCCAGCTTCGATGATTGATCCGTATAGTGCTGAAAGTTTTTTTAGTGTTTGAGGGGTTGAACCCGAAACTACCTTAGTAATCTTAGTAATGGTATGTTTTTTATCTCCTGGATTAATTCGTTCTGGACTATAGCCTACAAAAAATTCAGTGTTGAATTTTAATCCTGTTTTTTCTTCAAGAATTGGAACACATACTTCTTCTGTTACTCCAGGGTATACAGTTGACTCATATACTATCGTGTCGCCTTTCTTAAGCACTGTAGACACTGATTCGGTTGCTTTGATAACTGGAGTTAGGTCAGGGCTTTTACTCGGGGTTACAGGCGTTGGAACGGTTACTATAAAAGTAGTACAGTCCGAAATATCCGCTAAAGATGTAGTAAGCTTCAGCGAGGTTCCAAGTACTTTGTTTAGCTGTGCTGTTGTCAACTCGTTTGTAGCGTCAAGACCACTTTTGAGTTCCGCTATTCTTTTGGTATTAATATCAAAACCGACAACATCGTATTTAGATGCAAAGGCTACGGCAAGCGGCAAACCAACATAACCTAAACCAATGACGCTTATTAATGATTTTTTCATGTGTTAACTTTATAATATTCTTTATACCAGGAAATGAATTTTTCAATTCCAGTTTTAATACTCGTATTAGGTTTATAATTAAAATCACGAACCAAATTATCTACATTAGCGAAGGTGCTTGGTACATCTCCAGGCTGAAGCTTCATCATGTTCATTTTAAATTTGCCTCCAAAAGCATCTTCTATCGCTTGGATAAAATCCATTAACTTAACGGGATTATTATTACCAATATTGTAAATCTTATAAGGAGCTTTTGTTGGGTTCAACTCAGATTTATTTTCTGGTGCTTGTGCTGGATTTAAAATTACATTAACTACCCCTGTTACAATATCATCAACATAAGTAAAATCTCGTAACATATTTCCATGGTTAAAAACATTGATTGGCTCGCCTTTTCGGATGGCTTCTGCAAATAAGAATAAAGCCATATCGGGTCTTCCCCAGGGTCCATAGACGGTAAAGAACCTTAGTCCGGTTGTTTTAATTCCAAAAAGATATGAATACGTATGTGCTACTAGTTCATTTGATTTTTTGGTAGCCGCATAAAGGGATATTGGTGAGTCTACTCGATCTTTAGTCCTGAAAGGTAAATCTTCATTTCCCCCGTATACAGATGAACTTGAAGCGTAACATAGGTTGTCAACTTTGAACGTCCTGCAAGCTTCTATGATGTTCTGAAAACCGATAATATTGCTTTGAATGTATGCATCCGGATTTTCTAAAGAATAACGAACTCCTGCTTGAGCTGCTAAATTACAAACAGCATCTGGCTGCTCTTTTTCAAATATTGAATTAATATTTGTTTTATCTTCTAACGAAACTCTGTAAAATATATAATTCTCGTATTTAGAAGATCGAACTCCTTCTTCAAGTTCATTATTCCAAGTAATTCCTGAAAATGCTAATCGGTCTTTTTTTAAATTGATGTCGTAATACGAGTTAACTTGATCTACTCCAACAACACTATGCCCATCGCTAAGCAATCGTTCAGCTAGATGGAACCCTATAAAACCTGCAGTACCTGTTATTAAAATTTTCATTTACTTTTTATTTTGAGAAACATTGTTTCATATTGACTAATTATTTTTTCTGATCCGAAACGGCTAAAAGCGTCTTTTTGGATATTAAATCTATTCCAATTATTTCGAATAGTTCTTTCAATTATGAGTGGTGCTTCTTCTTCATTTTTAATAATGTACCCATTTTCGTTGTCAATAATCATTTCTCTATGGCCTCCTGGTGCGTCAAATACAACACATGGAACACCGAATGATAAAGCCTCTAAAACAACGTTGGGAAAGCCTTCTACATAAGAACCTTGAATCAAAAAATCTGCTGAAGCGTAAACAGCTTCCATATCTTTTAAAAGCCCTCTAAAAATGACTTTATTTTTTATCTTAAATGTTTTAAGTTTTTCTTCCAGCTCCTCTTTTAGCGGACCATCTCCTATGATTTCTAAAACAAAATTAAGATTTACTTTTTCAAATAATTTTAACACGCGTTCGTGTCCTTTATTTTTTAAAATGCTTCCGACAATTACAAACTTTGATTTTGTAGCATGATTATAATCTTTGTTTGTAGCTAAAAAAGAGGAGGGGGTTGTAATTAAATTATGAATCAATAAGCCTTTACTTGGGTCAATTTGAAAGATTTTTTCAAAATCGTTTTTCATATCTTCAGACTGGTAAATTATAGCATCTAATTTCTGATAACATTTTTTCATCCAAGAAAGTGGAATCTGCTTTTTTGTGTTGAAGGAACTCATTTTGCTGAAGACACTTGCCTCTCTTGCAATAAATTTTACTTTTGGCAAAAAGTACTTCAAAAAACCAAGATAAATATTGATGTGACCAATACTAGAAAATACCAAATCAGGCTTTTCAGTTTTTATTGTTTTTATAATGTCAAATAAGGCGTTTCTTAACCTTAGCCTATTTAAATAAATTACATCTTCACCCTGAACTGAATAATGGTTGTCTTTTTTAAAACCAATGACCACTAGTTTTGGATCAAATATGGTTCTATCCAAGCTTTTAAAAATAAACGAGACTACTCGTTCTGCTCCACCCGCTTTTAAGTGCGGTAAAAAAAATAAAATCTTTGTTCTATTCATTTTTGCAACGATTGTTTTCAAACCATTTACTCAACACATAAACTCTCCAAATATAAGCAGAATAATCTCCCTTATTTGCAAAATGTAGGTGCATAAAGTTCTTGACTCTTTTTACACTTAACCCTTTTACACTATTCAAGAACTCGTCATTTAGGTTTAATTGTATATCTTGTTTTAATTCATTTCTCATCCATTCTGCTAATGGAATTGCAAATCCTTTTTTAGGGACATCAAAAACCGTTTCTGGTATATATTCATTAAGAATGTCTCTCAAAATCCGTTTCCTTTTTCCATTATGAAAACGATAGGAAATTGGAAGTGTTCTTGCAAACTCAATTACTCTATAATCTAAAAAAGGGCTTCTTACTTCAACCCCATGTGCCATACTTGCACGGTCAACTTTTACATTACTGTCGTTTTCAAGCCAAAGTTTAATGTTTAAATCTGCTGCTCTTTGAAGTGGCTGGTCTGATAAAGTTTTATACAACTTAAATTCTTTCAGCCAATCTGAATTCTTGTGCTTTAAAAGAAGTGGGCCAAAACCCGTAAAAATTCCCTCTATAAAATTGTCGAAGGTTTTATAATTTAAAATATTTTTTATCCCTTCACCTTTTTTACCAAGCCATTGAAAAGGAAATATAATACTTATTAACCTTCGAAAAAAATAGGGTGTTTTTAAAACAACTTTAAGTTTATTTGACCAATTGAAATGATTATAGCCCAAAAAGCTTTCATCTCCTCCATCTCCAGAAAGTGCAACGGTAACCATGGGTTTAGTCGTTTTATTGAGCAATAAGGATGGTATTGCTGATGAGTCTGCAAAAGGTTCGCCATATGTCTCAAAAAAGACAGGGAGCAACTCAATTAAATCTTTGGCTGAACAAATGGTTTCTTGATGACTAGATCCAATAATTTTTGAAAATGTTTTAGCAAGTTTGCTTTCGTCATATTCTGGATTATCAAATCCTATAGTAAAAGTTTTCAAATTTCCATTTGCTTCCTTATTTGCTATTGCCGAAACCAATGCGGAATCAATACCACCAGATAAAAAACTACCATAGG
>Ga0209603_1003825_pt1 | contig 12888 bp, 11 predicted proteins | sample COGITO_mtgs_1206_FD_184812 | JGI IMG/M metagenome (GOLD analysis project Ga0209603, IMG submission 184812) | Pelagic marine microbial communities from North Sea - COGITO_mtgs_120607 (SPAdes) (version 2) | ecosystem: Environmental > Aquatic > Marine > Epipelagic ... | reverse complement strand
TCGACCTCGCTCTGCCCGTCGTGCGCAAGATGGCGCGCACGCAAGGTGAGGACGAGTCTGTGGACACCATGGGCCAGTTTGAAACTGAGCCCGGTGGCAACCTTTCGGCCTACGGCGCCATCAACGCGTTTGCCAAAAACTACATCCAGTCGCTCGAGGGTGTGCCACGCATGAAAAAGGCCAAGGAGAACGCCTCGACCTATTGCAATCAGCAGCTTCGCAGGGTGCTCTGGACGTGTTCCTACTGGCACCAAGTGGAGCTCAAGGATTGCGACCGGTGGGGCTTCTCTCCTCACTGCGGGTGAGTGGGTGCGCTTGGTGTGCACTTGGTGTGCGCTTGGTGTGCGCTTGGTGTGCGCGTAGCATGTGTGCGTGTGTGTGCGTGTGTGTGTGTGTGCGCGCGCGTGTGTGGGACCGGCTGTGGAAGCGGGTTCCCCCACGCGCGCACCCGGTTTGGAATAAGTCACGCCTTTGCAACTCTTAGTCAAAGGGCGTCCGGTGCTCGTGCGTCCGGCGCCGCCACTCGTGCGCGCATTCTGGCGGCGCCACGCCCATGGCACGCATGCAGCTCAACGGGCCCGAGGCCGAGCCCACGGGCGTTCGCGCCCCCAACAACCCCAACAAGGACCGGAGCAAGGGCTGCTCGCGGTGCCACTTCTCCAAAAAGGGTTGCCCGCCATCCTGCGACCCAAAGTACCAGGCAGCCAAGAGGAAGGAAAAGAATGAAAAAAAGGATGCGGAACGGCTCGCCCGACTCGACCGGTTGGGGGTCCAGCAGGACGATGAGGCAGCCAGTGCGCCTGCGCCTGCGCCCGCGCCCGCGCCCGCGCCCGCGCCCGCGCCCGCGCCCGCACCTTCCTCGGTGGCCACGCCTTCCTCGGCGGCCGGTCCGTCGAATGCACCTCCCGCTCCGCCTCCGCCCCCGCCTCCGCCCCCGCCTCCGCCCCCGCCCCCGCCCGCCGTTGACGACGAGAATCCGGGCGATGGCGAGCTGCGCGAGCTGCTTGGCATTGGCGGGGCGCCCCCGGGGGCGGACGCGTCGTCGCTGATGGTCCTGTGCGACCGGGGCTTTGAGCCACCGGTCAGGTACGAGGAGCTCACCGAGGACGAGCAGATGCGCGCCCGGATCTGGCTCAGGAGCGAGCGGCGCCTTCGTGGGCTGAGCGAGGCCAACCAGGAGAACCTGAAGGCGCAGATTTACGCAAAGGTCCGGCACTACAACCTCCTCACCGGCCTGCCCAACTACAAGTGTTGCGCGCGCCCGCTCACGGAAAAGGAGCGTGGCCAGCTCACGACGCTGCGCCGCCAGATCAACGCGGCGCTGGGCGAGCAGGCCGACGACCAGTCGGTTGCGCAGCGCAATGCGTTGGCGCTCTCGGGGGCTGACCAGTACGACGATCGCGCGCTTTCCAAGATGGACGACGACGAGCTGGCCAGCGTGTTGGGGCCCTTTTTCGGTGGCAACGTCTCCACGGACAGCGTGCGCGAGGAGCTCCACTCCAGGATGGCGCGCTTGGCGCTGGCGCCCGACCCTGCCGACGTGGCCAAGGTCGAGGCGCATGGGCGCACGCTTTCCGTGCGCGAGCGGTCCCGGATGATGGACCAGTACCACGACTTTCTGAACGAGGAGGTGCGGCTCATCATGCGCACGATCAAGAATGCCAACGCCAAGAAGAACCCGTCGGAAACGCGCTCGTGGCTCATCAAGCCGGCCACGTCGGTCGAGCTCGACGCCGAGCTCGAGCGGGACACGGCCTGGGAGTACACGGCCCTCTTCAAGGCCATGCGCGAGCCCGAGGGTCGCCCCTTGGGCGCTGCCGCCGCCGCCGCCGCGCCGTTCCAGGCGCTCGACGAGACCATGTGGCAGCACTGCGCAAGCGTCCCACCAACGCCCTTTGAGCCCACCGTGGACTGCGCCGCACTGCTCGGTGGTACCGATGCGCTGCGGGCTGAGGCGGAGCGGTGGTGCCGCGTCAAAAACCTTGACGACGCCTACAACGGGCGCACGACGCTGTCGGACATCGGCGGGTGCCTCCCGGGAAAGCGCTGGCCGTTTCCGTGGAACAAGGCCAACAACCGGCCGCTGCCCGGCTTCTGGCCGGCGCTCAGGCGCGTGCGAGAGGTGAAGAACGAGCTCGGAGGGGGGTCCAAGTTCCTCAAGGAGTGGCCGTGCCAAAAAGCCTACGATTCCGACCCGCTCATCCAGACGGCGCAAAAGGGCGTCGTGATCTCGCGCAAGACGGGCAACCCCAAACGCGTCGTCATGGTCGATGGCAGCGAAAAGATGCTGACGGTGTCCCAGCTCAACCTGATGCAGCAAGTCTTCCGCAAGCATGGCGGGGAGAAGGACATGCAAAACAAGACCAGCTACGGCGCCAACATCCTGGCGACCGAGTTGCTGCGCTGCTACCCGGTGCCCAAGACGGGCACCGAGGAGGTCAACTCCATCCTCGACTTCGTGTGCTGGTGGCACCAGACCATCACGACGAATGACGACGCCATCCGCGCCGTCGGTAAGGCGTCCAACTCGAGTGGCAAGACAATCGCCCAGCAGCGCAAGCTGGTCGTGTACGACCTGATGTGCTGCCCCGACTGCCTCACCGACCAGCGGGATCTCCTCAAGGATGCCGATGAGGTGACAGGCGACAACGACAACCCGATTCCCTATTGGGCAACGACGGTCAGGAGCTCGGTCAACGACAGGGTTAGCATCCTCGTCACCTTTGTCGAGGCCCTCAAAAAGGCCCTGGACAAGGACGTCTTCCAGACGCCCCAGCAGGAGAGCGTGCTGTGGCGGGGCGGCTACCTGTACTTTGACGCCAGGGAAAAGTACGAGCGGCTGAACGCGCCGTTTCACAAGGCCGAGGAGTTGCGCGAGCGGCACGCCGAGTTGGAGAGGCAGGTGCAGGATGCGCGCACCGCCGCCAAGGACATGCGCGACGTCGCGGACGAGGCACAGGACGAGCTGGATGCCGAGCGCAACGAGGACACGGCCAAAGCCATGTACCCCGACGTGTTCGACAAGGCGGAGCAAGCCGCCCTTCTCGAGAAGGCGCTGGAGGATCTCGAGGCGCGCGCCCTGGCGGCGGGGGCCGAGGCGACGGAGGCCGAGCGGGTGGTGGCGCAGCTTTCGCCCTCCGCGCAGCAGGAGCGTGACTACGCGCTTACAGATCTCATTTCCTCCGATCTCCCCAGCCCGAGGGATCGCGAGCGCGGCCGGGCGGTGTACCAGCGATGGCAGGAGATGAACCCCTTGAAAACGTAGGCGGGTGCGTCGGAGTTTTATTTGAAAAGGGGGCACGCGTTTCTTCAAACTCCGCATGTAAAGCCGCACCCACCTCCCCCTTAACTAAGAGGGTTGGGTTGGGGTGGATAGGATGATCGCCTTCTTCGCCGTCTTCGCCCACGGTCACGTGCCCCAGTACGACGGGTGCGACCACAACTGCTGCCACCCGCCGCACGGCCCGACCACCTCGCAGGCGGCCTACCTCAAGGGCAGCGGCGGCGTCGAGTACGACCTGCACGACCTCAAGGGCGAGACCCTCGACTTTGACGTCGTCTTCAAAAAGGATTACGACACCAGTACCTATTCCATCTACGCTGGGTGTGGAGGCTGCGCAAGTGAGATGCCCTTCAACTGGGACGAGCCCCTCTCGCTGCCGCGCGACCTGCCCACCACCTACCCGCCCGCGGAGTTTGAGCCTTTTACACAACATGCATACCACAAGCTGCTGCCCGACGGCGCGGCGCGCCAGATCACGCCCGCGCAGCTCGCCAACTGCACGAGCCACCACGTGAGCGTGCGCCTCATCGTGCACGACAACGCCACCGAGGACATCGTGTGGGGCGCCGTCGTCGGCTGCGACGGCCTCGAGTGCGAGCGCTTTGAATTAATCGAGCTGCTGAGCTTTCCAATTTTTGTGATCCGCAACCACGGGCCCGCTTGGAACGACGCCGCGTGGACGCTGCCCGTGCTCGCGCTCCTCGTGCCGGTGCTCATGGCCATCGTCTGCTGGGTGTGGTGGGAGGGCTGGCTCGTCGTCTACGTGCCCGTGGGGCCCTCGTACCCGCGGATCCTCGCCAAGGCGCGCCCGGGCGTGCGCTGGGCCGACCTCAAGGCCGTCTGCTGGGTCGAGTCGCCGCGACTCCTGCTCTACGCCCTCGCAACCTGGGCGATCGTCGTCGACATCCTCGAGACGTTTGCGCACTTTGCGATCGCCACGCAGACGGCGCCCTCGGGCAGCACGGGGTACACCATCTTCTGGTTCTGGTTTGGCATCAAGTGGGTGCTCTTCTTCTCCACGGCGCTCGCGTGGATGTGGGCGCGCGAGATCCCCGAGAGCCGGTGGCGCGACTACCACTGGAAGCTGGTGTGCTCGTGGGACGACGGGCTCGGCCCCTTCTCGCCCTTTTGGGCGCACGCCTTCTGGTCGCTCGCCGAGATCCCGCTCGGGCTCGCGGCCTTCTTCATCGGCGCGGGCTTCTACGTCTACCCGTCCGCCATCACGCTGGCGGGCGTCGTGCGCCTCGTCAGCTGGGCGCGCGGCGAGAACCGGCCGCGCAGCGAGTGCAAGAGCACCATCTACATCTCGGCCGAGACGGACGACACCGACTGCGGCTATGGCGTCGATGGCAGCCCGCCGGGGCTGTACTTGTCGTGAGTTGGTAAAAATTACAACCTATTCCCGTACACGTCAAACCGTGTGCGCCGCGTGGGGACCGCCGCGTGCGGGATTCCGTGCTTGGCCCACGCGATCCGTCGCGCCTGGTCCGTGACCTTGGGCGCCTGGCTCTCCTCGGGGAGCGGCATCGTGGCCCACGTGTCGCGTCGTCGCGCGTCCTCGCCGCTCCGCGCGACGGCGAGAAGGGTGCCAATGAGCTGGTCCGTCTCTGCATCCTCGCGCTCCTCGCGCTCCTTGCGCTTGTCATCGGCGGGGGTCGTCTTCTTTTCCGGCTTGTCGGGCACCACGGACCACGGGGGCATCGGGCCCCCGGTGGAGGTCCGACGACCCCGCCGTCCGAACACAAGTTGCAAGGGGCGAGGGCTTGCGCTTGAATCCCGTCCTGCGCCCGTGCGCACCCGCCGCGCTCCTCATGTCCTCCATGTCCTCCATGTCCTCCATGTCCACACCGCCGCCGCCGCCGCGGCCGCCGCCGCCGCCGGACGCGATGGCGGCCGAGCGGGCGGCGTCCACGCGAAAGCGCACCACCGCCGCGTCCATGAGCGGCTGGTCCCAAGCCGCGAGCGCCGGCGCATCGCGCGCCGGCTTGAAACTGAAGATGCGCTTGCGCTCCGTGCCCATGGCCGCGGCCACGCGCCCGGTTGCGGCGTGGCACGAGAACGGCGCCTTGGTCAAGTGCTTGGAATCTTTCGTCACGGCCGCGTCGATGCGCGGCCACACGTACGCCAGGACGACGCAGTCTAAGCGCTCGCGCATCCACTCCACGCCGGTGGAGTGGATGCGCTCCTCAACGTGCTTCCACACCTCGTCCCCGGTCGCCAGCTTCAGCACGTCGGCCGCCAGCGGCGCAAGCGTCGGCGCGTACTTTTCGTACTCCTCGTAGGCGGCGAGGTCGAGCCGGTTGACAAAGGCGACGCGCGCCTCCCCGTTTTCGAGCAGGCCCAATTCGCCGACGATGTGCGTGTGAAAGCTGCGGTACACGTCTTTGCGCTGGCCGTACATGTTCATGATCAACCGAACGCCGGTGGGCGCGTGCGCGTCGGACTTCCGCATGCCGCAATCGACAAAGTCCAGCACGGCCGTGCGCGCCTCGTCGCTCAAGGTCATGGCCTTCTCGTCGAAGACGTGCACGTGCACGCCGCGCCGGCCCGAGTAGACGATCAGCAGTTCGGTGTACCCGAAGGCCCTGTGCAGCACGCGGCGCAGGATGTACGCCGCCGCCGCGCTCACCGGGTAGGCCTTGTCGCACATCTCGGCCGACACTTGGCCGTCGGCGTCCTTGAGGTCCAAAAACTCCAAGTCGGTCAGGTCAACGTCGAACGACAGCACGCGGCGCGAAGGCACGCTCTCGCCGCTCTTGACCGCCTCCTTGCTCGATCCGTGGCTGTAGAATGCGCCGAAATGGAACGCCCTGATCCCCGGGAAGCGCGAGACCGCCGCGCGGAGCTCGGCCGCGTTGCGCACCGACACGTACCGCTTGTAGAGCTTGTCGCCCGATGCCGTCTTGCCGTCCAATGCAAACTCGCAATTGGCCAGGTCGTCGCCGTTGCGCGTCAGCAGCTTCACCAGCTGCTCGTACGGGTAGTGCTTGGCGTAGTACTCGCCAGGCGTCAATGACATGCGGGGTGCCGTGGTCACAATCACGATGCGCACTTTTTACACAAGACGCAAAACGCCACCCTATACCCCCACGCGCACTGGTTACTCAGTCCGCGTCGAGCAGGCCACGGGCCTTTAGCCAATCGTCGCGCCGTTTCCGGCTCGACTCGACCGAGTCCTTGAGCTTGCACTTTCTCGAATACTGGTACCACCGCGTGGCCTCGGCCTCGTCCCTTTTCTTGACCCAGGCCCCGTACAATTCGTTGCCGATGGTGATGGCCGCGTGCTCCGAGCCGAGCATCGCGGCGCGCGTCAGCTCGATCATCCCGCGCGTCGCATCCCTCGGGATCCCGGTCCCGTTGAGGTGGAAGATGCCCAGGCAGACGATGGAATGCGCGTCATCGTGGACAGCGGCCTTTATGAACAACTCCCTCGACTTGTCCATGTCCAGCTTGAACCCATGCGACCCGTCGCGGTAACAATACCCGATGGTGCGCATGGATTCCACGTCGCCCTTGAGCGCCTTGGCCAGCACCGGCCGCTTATCCTTGTCGATGGCCTGCAACTCGGCTTGCTTGGCCTTCCACGTCACCGCCGCCTCGCCATGGATGACGCCCTTGCTGATCAGCCGCTCGATGGCGTTGCGCGTCTGCACGGCCGGCACGAGCGTCTTGCCGATGAACTCGTTGGTCATCGGCGACTTGGCCTCCCCTTCCTTGGCCCTCTCCAACCAGTCCTCGATCGCCGTCCGCTCGTAGGCCTGGCCATCCTGGGCGATGACCGGATCCACGGGAAGCTCCTGCGTGATGGGGCACTTGTACTCGCCGAGCACGTCCTCGTCGCAGGGCGAAGGCACGCGGTACGCTTGAGGGGGCTCAGCCTCTGCCTTGCGCTTTTGCCCCGACTGCCTGGCTTCTCGCCGCTTCTGCATGATCTCATCCGCCTCCTGTGGCGTGATCTGAAAGGGCCGATGAGTGTTCTTCGCCACATCTTCGACCACTTCCGGCATCATCGTCTGTCGCTGCGTGGACCTAGCCGACGGCCTTGAGGCCATGGTGTATGCGCACGCACGAGCACCGCAACCCGCGAGCCGCGCGCACCCACACGAGTGCCGAACTGGCGCTATGACAAGTGCAATGGGTGCCTTCGCTTGCTCGATTGGGCGGTTGTCTCTTGGGAATATGCCGTCGACCGAGTACACGCTGCGCCAACGCGTCGCGCTCGTTCTCGAGGCCTCGGTCACGGCCGAGACGCTCGTGGCCATGCCGGACGCCGACATCCACCACGCCTTCCTCATGGAACAAGGCATCTCGCCCACGCTGCTGCGCGCGGCCCAGGTGACGCCGCTGCAGCTCAAGGTGCACGGCACGCGCACCACCGCCGACCTCGCCGCGCTCGGGTTCTCCACGCTGCACCTGCTGGACGAGGAGTGGCGCGAGGACGCCATCGCGGCCTACGGCGCGCCCGCGCTGCTCGACGAGTTCCTGGCCACGAGCAACGACGCCGTCGTCCTCGCGGGCTCGGAAGCCGTCGAGCGATTGGGCATCAACCTGGGCCTGCTGCTCCTGCTCTGCGCCAGCCAGCCGGGCGCCGCGCGCGAGGTGCTTGCGCAGTACCAGCACGCGCGCCGCGTGCCGCCCGAGACCCTGCTCGAGACGGGGCTGCGCGCCGAGGACCTCGCAGCGCTCGGGCTCTCCAAGGCCCGGCTGCGCCAGGACACCCTCGCCACGGACGCGCAGCTGTCGCTGTTGGGCTTTTGATACTCACTAAGAAAAACAAACAAACAAACACACCCACCCACCACTCTTGAACGGTTCAGACACATGCGCATGCGTTCACGCCTTCTTGGGCTCCGCCGCCACGGCCTCCTTGGGCTTCTTTTGCTTGGGCGCCTTGCGGAAGCTCACCGCCTCGGGCACGAACCCGGTCGCCGCGGAGAGCCGCTTGTTCACAATGTCCGCCGCCGCTTGGCAGCACTTGGCCGTCACCTTGCTGTGCGTCTTCTCGTGCGCCTGCTGGATCTCGAGCGCCACCGAGAAGATCTCCTGCACGTAGGCGACGAAGGCCGCCTCAATCGCGTACGCCGCGCCGACCGAGAAGGTTGGCAGCATCGGGTACTTGACGTCCTCCGGCGCCACCGCCTCACCCTTCTTGGTCTGCAGGCGGAGCGTCAGCGCATCGGCGTGCATCTGCGCGTTGACGGTCGCGACGGCGCCCGACGCGAGGGTCTTGAGCGTGTGGCCCGAGAGTGTGCGGTTGCCCCGCTCGACGACGTCGACGCCGGTCCTGGGGTTTTTGCGGTACGACCACGTGCCGTCCGGGTTCTGGGTCTTGGCCACCTTTTGGCGGAAGAGGTGGCACTTGTCCGCCTGATTCCACAGCACGCCCCAGAAGCGCTGCGTCTTGCTGCTCATGTACAGGTGGTTCATCTGCGACTTCTTGTCCGCGCTGATCGGCTGGTACACCATCTCGTACATGGGGTTGCCATTCTCGTCCTGGACGGCAACCCCCGTCTCCTGGTTGCGCACGAGCACGCGCCGCTTCGCCTTCATGCCCGACTTCCACGACTTGAACGACTTGCCCTCCGGAACCTCGTGATTGTGCGCAACCTTCTTTCCCATGATGACTTGCCGAGGTGTGCCCGTTTTGACTCTGCTGCGATAACCTCACAAGTTGCAAACCGCTGTGCATTGTTAGCGAGACCCGAGTTCGCGTTTGGCCAAGTAGCCCACCGTGGCGACCAAATCTTGCTGCGTCTCCTCCCCCACAAACCGGTGCATGTAGGGCTGCCGCTCCGCAAACTCGATGATGCGCCGCACCGCGTCGGGCGGCGGGTCGGGCGCAGCCCGCGTCGCGTTCCATGGGATCGCCTCAAACGCTGCGCGCGGCGTCATCACCAGCAGCACGATCCCCACCAGCAGGCACGCGCACAGCACCTGCGGGGCCCGGCGCGGCGACTGCAGCTTGGGGACGGTCGATCGGGCCAGCAGCGGAATGTGCGACATGCGAGCGCGCGTCCCACTCGGACGCGCGCACGCCCGGCGGCCCGCCTCTAGCGAATCGACATTTGGTTGGCTTGGGCAACTGTAAAGGGGGCGATCATGACCGTGCCGTTCCGAACGGCGCAGCCGCTGAGCTTCTCGCCGGTGCGCATCCAGGACCTCCACGGCAAATTCCGGCCCGCCGACCAGGAACCGCTCACTGGCGCCAATGCCGGCAACGGGCGAACGGGCGATCAGCAGGGCGTCATGCGCGCCGCCATCGACTACGACGTCGAGCGCGCCATCGCGCTCAAGGCGCGCGGCTACCTCGAATCGGACGCGCAACGGCGGTTTCGGTACGCGCAGTGGGCCGCGCTCACCCTCTCGCTCCTCTTCATCGGCTCGATCGTCGTGCTCCTCGCGATGCTGTGCGTCAAGGTCAACGACGTCTTCGACGCCGTCGACGGCTCCGACACCAGCGCCAAAGTGACCACGCTCATGGACATGGCCGTTGAGGGCGCTAACAATGCGCGCCTCGCCACGCAAAACGTGCTCGACGTGACCTCCTTCGCGCGACAAACGGCAAGCGTCGCCGGGCCGCAGCTGGAGTCGGTGGCAAACTCCACCAAGGACCTGGTCACCGACCTGCGCTCGTGGAGTTTCCACCCGAGCTTGCAGATCGCACCCGGTGGTTGAAGTCGCGTGCGTTTGTTTAGACAAAAAAAGATGGAGTACCAGCTCTGGGCCCTGCTGCTGCTGATCATCGATCGCGGCGGGCTGCGCAAGCCGCGCCCGAACACGCAGGGCTGCGTCCTCGACGCGGGCGCGCACGACGGCACCACCGCCGTCATGCTCGTCAACGCGGTGCAGCGCCTGGACCTGCAGGTGCACGCGCTCGAGCCGCTCGCCCGCAACGCGGAGGTGGCGACGAGGCGCGGGCACGACGTGCCCAACCTCTACGTGTACCGCCTCGGCCTCGGCGAGGTCGACGGCGCCACGGGGCACTACCCGGCCGAGTACGACGACCGCAAGAGCTCGCTGCACCTGCAGATTGCGCGGTTCCGCGCGCAAGACAACGCGGGCAACGCCTCCTACACCCTCACGACGATCGACTTCCTCTTCAACGACGACGCCGACCGCACGCTCGTGCTGGCGCACCTGGACCTCGAGGGCGGCGAGGCGGCGGCGCTGCGCGGCGCCAACCGCACGCTCGCGCGCGACCGGCCCGTGCTCACCGTCGAGACCTTCCCGCGCTCGATGGCCGGGTGGCACCGCGAGGTGATGGCGCTGCTCGAGGCGCACAACTACCAGGTCTACACCGTGGAGGAGAAGGTGGGCTGGCCGACCGACGGGCGCAACCACGTCGCCATCCCGCGCGAGGACCGCCGCCTGCGCTACATCCTGGACAGCTTCTTCGACTTCTCGCTCCGCCGGCGCGCACCGCAGGCTGCGCCCGCCCGCCGCCCCCAGAATAATTCATTGCCGCAAATTGGAAAAGGTAGTGGGTGAACTAGTTGAGCACTTGGGCCCTCCCAGCCAGAGAAGGCCGAGGTGCTCAAGTAATCCCAATTAATTGGATTATTCAGTGGATCCACTGCATTGCCGCACATTAGAAAAGGTAGTGGATGAACTAGTTGAGCACTTGGGCCCTCCCAGCCAGGGAAGGCCGAGGTGCTCAAGAAATTCCAATTAATTAGATTATTCAGTGGATCCACTGCATTGCCGCAAATAAGAAAAAGTAGTGGATGAACTAGTTGAGCACTTGTGCCCTCCGGGCCAGGGAAGGCCAACGTGCTCAAGTAATTCCAATTAATTGGATTCTTAAGAATGGTCGTTGGCAAGTGGCCAGAGTGTCACGATGTGGGATCTTGAGACTAGGGACCCTGCGCACGGTGGTAGGGTCCCTAGTCTCTGGTCCATTTGAGCCACTCCCTGCACGCCCCTGGGCTCAAGACTAGGGGCCCTGCGCACGGTGGTAGGGTCCCCAGTCTCCGGTGCCCCCTCGGCGCAGTCCCGCAGGGAGTGGACCAGAGAGTAGGGACCCTACCCTCGTGCGCAGGGTCCCTAGTCTTGCAAGACCACCAATACCCCGTGTTGGTCCATTCTTAAGAATCCAATTAATTGGAATTACTTGAGCACCTTGGCCTTCCCTGGCGCGGAGGGCCCAAGTGCTCAACTAGTTCACCCACTACCTTTTCTTATTTGCGGCAATGCAGTGGATCCACTGAATAATCCAATTAATGAGAATTACTTGAGCACGTTGGCCTTCCCTGGCCCGGAGGGCCCAAGTGCTCAACTAGTTCATCCACTACCTTTTCTTATTTGCGGCAATACATTGGATCCACTGAATAATCCAATTAATTGGGATTACTTGAGCACCTCGGCCTTCCCTGGCTGGGAGGGCCCAAGTGCTCAACTAGTTCATCCACTACCTTTTCTAATTTGCAATTCTTAATAATCTGACACGCCCGCCGTCACCTACCATTCATCTTTCGATTGAGCCAGGTGTACCGCGTCACTCCCCGCGCAAGGCGTTCCTGCGCTGCGCGAAAGGCGTCCTCGTCGGGGACCGAGTTCCTACCGCGCGGCCGGGCGCCGGCGCGCAGCACCTGCACGGACAGGACCTGCACCGCGTGCCGCGCCTCCGCCGCCGACATGGCCACCACCTCGTCGTCGCTGTGCAGCGCGAGGATGTCGGCGAGCTCCTCGTCGCGCTCCTCCTCCACCTGGGAGCGCACCACGGGTCGCTGCATCGCGAGCGCCCGCTCCATCCGCTCGGGCGACGACAGCTCCAGGTACAACGAGGAGGGGCCGTACCAGTGCGACGGCTGCGGCAGCGAGATCTCGGGAATGGCGTTGCGCAGGATGCGCGCCGAGAGCGCGGCGCAATGGGCCGGGGAGTTGATGCGATCGTCGAGGAAGCCCGAGAAGGCGCGCAACGGCCAGATGGACATCGGGTACTGCCACAGGAGCGCCGCCGGAGGGTAGGGCGTGCCGCAGTGCAGGTTGCACTCGGCGCGCACGCGGCGCTCCACGTCCACCGTGAAGATGGGGACGGCGGACCACGCGGTGCTCGAGTAGAACTTCTTCGAGTCGGTCAGGCCCGACGTCCACAAGGCGCCTCGCTTGGCACCCAGGTACGTGCTGAAGTGGTTGTCCTCGAGCTTGTTGCCCGGCTGGTCGCCCATCCACAGCTCGACGTGCGTCACGGCCGGGTAGGGCTGGCCGAGCTGCACGATGTTGTCGACCAGCGTCTCGCCCCAGGTCGCGTCCTTGCTCGTCTCGTCGGCCTTCATGAACATGAGCACCACCGACTGTGGCAACGACGCCGGCGCGGCCGGCGCGGCCGGCGCCAGTGCGGCCGGCGCCAGTGCGGCTGGCGCCGGCGGTGGGGGCGATTGGGACACCTCCCTTCGGTAGGCCACAAGCCAGTCGGGGGGGGCGGCGGCGGCGGCGGCGGCGTCGGCGTCGGCGTCGCCATCACCCGGATCGGGGGGCGGTAGCATCTCCTCGTACCGTTGCGCTTTTAGTTGAAACTCGCTCGCCATGCGACCGCGCGTGCACACGCAAAACGCAAAACGCAAGTGCCGGCACGCGCAACCGATCGATCAATCAATCAACCAACC
>Ga0209603_1003824_pt1 | contig 12888 bp, 9 predicted proteins | sample COGITO_mtgs_1206_FD_184812 | JGI IMG/M metagenome (GOLD analysis project Ga0209603, IMG submission 184812) | Pelagic marine microbial communities from North Sea - COGITO_mtgs_120607 (SPAdes) (version 2) | ecosystem: Environmental > Aquatic > Marine > Epipelagic ... | reverse complement strand
GTTGGCGATCCTTGGCCCCCCATATTCGTGGCGTTACGAAACCCGCGGCTTGTGGCCCCGGACTGTTACGGGCCGCGCTAAGTTTTCTGCGGCGAGGTTCGAAAAGTTTCGGCGCCACTGCCTGCCCCCCCCTCCCCTTCCTGCTCGTTTGAATATGCCCGCGGAGGCGCACCCCGACGACGCCAAGGAGCCCATGCTGCAGGAGAACGCGTCGCGCTTCGTCATCTTTCCGATAAAGCACCACGACTTGTGGCTCATGTTCAAGAAGGCGCAGGCGTCCTTCTGGACGGCCGAGGAGATCGACCTCGCGCACGACATGAACGACTGGGAGGGGCTCAAGCCGGACGAGCAGTTCTTCATCAAGCACATCCTCGCCTTCTTCGCCGCGTCCGACGGCATCGTCAACGAGAACCTCGTCGAGCGGTTTTGCTCCGAGGTGCAGTACCCCGAGGCGCGCTTTTTCTACGGCTTTCAGATCATGATCGAGAACGTGCACAGCGAGACCTACTCGCTGCTCATCGACACCTACGTCAAGGACAAGGCGGAGAAGATGCACCTCTTCAACGCGCTTGAGACGGTGCCATGCGTGCGCAAGAAGGCCGACTGGGCGCTGCGCTGGATCGAGGACTCGTCGCGCTTCGCCGAGCGGCTCGTGGCCTTTGCGGTCGTCGAGGGCATCTTTTTTAGTGGCTCCTTCTGTGCCATCTTTTGGCTCAAGAAGCGCGGGCTGATGCCCGGGCTCACCTTCTCCAACGAATTGATTAGCCGCGACGAGGGCATGCACTGCGATTTTGCGTGCCTTCTCTACAGCATGCTCGAGAAGAAGCTCACCGACGCCGAGCTGCACGCGATCATCGGCGAGGCCGTCACGTACGAGAAGGAGTTTGTCTGCGAAGCGCTGCCCGTGTCGCTCATAGGCATGAACCAGGACCTGATGTCGCAATACATTGAGTTCTGCGCCGATCGCTTGCTCGTGGCGCTCAACGCGCCCAAGCTTTACAACGCCAGCAACCCCTTTGACTGGATGGAGCTGATCAGCCTGCAGGGCAAGACCAACTTCTTCGAGCGGCGCGTATCCGAGTACCAGAAGGCCGGTGTCATGTCCAGCGTGACCAAGAACCAAAGCACCGACGACATTATGAACACAAACGAGTTCTCGCTCGAGGCGGATTTTTAGAGTGTGCTGCGTGGTAGTGGTCGTGGGGGAGTGCGTGCTGTGCGCAATGGTCGGAGAAAGGGAGGCGTGAATCCCCTTTAGTTATTTGTCAAAAGGTGGGCTCACTAATAAACTGGGCCAACTCGATGCGCAGCGCCTCCTCGGGATCCGCAGCCTCGAGGCTCTGCCAATACGAGTTCTCCCGGCGCAGTTCGTCAACGGTCTGCGAGAGCTCCAGCACCTGACGCTCGAGGTTGTTGATGTGCTCGCGTTTCATCCTCCGGCTCTTGGCCGCCGACAGGCGGTTGCGGTGCATCCGCTTCTCTTGGTAGCTGGAAAAGGTGAGCTCGTCGCTGTCGCACGACGGGCTCTGCGCCTCTGATGATTCGGGCGTTGGCGGGCCGTTTGCAAGCGTCATGAAGGCGGAGGGCACCAAGACCTCGCACAGCTGCGGCGGGGCCGCGGGTGACGGCGGCAACGGCGGTGGCTCTGGCGGTGCTGCGGGTGGCGGTGGCAGCGGCGGCGGTGGCGGTGACAGCGGCAGGAAGGGCTCTTCGGTGCGCTGCCTCTTGTGATGCTGCACACGCACGTGTTGCACAGGCACAAGCGTGCCCTTGGAGACGCAGAGGCGCACGTAACCGTCGTCGGATTGCAAGTACTTGGGCATGTCCATCGAATCGAACCAGTGCGGCGCATCCTCCTCAAAAATGACCAGGACTGGCAGCAAGCACCCGGTTGTGTTGTTGACCACTCGGTAGCGAACCCCGTACTCGGAAGCTTTGGTCCACAATCCACCGGAGTGGTTGTTGGCGAATACCACAGCATGCTCTTCGCTCAGCGCGCGCACGCGCGCGCTCGACACAGCCATGATTGCCTTGCACTCCCTGCAGAACTTGGTCTTGAAGTGCCGCGCGCCGACAACGTGGCCTGGTGTGCACCGGCTCGTGTCTGTCCGTTGCAGCTGCGCGCCCCAGCAGTCGGCGCACGACGGATCGTGGCGCGCAGGCGCGCCACGCACGGCGCGCCGATGGCGCCCTGGCATCCGCGCGCGGGCGCGCAGGCGAGCGGCGCCGGTGGGGGTCGGCGCGCGCCGCAAAACACTAGCGAACGGTGTGACATTTTTATGCAACCACGCGCTTTAGACGCACATGCACGCACTGGCACGCACTTGCTCGCACATGCACGCACATGCACGTACTGGCACGGCGAGCGCGCGCGTTTGCGCCCACATCCCCATCTCACTCGGGGAAATTGCTCTGCAGCTCGTCGACGAGTTCCTCCCAGGTCATGGTGCCCTCGCGGAAGTGCTCGACGTGCATGTTGGCCCAGTCGGCCCACATCTCGCGCACGCCCGCCTGCCGCGCTTCTTCGGTCGCCTCCTCATCGACGGGCGGGCCATCAGGGCCCCAGAGCGCTTCGTCAAGCTCGGGGGACTCGGGGCGGGGGGTGTCTTGCCGCTGGTACCGGCCTTGGCGCAGCGAGCCCTCGAACTCGTCGACGACGCCCTCCGCGCGCTGCGCGTCGGTCTCGGGCTCGACGCCCAGCCCCGACTCGGAGGAGGAAGGCGGAAACCCCTGCTGCTCGTCGTCAAAGTCGGGGTCGTCCAACAGCGCCTGGTCGCGCTGGCGCTGACGCTCTTCCGATGCCTGGCGCGCCAGCATCAGCCTTTCCGACTCGAGGGAGCCGCCGTCGTCGTACGGAGACAGCGGGCTTGCGGGCTCCCGCCGGCGGACGGGCCGCGTCCGTTGGATCAACCGGTGCTGGTCCTGCGCCATGTGGCGCGCATTCAACTCCGCCCTGCGTTCTTGACGACTCTTCACCGAGGTCGGCGCCTCTTCGCCGCCCATGCGCAGGACGCGCATGCGGTTCACTATGGCGGACACCATGGCTCGCCACTCCCTCCCTGTCACGGTGGTTGCCTGGCGCGGGTTATGCGGGCGGTGCGTCAGCGGCCGCGCGCGCTACCACGGAATGAAGCGCGCCTGCTCTCCCATGCCATCGCCTTGCGCTTTTGTTGTGTGCTTGTGCTTGTGCGTGCGTGTGTGTGTGTGTGTCCATGCCCCTCTGCATGTTGCCGTGAGGGCGCGCCGCAATTAGGCCACCCACGACTTCCTTAAGACAGAGCAAAGTGTGAGACCCGCGGCGCGCGCGCGCAACCAACCACCGACCGATGGCCAAGCCGCAGCCCGCCGCCACCACCACCACCGCCAAATGGTACGAGCCGCAGTACCGCAACGGCGGCAAGATGGAGGACTACCTGGGCAACACGCAGCCCTCGCTCGTGGAGGTGGTGGCCGTGCGCCTCTGGCAGGCGCTCAACGGCGGCGTGTCGCTCGACTGGGAGTACCAAAACTGCACCGTGGCCACCATCCGCACGCTGGCGCCGGGGTTCCGCATGGCGTATTTGCTCACGGGCGTCTACCTCGTGGTGCTGAGCCTCTGGTTCCTGGAAGTGCCGATCGTCTTCCGGCACGAGCTCAACAACGACAACCCCACGATGCGCTTCGCCAACGTCACGCTCGGCGCCGCCTTCTTCCTGTGGGCGCTCGACTTTGCGACGCTCGCCGTCGCCTGGTGGTTTGTGGCGCGCGTTGACCGGGGGAGCGTCTTCGACGGCCTGTGCGGGTGCTTCAACTGCTTCGTGCCCAACGGCCCAAGAATCAAGCGCGGCGAGCGAGTCAACGAGAACGTGTGCACGGGCCTGCTCTTCGCGCTCGTCTACGCCGCCGCGTTCGTGCTGGGCGTCATCTCGACGCACACGATCCTCACGCACGTGTACCGCGAGCGAAACGTGTGGTTTGCGGTGCTGCTGTGCGCGCAGACCCTCATGCTGCTCATCTCCTCGCTCGGCGACGCCTGCTCGATCGGGTCGCCCTGGGGCATCCAGCAGAGCAGCCGCGTGGCGAGCATCCTGCTCAGCTTCCGGAGCATAGTGCTCATGCCCATGACGGTCATCTGGACGGTCGCGGCCATAGTAGCCAGCTTCCCGCCGAGTGAGTGCGTCACGTGCTAACGCGCGGCGCGTAGCGTGTATTGGCATGATTAAAAGGGGCGTGCATTGGGGCAAAAACGCGCGCTTGTGGCGTTGCCCCCCCCGTTGGCCCGCGACGCGCGCAACGGCCATGACCAGTGCCAGCGCTGCCACCGGCAAGGAGGCGGCACCCGCGCCAACCGAGTCGGCGCCTGCGCAAGACTGGACCCAACACCCTGCATACAACGCCGAGTTTGAGAGGCGGAATACCGAAGCCGTCAAAGAGGCCAATGCGGAGATTGCGAAGCGGAATGCCCCGGCCGCCGCCGCGCAGCACCCGCCACCCTCGGAGGTCGACAGCCTCGCGGCGCTGCAGGCGCTCGTTCCGAAGGTCGGCCGGCCCATCGTGGTGCAGTTTGGCAGCGAGCGGTGCGCGCACTGCCCGCAGACGACGCTGCGGCTCAGCCAGCTCACGGCCGACTACACCTTTGAGTGGGTCTACAAGGACGCGGGCGCCGACCTGTGCGAGGAGTTCCAGATCACGCGGCTGCCCGCGCTCGTGGTCTGGTCGGGGCCCGAGGCGTACTCGGTGCACGAGGGCCTGCGTGGCGCGCAGGCCGACTCGATCATAAAGGACTGCTGCTGGCCGCGCAAGGTGGAGCTGGACGCCGACTTTTGAGTGCGCGCGCCGTTGGCGCCTGAACGCGTGCGCGTGTCCGGTTAACGTGATATGGCGCCCTTGGCGTGCAGTAACTAGATTAGGAGCATGTCCGTCCGTTTCTCACCCCCACCCTGCCAGCACCGCCACCGTCACACCTCGCGGGGGCTAAGCGTGGATGGGTCAGCGCGAGACCTCTCGCGCCTGTCCCTCGTGTTGGCCGCGGGCCAGCGCGAGCTCGCCACCGCCGCCATGAACGACGCCAGACGCCAACGCATCGAGGCAAAGCAGGCGCAGCATGCGGCCGACGAGCTGAAGGATCTCGTCGAGAATCACACGCTCGTCTGGTTGGTCGACAGGCAAATGCAGGTGGAGAGTGAGATTGCCATGTACGAGGCCGGTGTGTGGAAGGACCAGGAAGAGTACAAGAATGCCCAGGAGAAGTCGGAGCAGCTGGACGAGGCCATCAGGATCAAGGAGGGGCGGAAGAAGGAGGACGCGGCGATCGCGGCGGCCGCGGCGGCCGCGGAGGAGGAGCGGAAGGCGGAGGAGCAGCGCAAGCTGGCCGAGCGGGTCGCGGAGAACCGGCGGAGGAAGCAGGAGGCGGAGGAGGCGGCGAAGCGGTTGCGCGAGGAAAAGGAGGCCGCGGGCCCTAAGCCCAACCAGAAAAAGGCGCTCGAGGACCCCAACCGCGCGCTGGAGATCCTAAAGTCGGACGCGGACCAGAAGTGGTGGAGGAGGGAGGGCAAGGCGCTCGCGATGCGGCTCGCGCTCGCGGCGCACCGCGAGCGCGCCCTGCTGGACGCGTGGAGGCGCCGAAGGGAGGCCGACGAGGCGGCGCTCGCGGCCGACCCCGAGCTGCGGCGGTGGCGCGCGCGCTACGAGGACATCCTGACGATTGTGACCAACCTCGACGACGAGGACGAGAAGGTCCGGGACGCGGCCCGGTTTGCCTACGTGCAGATCTCGGGCGAGGAGATGACGGCCTTCCACGAGCGCAACTTGGCGCTGATCGCAGAGGAGCAGGAGGTGGAGAAGGCGGCGGAGAAGGCGACCAAGCGCAGCTTCAACGCCGCGTCCAACGCCCGCTGGGAGGAGGTCGAGAGGGAAACGACCAAAAGGGCGGCGGAGGAGGCCAAGCAAAACGACATGGGCCAGATTGAGAAGCGCGAGGCCAAGCGGAAAAGGGACGAGCGGCAGGCCAGGGAGGAAAAGGAGCAGGCCAGGATTGCGGGGAGGGATCAGCGCCGGGCCGCGAAGGAGGCGGAGAACCGGGCGGCTAGGGAGAAGGAGAATGCGGCGCGCCCGCCCGGGAAGCGGCGCGCGCCGTGAAGGCGAACACTCCCAGTACGTGCGTGCGTGTCCATCTTTTTTAAAAGCACGTCGCTAGTGATAACGCTCGTTTCTCGCCCATGTGGGTAAAAGGGGAGGGCCGCGCGCGTTCGGGCCCCATGTCGTCCGAGGCGGAGGAGAGCCTGTACGCGGTGCTCATCTCGCTGGTCGTGGCCGCGTTCGGCGCGCTGCTCACGCACTCGACCGTGTGCACCGAGCAGGCCGAGTGCGTGCGTCACGGCACGTGCTACGCGCTCACGGACGACCAGCACTTTTGCTCGTTCAAGACGTCCGTCTCGCCCGCGGGGCTGCGCATGCTCAACCACAGCGCGCACCAGGGCGGCATGGTCGAGCTCAATCAGGGCGTGTGCGCGCCCGGCATGCGGCAGAACGTGGACGCGGAGGGCACGCTGCGCTGCCTGCGCGCGCTGTCCTTCCCGACGGCGCTGAGCGAGGAGATCGCGTACGCCGGCGCCGACGACCGGCCGGGCGCGCCCGATCACGAGCGGTGGTGCGGCCGGTGGATCGAGGCGGGGTCGATCGCCTACGGCGTGGAGCGCTGGGCCTTCTTCGACGAGCGAGCCACCGAGGCGGCCGTCGACGACCTGATCGTCGCCAAGGGCAGCGGCCGGCTCGCCGTCTCGGACGTGTCCAAGTTCCGCACCGCGTGCCGCACGATGGTGGTCTCGAACAGCGCGGGCGCGGCGGCCACCCTCGCGTACCGCGAGCTCGCGCCCTTCCTTACCGCCACGACGCTCGACAAGGCGCTGGAGACGACCGGCTTCCTGGCGGGCCACTACTGCGACGCGCCCGCGCTGCTGGGCATCGGCACCTACGCCGACGCCTTCACCGCGCGCGTGATGCCCGGCCGGCCGCCCACGCCGGGTGCGCTCACGAACGCGCTGTACGCGGTCGGCGAGTCGCCCGCGACCCGCGAGCTCGCGGGCGAGTTTGCGCAGGCGATGGACGGCTTCGAGCTCGCGACGCTCGACGCCGTGACGGAGGCGCACTCGCGCGCGCTCGTGACGGGGTCGCACGCGGGCACGTACGTCGACGCGCTCGCGGGGCCCAACTTCAAGACGGGGTACGAGGAGCTCAACGCGCCGCTTGCGCGCTTCGTCAAGGCCTACGGCGCCTCCGCCGCGGAGGGCGGCGGGCCCGAGCGCGCGAGCGCCTACCTGCACGGGCTCGCGGCCAACTGCGCGCTGGCGGCGCGCGCGGTCGTGGCCGAGGAGGAGGGCGGGCTCTTCTTTGGTGGCAAGGGCCACAAGGGCGACGCGGCGGCGCCGCCGCCGCACGCCGCCGCACTCGGGCGGCTGCACACGGACGAGGCGGACCGCTTCGCGCCCGCGGGGGCGCACACGGTCGCCAATGCCTCGACGCTCGCGCTCTCTTCGCTCAGGGCGTCGTCCTCAGTGGCGACGGCCACGCGCAGCGGCGCACGCGCCGTGTGCCTCGCCGCGGCCAAGCGCGTCTTCCCCGACGCCTTTGACCACCTGACCTTCGAAGCGCTCGTGACGCCGCGGCTGTACGAGCGGCTGCAAACCGAGACGGAGGCGATCCGCGAGGCGGTGGCTGTCACGCTGAGCGAGGAGCTCGTCGGCAACGTCTTCGCCAACTACGCCGACCGCACGGCCGCGGTGGCCAAGGCGCGCGCCGCGCGGGTGCGCATCGCGGGCGCGCCGCGCGGCACGTGGGGCGGCGTCGCGCGCGCCTTCGAGCGGCCGACGCTGCGCGCGGAGGACGGCGCGCTCACGATGCTGCTCAAGCAGGCGCGCGCGGTCTTCCTCGACCGGCTGGTGCCCGTCGTGACGCAGGCCGACCTGTGCGAGCACCCGCCGCTCTTCTCGGGCGCGCGGCGCAACGCCTACCTGCTGCTCACGGGCGACGCGGCCTGCGTCGTGCTGCTGCCGGGGTTGCTCGTGCCGCCCTTTGCCGACGAGCGGTACGACCAGCCGTCGCTGTACGCGCGCGCCGGCTTTGTGATCGCGCACGAGTTCGCGCACGTGACCGCGTACACGCAGCAGTGGAACGGCGCGTACGCCGAGCGGCTGCTGGCCGACTACCCGACGTCGACGCACGTGGAGGCGATCGCCGACCTGACCGCGATCACGGCGCTCGCGCGCTTCCGCTTCCTGACCAACGAGAGCCTGTGCGCCGCGACGTCGCAGCTCTTCTGCGCGCGCGTTGGCTGGGTTGACGGCGGCGGGTACCCCGCCCGCCCGTCGCACCCCATATCCAACGACCGCGGCGACGCGGCGTGCCAGTTCACGCGCAAGTACCTCGGTGCCCTGTAGCAGTATTTTGTGCGGGTTGCGCTAGCAGCCCGCACCCCTCGTATTCTATAAGAGTCCCCCGCGCCCAAACCACACGGACGCGGACGCCCATGGAGGGCGCGCCGAATCCGCACCGACTCGGCCGCGCGGGCGCGGCCGCGGCCGCCGCCGCCTCCGAGATGCTGCCCATCAACGGCAAGCGGCCGCTCAAGCGCACCCGTCAGCCGACGGACAAGCCGCCGGCCCGCGCGCCGCGCGAGGAGGCGGCGGGGCCCTCGTCGTCGTCGTCGTCGCAGGCGGCGGCGGTGCCCGACGGCCCGGCGCTTTCCGCCGACCTGATGGGCGACGTTGGCGCCCTCGACGGCGGCGGGGAGGGCGTTGACGCCGCCCCGTGCGCCGGCGGCGGCACGGGCCGCGTCAGCAAGCCGCCCGACATGCCGCCGCCGCCGCTGCCGCGCAACGCGCGGGGCAAGCTGCCGCTGCTGCAGGAGCGCGCGGGCATCGACGCCGACGAGGCGTACGGCTCGCAGGAGCTGGCGCTCTCGTCGTACCTCAAGCTGCACCCGGTGCTCAGCCTCGAGGCGACGTCGCACCAGACGCTGCAGCTCGTGTCGGACCTGGTCGGCGAGACGGCCATCCCGACCAAGGAGCTCGAGATCGTGCCCAAGAGCTGGGACGACGCGTACCTGCGCCCGCCCAACCTGGCGGCCAACGAGCGCGCGTGCAACTTTGGCAACCGCTGCATCTGCGTGTGGCTGGCACGCTGGCGCTACGGCGACGACACCGACCTGGCCTTTGTGGGCGCCGAGTTTCTGCGCCCCTCGCAGCGCGAGGTCTTCGACCGCACGGGCAAGCTGCCCTCGCCGCCCGGCAAGTGCCTCGTGTGCACGCGCTACGTGCACACCTACATCTACCGCTGCGCGCGCGGCGACCCGACCTTCTGCCCCAGCGTCAAGGTGCCGCTGCAGGCCTTTGGGAACGCGCTCGGCGTCGCGTCGGGCGAGGACGTGCCGGGGCACGCGAGCGTGGCCAACGACTCGGACGGCTACCGTCAGGAGGCGCTGCTCTTCGTGGACGAGGAGTGGGCCGACACGGCCGCGGCGCGCGGCGGGATGGCCTCGCTGCTGTGGCGCCCCGTCGTCAAGTTCTTCGCGCCGCACTACGCCTACGTGCGCGACGACAACCAGATGCCGCGCCTCATCCAGCGCGACGTGGGCGCGGCGCAGGAGTCGACCACCCAGCATTTTGGGCCGCCGGCGGAGGGGACGACCACACCTTCGTCGGCGAGCTCGGTGGTCGAGGGCGAGGGGTCCCCTCGCTCGTCAGCATGATGCGCCGCTCGCGCCGCGTCTTCGAGCCGGAGGCGACGCCGCTCTGCGCCACCTTTGAGGACGCGGGCGTTGCGGGCGCGCTCGCGCGGCTGCGCGACGCGCTCGCGCTCGGCAGCACGCGCGCCCTCCTGGGCCGCGTGCCGCCGTGGGTGTGGTCGCTCAGCTTCCTCGACGCCGTGCAGGGCTGCGCGCGCTGCGACGCGGTGGGCGCGCTCGTGGACGCCATGCGCGCCGAGACGCGCGCGCTGACGGGCGGGTTGCCAACGAATGTCGGACCCGGCTCCGACCCTGAGGGGATATCCAGCCAATCGCCAACGAATGTCGGACCCGGCTCCGACCCTGAGGGGATATCCAGCCAATCGCCAACGAATGTCGGACCCGGCTCCGACCCTGAGGGGATATCCAGCCAATCGCCGACGCACGCGGCGGCGCTCGTGCGCCTGTGCTTTGGCGAGCTGCTCGAAGCCGTCGCTGCGCAGCAGGCGCTGTTGGCGAGTCGGCCGCACGAGGCGCCCGGGGCGCACGCCGACCGCCAGCAGCTGGCGCGGCTCTACGCCGACTCGTACCGCGTGGCCACGTGGACCTCGGCGCACGCCGAGTACCTGGTCACGCTCGGTCAGCTGACGCACGACCGGCCGCTGACCGAGGCGCTCGTGGACGAGGTCGGCGTGCCCGCACCCGAGCTCTACTCGGTGCCCAACGTGAGCAACCTGCTCAACCTTGCGCCGCTGTACGAGCGCGTGCTCGCGCCGCGCAGCTGCGCCAAGGCGGCGCAGCCGCTGCTGGCCATCCTGACGCGCGCGACCAACGCCGGCAGCCGTGGCTGGGAGTCGACGCTGCAGGCGGCCGTCAAGGAGTCGGACGGCTCGGTGCGCGTGTGCATGCACGTCGTCGCCGTGTGCCTCGCGGGGCTGCACCCGTGCGTGCACCCGGCGGCGCGACGCGACTGGCGCGTGCGCCTGCGCGCGCTGCACGCGGCGCGCGCGCGCAACGCGACCAACGAGTTCAAGGACTTTGTGAGCGCCGCGCCGGGCGCCATCAAGGAGGCCGTGCGCCTCCACCTGGCGGCCGTCCTCGCCGAGGACTGCGCGCTCCTCGCGGCGCTGCAGCAGACGCACCAGTCGGCCGGGCAGCTGGACGTCCCGCCGCGCGCGCTGCCACCCACGGCGATGACGGCCGCGATGCACGCCTTCGCGGCCGCGGGCGAGGACCTCGCCGCGCCGTGCGAAGGCGCCACCGCCCTCGCGGCCCTCGTGGCCCGGCACCTGTCGTCCGAGCCGCGCTCGCGCAAGAAGGCCAAGGCGCGCGCGCGCACCGGCGAGCCGCTCGAGCCGCTCGCCTACTACGCCTCGTGGCTCGGCGGCCGCTCGGGCGCGCTGCCCGCGACGGTGCAGCCGGCGATCGCCGTCGTCTCGGGCCTCATCGCCGCGGCCTTCCGCACGAGCTACGTCGGCTTCTGGGTGCACGCGCAGGTCCACGGCCACCGCGCCTCGCGCCTCGACAGCGCGCAGCACGACGCCATCCACGGCGAGTGCGCGCCGCTCAAGCTGTGCGCGCGCCTGCCGCTCGCGGTCTACGAGCGCGTGCAGCGCCTCGTGATGACGACGAGCGACGCGTCGCTGCTCAGCGTCAAGCAGGCGTGCGCGCTGCTGGGGCTGCCGAGCGCCGGCGCCGGGGCCGCCGGCGAGCCCGACGGGCTGCCGAGCGGCGGCGTCAGCCGCGCCACGCAGGAGGCCGAGCTCGCCGTCATGGGGCTGAGCGCCGTCGACGCCGCGACGCTCCTCATCTTTGCGCGCTTCGCCAACCTGCAGGCGCAGGCCCTGGCGTACGACCTCGGCGCCACCACGCGCCGGCGTCAGTGCGACGCGCTGTGCGCGCGCCTGCTCGCCGCTCCCGACGCGGCGCTGGGCGAGACCACGAGCGAGGACGTCGTGTGCCGGCTGCCCGAGCACTGCAGCCACCTCTTCGTGTGCAGCGAGTGCCGGCGCATCGTCAACGCGTGCGTCGACGGCACGGGCAAGAACGTGCCCTTCAACGAGCTCGGCCTCGCGGCGAGCATGCTGGCCATTGACGGCGACGTGTGCGCCGGGCACATGCGCTGCGCGAAGCGCTCCTCGGCCGCGCTGCGCACCGCCGTGTCGCTCGAGGCCGCGGCGGAGGAGGTCGAGGCCGAGGAGTTTGACGTGCGGGCGGACGTCGCGCCGCTGCCCGCCGACCTGCGACCGGCCACGGTCGTCGCCGCGACCAGCGGCGCGCACGCCCCGAACGCGCGCGACGCGAGCTCCGAGGTGGCCAAGCTGCGGCGCGACATCAAGAACTCCTTTGAGCAGAGCGCCACGGCCATCTCGTGCGGCGACGTGCCGCTCGTCAAGATCCCCGTGCTCGGGAGGGCCATCCGCGTCTTCGGTGACTTCTACGGCATCTGCGCCTTCTGCGGCTGCCTCGCCAAGCTGGGCCCAACGCTGCGCTTTCGCGGCGAGCCCTGCTGCCTGCGCTGCGACTTTGCGATGCTTGCCGGCCGCGAGGCCGCGGAGGAGATGGAGGCCGCGCTGCCCAAGCCGCCGCCGCCCGCGTGCCGCTACTGCGGCAAGGTGCAGCCGCTCAACTCCACGGGGGCCAAGTGGCGCCGCGTCGACGCGCCCGCGGACACGGGCGGCCGCAACGCCACCGTGCCGCCGCCGCTGCGCGTCGTGTGGTACTGCCCCTCGCACCACCGCAGCTGGCTCGTCGCCGCGCACAAGTCGATGAGCACCGCCGACATCTTCTCGCACCTGATGAACAAGGCGCGGCCCATGTTTGGGGCCAACGGCGCGGGGGCCAGCTCGTTGGGCGGCTCCGGGCTCGGCGCCGGCGCGGAGGAGCTGGCCCTCCCGCCGGCGCCCAAGCAGAGCGCCGCCTCCAAGCGCAAGAGCGCACTCGCGCGTCAGATCTCGCGGAACAAGCGGCGGCGCGGGGAAGTGCGATAACCGGTACACGTGGTGGTCATTTCTGATAGAGAACACAACACACACACACACACACACGCGCGCGCGCGCGCTCCCAAACCAAACGCATGGGATTCGTGGACGACTGCCTGGCCACCGACCTCCTCCCGCCCGCGCCGTCCTCACTCTTCCTCGACGTCCTCACCACGCTCCAGGGCGGCGGTGAGCGCCGCGGCGCGG
>Ga0209603_1003823_pt1 | contig 12889 bp, 10 predicted proteins | sample COGITO_mtgs_1206_FD_184812 | JGI IMG/M metagenome (GOLD analysis project Ga0209603, IMG submission 184812) | Pelagic marine microbial communities from North Sea - COGITO_mtgs_120607 (SPAdes) (version 2) | ecosystem: Environmental > Aquatic > Marine > Epipelagic ... | reverse complement strand
AACTTATTTACTTCTCTTACCTGATGTTCACTTAAAGAAGTTAATGAACAGTATATCTCATCGACTATGTTTTCAGTAGCATACTTAAAAACATCTTCTAATTTCCCTAAATACTCTTTGTTTTGGTTGATTTTATTAGAGAAAAAACCTAAATATTTATAGCCTAAATTCGCTTTGCTTTTAAAAAGTTTAATAATATTTTTTGAAGATTCATCAAAACCAATAACAATTGCAGTTCTGAAGTTATTACCAAATGACCGATACTTTTTCAGCAATAATATCCATAATAACTTGACAAAAGAGATACTAGAAAATATGGCTACTAAAATTATAAACTGATTATGTACGACAACTCCTTCTCTAAAAACACCAAAATAGGTAAAATATCCAAGAGCGAAAATAAAGAATTGCTTACATATAAGACTTATAATTTTAAAGATACTTGTGTATCTGTAAACATTATAAAACCCTATAATAAAGGAGATTAGTATCCAAAAAATAGAAATATAGGAAAGAAAAAAAATATTCAGAAATTGGAAGTCTTGAATGAAATAAACAATAATATTAATAAATAATACATCTATAATTATTTGTAGCGGCTTTATTAAATAAGAATATCTTTTTTTCAAGTGTTAGTTTTTTAATCCAGTAAATATATCCTATTAACGTTAAACTTTCTAAATCATTTTATCAATTATAAAAAAGTTTTTGGCAATCATTTTTTGATGCTGTTTATCTATTTATTTGGTTATTTGGTTATTTGGTTATTAATAAACTAATTTTTAAACTAGAACATCATTAATCCAATTTATTATAACTAGAGATAAATTGATATTGATGAATAATTTATAGCGCAAGCTTAATATGAAATATCTTTTCTTGAAACGTACTATTTTTGTATTAGTTTGTCAATTGTTTCGGTAAAACTTTGCAAGAACCTACTCTCTTGAAAGTTTTCTGCATGTTTTCTTATCCAGGAAGGATTGAACTTCTTCTCAATTATATTAAAACTATTAATGGCTTGTTGAAGAGCTTCAATATTTTGTTGGTTAAAAAAGATTCCTGAAGATTCAGAAACTTTTATTTTATTTTCAACTACCGTCTCTAAAGCCCCTCCTTTTTTATAAGCAATTACAGGAATTCCATAACTCATCACTTCTAAGGGGATCATCCCAAAATCTTCTTCTCCAGGAAATAATAACGCTTTTGAATTTTGAATATAATTTTCTAATTCTTTATCCTCTAAAAAACCTTTAAATTCTATATTTGAGCTTGCTTTCTTTTGTAACTTCTCTTTTTCTGACCCATTACCAATAATGATTAATTTGTTCCCGTTTTTGTTAAAACAATCGACGAGTAGATCAATTTTTTTGTACGGAGTTATTGCACCAAAACTTAAAAAATAATCTTTACTTTTTATAACCTCTAATGATTTTTCATATAAATTACTTGCAATTGGAGGATAAATCACTTTTACCTCTCTTTTATAAAATTTTTGAACTCTTTTTGCTACATTTTTAGAATTTGCAACATACAAATCAACATTACTAATTGTAGTTACATCCCATTTTTTTAATCTTTTAAAAAAATAGTATGCCAATGGTCTTAAAATAGGATTTATTGAGTTTAAATAGTCTTCCGTAAAACCCCAACAATATCGCATTGGTGAATGAATATAACATATATGCGGCGCGTTATTTTGAATGTGGATTCCTTTTGCAGGTCCAGATTCTGAAGAAATAATTAAATCGTATTGCTCTTTTAATTTTAAAGAACGAATACCTGTAGGGTATAAAGGGAAGATTTTTTGATAGTATTTTCTTAAAAGGGGAGTATTTAAAATAGACGTATATATTTTATGATTTTTAAGAGAATCACCATATATTTTTTCGTCGTAAAACAACGTATAAATATCTGCATTAGGATACAGTTTTAAAAGAGATTCTACTACTTTTTCTCCCCCTCTTCTGGTAATAAACCAATAATGAATGATAGCTACTTTCACTTATTTTTTAATAATAATTTATTCAACAAAGAAAGACTAAAAATAAAGGCAAAACAAACAACCAAAATGTAGGTCCCCATACCTTTCAAAAAATTAAATGTTAACATGAAAAAATTACAAAAAAGCAAGAAAAAAAATAGTGGTAAATAGCTATTATTTCCAACAGTAACTTTATTAACAATATTTTTCTGAAAACACCCGTATAAAAAAATCATTATTAAACCAAGCCATCCAAAGTCTATATAGAGTCCTCCGAAGAAAGTAACAAATGTACTACCTCTTGGATTCATAAGTTGCACTTCTTTTAAATTAGAATCTGTAAGTTTATATTTATTTGTAAATTTATTAATTATACTAAAAGTGAACTTACCATATTGATGTTTTATTGGTGTTTTCTGGTAATACTTGACTAAGTTATCAAATTCAAAAACTCCATGCACATAGTATTGTGCTATTTGAAAACCAGATACCAACATTTTTTTTATATTATTATTATTTGTTGAATGAATTACTTCAAATAATACAGGACTAGGTTCTAAAAACTCATTTAAAAAAAAATCTGTAGTTAATGATGAGTAATTATCATCTGTTTCACTCGCCTCTCTTTTCATAATAATAGAAGTGGCTATTGTAAATAGAATAGTAATGATAGAAATAATAAGTAAAATATGTTTCATAGTGAAAAATATTTTTTTAAAATAAAGTAGTACAATAAGGAGTAAAATTACAGGTGTGAAAGACGCATTTCTACTTCCCCTAATAAAACCTTCAATAAAAGGCAGCAAGAATAATAATAAGGAAATAATAATTATTTTTTTTTCCGTTATTTTATTCTTCAGAACAAATATGATTGGAATAAAATAAAGATACGTTAAAACAGCACAGACAGTGAAAATAAAGTTTGGTTTAGTTTCTCCTAATAACGCTCTATTTTGCCACACATCATTACTAAAACTCACCTTTCTGAATATAAATAAATCAATGAATCTAATTAAATAACTCATTAAAGTAATTACAATAATAATATGAATGAACCTTTTACCTATTATTACGAAGCCTTTATTATGCGTTTTTGTATTTGGAAAAAAAACATAACCAAGAATTAAAAAGACATAAGAAAGAAAAATAAACCAAAATGATTCTTTTGCAAAAGGAGATATAATTTTTGCAGGAAATAAAATAAAAATAAAAAACCAAATAAAAATACCACCAAAAAGGCTAATAAAAAAAGCAAAATGTTTTGATTTAGCCATTTTTAACTTATTAAAATTAACATTAAACAAGATGTAATATAAACAAACGTTAAAGAAAGAAGTGATTTTTTGAAAATAATTTTCTTTGTTCTTAATGCTAAAAACTGGGTAATATTGGCAATAAAAAACAGGGAGTAAAGAATAAATGTTAGACTTGATAATGTAAGGTAATCTCTATGTAAGTAAAGACCCAGTGCAGAAAAAATAAAAAGCCCCAAAAAATACCAATTATTAACTTTTGCTAAACCTTCTCTATCTACTATACTTGAGTTTAGTGCAGAAGCAATCCACATAGTCATTTGACAAAATAATATAAAAAATACAATTCTATTTTCTGAATAAGTTCCTTTAAAATAATTTGAAAAATAAGGTATTATATATGGCGCAAGAAAATAAATTAAAAGTGATAAAGTGAAAATAAATAAATAAAATGAAGAAAAATAGAAATCTAATTTACTAGCACTCTTAGTATATAAATCTTTAAAGTATCTCACAGAAATCACTTGATATATTAAAACAACAATTGCTGCTAATCTAAAATAAAAACCGTAAACCCCTGTAGTTTCATAATCAAAAAAATATTTTGAAAGAATTCTTCCAGACACAGTTAATAAAAATAAAAACGAAGAGGAAAATAACAAATGAATACTAAATGATATAATTCTCCTGTACTTAATAAAAATTTGTTTTTTATTTACTTTGAAAAATTTATATAAACTATAACAAACCAAAAATAAAGCATAACTTAAAATTACAATATTAATATTAAATATGTTCGGTTGAATTAACTTTAAAAAGTATCCAATTAAAAAAGAAAATAATAAGAGGTAAATTCCTGCCTCTAAGAGTACAGCTTTATTTATTTTCTCCTGACTCTTCAGTATGGTAGAGTAAAATTTTTGCAAAGCAATTATATAAGAGATGTTCGCAGCCATATAAATTTCTATTCCGTATAAATTAAAGCCATAATAAAATAAAAGATTTAAAAGAAAAGCAAATAACAGCCACAACGGATGTAAACTAAAACCTTCTTCAATATTCTTTTCTTTCGTACGCAAAATAAAATAAGGATAGGCACCTGGAACTCCAAGACTTATTATTGAGTTTAAAAGCATACCAACACCAGCTAATGCATACTCTAACATTCCAAAGTCATTTTTTGTTAGAATGTCAGCCAATAAAATTGGTGCTAAAAAAGTAATTCCTTTAGCAATAAAAAAAGAAAATAAAAAAAATACGTTTTTTTTCAAAAATTTAATTATTTAACCTATTTATTATTTGATGATATTTATATAAAATTGGAATAAACAAAGTGAAAAAGACAACTCCATGTTGCCGTTCAAAAACACTTTCAAATATTAAAAATAATGAAAAACTAATAATAATTATAAATAGAAATTTATTACTTGAATTAAAAGCATCTACTATAATTTTTAACATAAATAAAATAAAAAAGAGACCACCAATTAATCCAAATTTAACAAACTCTTCTAAAAACTGATTATGTGTATTGTACTTGTAAGCCATTCCCTTTTTAAAATCAATTTGAGTATACTTTTTTACAAGTTCAGTTTTAAAATCACCAGTACCAACACCTATTAAAACATTCTCTTTTAAAATTTGAAATGCACAATACCATTTAATTAAACGTAATTCTAAACTATTTGAATTAACCTCATCATACTCAAAACTAAAAACTTGATGATTATATATATTATTTTCTATGTTCCACTCTATTTTAGAAAGTCTATCAAATTTACTAACAAAATTGGTTTGTTTTACAACAAAATAAGAGACTAAAATAAAAGAGACTACTAATAGTAGCTTTTGATTTCTGGATGAAATAATTATTCTATTTACTAAGAAGAAAATAACATATAGCAGTATTACCCCAGTAATAATTCGCGACCCTAATAAAATAATGAAAAATAATAAATATCCTAACTCTAAATAGCCATAAAAAAATTTAATTTTTTGATTTTCAATTTGATAAATTAAAAAACCTACCATCAAAATATAGAATAAAGAAAAATATGCATGATGTATACCTGTAATAGGGTTTAAGGAATATGTTGGCAAAGTAAATAGAGGGCCTCCAATAATAAACAATTTATGATAAAGTAAAAAAAGAGATAAAAATATTAACCAATATTTAAAAGCGATAAAAAAAAAGAAAAGTTTTTGTTTTGAAATTTCCTCGGTAAAAACAATAAGAGGTAAAATAAGAAAGGTTAATTTAACAGTAACTTCAGCTTTACCATTGATAAAATCTGTCGTATAAAAAAGACCTAATAAATTAATAATGAAATAAGCTATAAAGAAATAAGTAATATTATTATTCTTTAAAAGCTTTAATTTGTGAAATAATTTTTTGTCAGAAAAAAAAAAAATAGTTAAAATAATAATAGAAATAGAACTTAATTTATAGCCTATACTTAAAGAAAAGGATACAAAAAAAAGCAATAGCACATATATAGTTTCTCTTTTTATTTTTAAAATACCCATTATTTTATTTCACTGTTTTTTTAACAATTACCCCTGTATTTTTTGCAAAATAAATAGGTAATGTTCTGTCAGCATTTTTAATTTCTAGTTCTCTAATGTTAACTGGTCTTAATGAATCTCCTTCATCAAAATTTGCAATGAAATAACCTTTCGAGTTTTTTGCATTAATAGTTATCTTTCCAATTTTAGAATTGTAACATCTATTAATCCAAATTCCTGCAAATAATTTATACTCAATATCAGAGCTATCTTGCATTGGAGCCATTTCTTCAGAACTACCAATACCAAATTGATCTATAATAACTTCTTTAATTACATGGTTTTTACCTGTTAAATAAATACCATGCCTATCAGAAGATTTAATATGTAATTTATCTATGGTTACATTTTCAGGGTTGTTACCCCAACCATCTAATGCTAATGCAGCGTGACTATTATCATATTGTTTATCACCCGAGCCTAGATCTTCAATTACTAAATGCTTAATTGTAATAAACTTACTGCCATGATAAATATGACATCCTCGAGAACGCATTTTTCGAATACTTTTATTTGTATTAGATTTTAAAAAAACAGTATCTATTTCTATATTAGTTGCCTCCGTGATTCCTAATCTATCGAAAGAAATAACGGTTCCTTTTAATGAAATATTTTTAGGTTTCTTTTTTGTTTTAGCATCCTGTGTAATATGAATAAGATCAAATTCCGCATTATCAAATCGAATTGATAAATTTTCTCTACCATCTAAAATTAGTGCAGTTTTATAATATCCTTTAGGAAAAAATAATGTAATATTTTGTTTTTCTGCAAGATCTAAAACTGTCGTTATTTTTGGTATTTTCGTTATAGGGTGTATATAAGAATAAGAAGAATCTGGAAAAATACCGTACCTTCTAACATCTCCAAGATTATATGTTTTGTTTATAGCATAAACATATTCCTTAAACCTAATAGAATTTTCCTGACTAACTGCTGTTTTTGAGGGTAGCTTAACAATTTTATTTTCATTTTTTTTACATGTAGTAAGAAAAAATAAAAGAAAGAAAAATAAGCTTATTAATTTTAAATATTTCATTTTTGAATTTTATTCTTTGAATATACAGTATCTAAAAGACCAGGAGTTTTAATTTTTTGTAATCTAGCCTTAATTGTTTCGATATCCATTTCTATACATCTTAATGGTTGATTTACATACATTCCAGATGTTTTTAAATCTTTAGAAACAGAAGAGTTTCCGCCAATATTAATCGCATTCGCGACACTTACCCCTGGATTAAATAAACAACTGGTTCCTATATATACGTTATTTCCAATAACAATATCACCGTCAACTCTAATTCTATCAACTCCTTCTTTCGCATGAACATAACCATGTGTCCAAAATTGACTTCCCATACCCGCTACTTGACTGTGACTTCCAAAAGTAATACTACAAGTAAGGTCGAGAAAATTACGGTATGTTATTCCTGTTCCTGCTCCCAACTTTAGGACAGACTTACCATAAGTAACTGATGAAAGCGCGCGGGTAAATTTATTTAACCTACCAATAATACTTTTTTCTCCAAGACAAACATTAATTGGACCTTTAAAATAGTTTAAATTTTTTATTATTGATCCATTGGCCATTTTTAAATCTGTAATATTAATGAAATTTAAATGACCAATACAAGAATATTCGTTTAACTCTAGTTTGTCTACAAATAAAAGTGAAAAACCTATTTTTGCTTTCCAATTTATTTTATGTCCAAGCATTTTTAAAAATAAATGTGGAAGTTTACTAGGTAAAATAGTAAAAAATGTGGTTAAAATTTTCTTCATATCATTTTAAAATTCGTACGTATTGCGTTTTTCCATCTTCCTTAGAAATTTTTAATTTCCCAGTTAAAAGTATATAAAGTAAAAAGAAAGCTACAAATGAACATATAGTATATATACCTTGTGCTCCATTTATAAAATTAAAAACCGGCATAAAAAAATTAATAATTAACATATAAAAGAGTAGTGGTATAAATTGAAACCTACCTTCTATTGTTTTATTAAATAATAATTTCTGAAAAGCTCCAAAGAAAAACATAAAAATGAGTGAAAACCAACCGAAATCAATAAAAATAGGGCCAAAAAAAGTCGTGTAAACTCCTGTTCTTGGTGGTGCATTCTGTATTTCCTTTAAATCGAAATCTGTTCTAAAAATTATATTTACAAATTTCACTAGAATATTAAGAGTATAAGTTCCATAATAATGATTTTTATTATAGTTGTTGTAGAGATAACCAAACTCAAATACTCCGTGTAAATAATATTGTGCAAAATTAGTGGCAGTTAACCTTGCTGCTTGGAGGGTTTTATTTCTTGATTTTATAATTTTAACTTTAGTTTCCTCTTTAGGAGTTATGGTGAAATTATAATTAGATCTTTTTAAAATATGTTCAATAGCTACCTTGTCTGTTTTAGCAAAATCTTTTGTTCGTTCTATAAATAATTGGGTAGAAAAAATTCCTAAAACAGAAAAAATTCCTAAAATAATAAAAAATTTAATCGGTGTAATTTTAACCTTTTTAAAGTAAAATAAATATGTAATAAATAAAATTATAATTACAAATAATCCTGATCTAGATCCTAACATTATAAACTCAAATCCGGCAGAAAAAAATAAAAACATACACAAGAAAAACAACCAATTCTTTTTAGGCTGAATCATATAGTATATAAAAAGAGGTAAAAAACAAAAAGCATTTGTTATCGCAGAAATAATACTTATCGCAGAAGACCCTGATTTTTCTAATAAAATTCTATTGTAAGAGATAGATTTATTAAAAGATGCTCCACGTATATAAAATTTATCTATTATTTTCAAAAACAAGCCTATAGATGCTATAAAGACAACAATATATAATATCTTCCAGAGAATTTTTTTATTTACAGTATAAGTTAGCTCTTTTTTAGATTTAGTTTTGCTAATTATTTTTAACCCTAAAAAAAAGAAAATATAGTTTATAATAAGGTAAATAAAAGGCATGAAGCCTATCTGAAGTTTTATTCTTAAAGGTATTAAAAAAAAAACAACTAACCAGAAAAACATCCCTACTAAAGTAATTTTTAGAGGATTGTTTTTTTTCAAAAAAGAGACATTAACTAAATTACTCATTGTTTTCTATTACTGTATAAAAAGCTAGTACTAAATTATCTATGTTTTTTTTTGAAACAGAATTTTTATCTGTAAAAGGATCAGATACTTTTCCACGATAACTGGTAGTATTCAATATATTAATATAATTTATTTTTTCCTGTTCATTTAAAATTTTAAACTCTCTCATTTCAACCAGAGAAATAATGTTTTTTAAATCCTTTTTTAAATCCCTTATATACATGCAGTTATCTGCTAAATTATTAATAGTTTTTATTAAGGTTACTATTGGCTTATTACTAAGAATACATTCGATTGCAATAGTACCTGTAACGGTAATTACTAAATCTATTATTGGTAATATAGTATCCATTTTAACAGAATGATGGATAATTTTTATATTTTCTTGCTGATCAACATAAGTTATTAATTCTTCTGTTAATTCATATTTAGATTTGGGATTTGGCTTAATATATAAAACAGTGTTTTTAGGCAAAGCTTCATATATTTCTTGAATCAAATTTTGTTGATTTCTATACTTCTTACCCCAAACATCTATATTTGCCTCCGGCTGCATTTGTAATGGATAAAGGATCTTAAAAAAAGAATTTTCTTCAATCTCCATTTCTGCCTTCTGGTCCCAAAGCTCTATTATCTGCTGTTTTTGTTGCTCTATTTTATATTTTAAAAATGGGTGTGGTGTATTAAATTTTTCTCCTCTAAAATAAGAGTATATTTTTAATAGTTTATCCCTTACTTTACTTTTATCTGAAACACTTAATGGTTTCATATAGTCTGGTTCAATTTTCCTACCAACAATTTGGTTGATAGTTTCAATTGCTTTTTTGTTTTCTAATAACTCGTTACTACCAAGGTAAGGCTCTAATGTATCATACTTATAAAACGAAAAACGACCAATAGGAAATCTAGAACTTGATGGATTTAAATAAATTATATTTAACTTTTTACAATTATAAATAGTTAATAACTCATGAAATGCTGTAGATTCTCCAAAAACAAATTCTGGTTTTAGTTCATTTAAATATTTTTCAATTTTATTATTATAATAATAAAAATAAGATGTGTTAGTTTTATTAAAATAGTTTACTTGTCTATCACTCTCAATAATATCTTCCACTCCTTTATCTTTTCTATACCCAATTAAATCATCTGAAGGATAATTTATAATAAAATTTTTAAAGTTATTAGAAGGCGAAAATTGTTTATTCTGAACAAGCCAATAAATATCATAGCCCTTATTAGCTAATTGATTAGCTATAGCCTCAAAAAAATAAGTTTTATGTCTATTCTCTATAAAAAGTATTTTCATACTATAAGCTTTCAATCATGTTTTTAGTCAATGGTTCTCCCATTTCTACATTTTCTGAAAATATTTTACCTAATATCTCATAATAATATTTAGGATGTAAACCATATCCAGGTCTGATAGAACGGATATTTTTTTTTGTAATAATTTCTCCTTTTTTTACATGTTCGCAAACAAATAAAGATCGAGCAAATTTTTTGTTGTTTTTTACTTTTTCAGAAATCTCATAAGAGACTGTTCCCAATAGTTTTTCGGCATCTCTTACTTTAGAAACCATTTCTGTAAATTCAGAAACATCCAAAGAAAAATCTGCATCAGGTCCGCCAATAGATTTGTCTAAAATAAAATGTTTTTCAATAACTTTTGCGCCTAAAGTAACTGCAACAGTTGGTGCTAAAGAACCGTATGTATGATCGCTAAAACCAACTTCAACATCAAAACGTTGTTTTAAATCGGGAATCGTATTTAGATTTGCTAATTCTAAAGGAGCTGGATAAGACGAAGTACATTTTAACAATATAATCTCATTGTTTCCTGCTTTTCTGCAAGTATCAACCGCTAATTGAACATCCACTTCTTCAGCAATTCCAGTAGAGATAATAATGGGTTTTCCTTTGGAAGCTGTATAAGCAATTAAAGGAATGTCTTGAATTTCGAAAGACGCAATTTTGTAGGCTGGAACGTTTAGTTCTTCTAAAAAATCAACCGCAGTAAAATCAAAGGGTGAAGAAAAACAAATTAATCCTTCTTCTTTTGCTACTTCAAACAATTTTTGATGCCATTCCCAAGGGGTGTATGCTTCTCCGTAAAGTTCATATAAAGTTTTACCGTCCCAAAGTGTTCCACCTTCAATTTTAAAATGAGCGTTATCACAATCTATGGTTAACGTATCTGGCGTATATGTTTGTAATTTAATAGCATCTGCGCCCGTTTTTTTAGCGGCTCTAATTGTTTCAATAGCAACGTCTATATTTCCATTATGATTTGCTGATAATTCAGCAATAATAAAACACGGGTTATTACCGCCGATGAAACTATTTCCTATCTTCATTCTTAAATTTTTTTCCAACTTTAAAAATACAGTTTTCTGTTCTAATTCTATCTAATTTTATAAAACCTTTCCCTGTTTTTACAATAATTTCTGGGTTTACTTGTACAATTTCCCCAACTTGAATACTTGCATTGCTTTTATAATCTATTATTGAAATTTTATCAATGATGATTTTTTGACCTTCATAAAACGTAAAAGCTCCAGGATAAGGGTGTGCTTGAGCTCGTATCCAATTTCTAATTGTCTCTTTGTTCCAAGTCCAATTAATTTCTCCGTCTGCAGAAGTTCTTTTACCAAAATAAGTAGCATTTGCTTCAATTTGTTCTGTTAAAGTTAATTGATTTGATTCTACCTTTTCTAATACATTTTCTATCAAAGGGAAATATTCTTTAGCATACTTTTCTAACAATATTCCGCCAGTATCATTCTCTTCAATTGGGATTTCGATTTGAGCTATAATTTTTCCTGTATCGCAACCAGAATTTATGAAGTGCGCTGTAATTCCCGTCTTTTTTTTGCCTTTTATAATTGCCCAAACATGAGGTGTTCTGCCTCTAAATTTTGGCAATAATGATCCATGAATATTGAATGTTATTTTATTGGAATGGTTAAAAATATCTTCTTCTATTAAGAATAAATAATTAATGGATACGATAACATCTACAGAAACGTCTTTAATGAATTTATAACCAGCGCCATTTCTTGGATTTCCAGCAAAAACAGGAATGTTCCTTTCTTTTGAAAATTGAATAATATCTACTGATTTTTTATCGGTTAAAATAAATTGTATTTCATATACTTTATGAATTTTTAACAACGTATCAAAGCCTAAACCACCACTACATAAAACGCCTAATATTAACATAAGCTCGAAATTAATTTATGGTATCGTTCTTTAATGTTTTTGTCAAATATGCTTTTTTGAGCATTTATAAACTGTTGGAAATCTGATTTAAAAAACGAGTGTAATTCTCTTTCAAAACAATCTACACTAAAATCTTTCATGTTTCCCAATTCAAAAATTGCTTTTTTCTCTGTGAAACCTTGGTATATTTTCTTCTGATTATCAACATAAAAACCGCTTAAAATGGGCATTTTAACACAACAAAGTTCATATAAAACAGTACTTGCAGGAGCAATTGCAAAATTAGAATCAATCATAATTCTCGACAATTTTTTCTCTGACAAATTCTGATAAATTTTAATAATATCTTTGTTTAAACGCTGTATTTCTTTGTGTACATATGCGCCGCCTAATACAATATGTATTTTTTTAACCTGTTCTATTTTTAATAAAGCTTTCGCTGCCTTTAATGTTAAATTATAAGGATCTGCGCCACCAAAACAAACAAAAGCAGTATCTAATTGTTGTAAAGTATTTTGTTTTGTTGAAAGTTCTAAAAAAGTTGGACGTAATAAAGCATAATTTGTCCCTAGTGCAAATTTTGTGTACGATTCGCAAGAAAAATCTTCTTTAGAAATACTTGGCGAATGGTTGATAACAATGTCTGCAAATAGATGTTCAGAAGCTAAATCGTCTATGTATATTAATTTAAAACCGTGTTCTTTTATTTTTTTTTGATAGCTTGAATTAAATTGATATCCGTCTGCAATTAATAAATAT
>Ga0209603_1003813_pt1 | contig 12909 bp, 5 predicted proteins | sample COGITO_mtgs_1206_FD_184812 | JGI IMG/M metagenome (GOLD analysis project Ga0209603, IMG submission 184812) | Pelagic marine microbial communities from North Sea - COGITO_mtgs_120607 (SPAdes) (version 2) | ecosystem: Environmental > Aquatic > Marine > Epipelagic ... | reverse complement strand
GAACGAGGTCTCCTCACTTGTGAACAAACCCGAAGGTGGGGCGACGCGCTGCGTCCTTGTTGTCGAATGCTACACCGGCGTGCATGTTGCAGAGATTGCTGGAGCCCTTGAGGCGCTCAAGCCTGTCGCAGTGATTCGTAGTGAGACGGCCTTTCTTGCGCCGGAGGTGCTCGACGCGAAGGTCGCCACTTTCAACGGTGGTGATGATCCGGTCTTTGGTATCATGAACCCTCTCCGTATGGAGGACTTCATAGATGCGGATCAGGTAGCGAAACTGGCCTCCGAAATTGAGCAGGTTCAAGACGGCCTAGTGATTGTGATTGGTAATGGTGCCAGCTTGATCCATCCAGGTGACATTCTGGTGTATGCCGACTTGGCTCGCTGGGAGGCGCAGTTGCGCATGCGTCGTGATGAGATTTCCAACCTTGGTGTGTCGAACCACGACTTGAAATGGAGTCTGCAATACAAGCGTGCCTATTTTACTGACTGGCGTGTGTGCGACCGCTTGAAGCGTGAGTTGATGGGGCGCTGGGACTTTGTGCTCGATACCAACCTGCCGAATGAGCCGCGCATGGCAGAGGGCGGGGCGGTGCGTGCTGGCCTGAAAGCAGCCGCGAGTCGTCCGTTTCGAGTGGTGCCGTTTTTCGATCCTGCGCCATGGGGCGGGCAGTGGATCAAGGAGGCCTGTGACATGGATCGCAGTGCGAAAAATTATGGTTGGGGCTTTGACTGCGTGCCGGAGGAAAACTCGCTGCTCCTAAAGTTCGGCGAGACGCTGATGGAGCTGCCTTCGATCAATATGGTGTTTCAGGAGCCACAGGCGCTGCTTGGCGAGAAGGTGCATGCACGCTTTGGAGATGAGTTCCCGATTCGTTTCGATTTTCTCGATACGATCGAAGGAGGGAATCTTTCCTTCCAGGTGCATCCACTGACTGAATACATTCAGCAGCATTTCGGGATGCATTACACGCAAGACGAGTCGTATTATTACCTCGATGCCACTGAAGACGCTACGATGTATCTGGGCACCAAAGCCGGCATAGATCGTGAGGCCATGGTGGAGGACCTGCGTGCGGCTCAGCGTGGTGAGAAGGACTTTGACGATGCAAGCTACGTGAACTGTCTGCCGGCAAAGAAGCATGACCACTTCCTTATTCCCGCAGGCACCGTGCATTGCGGTGGCGATGGTGGCATGGTGCTCGAAATCTCGGCGACGCCGTACATATTTACTTTTAAAATGTGGGACTGGGGGCGTCTCGGGTTGGACGGTCTGCCGCGCCCGATCAACGTCGAGCGTGGCGTCAAAAACATCGCTTGGGAGCGCGACGAGCATTACGTGCGCGAGCATCTGCATAATAATATTCAAGCCCTCGGCAGTGGTGAGGGCTGGCGCGAAGAACGCACCGGCCTACACGAGCGGGAGTTTATCGAAACACGACGTCATTGGTTTACCGATACAGTGCCGCATGACACCGAAGGCGGGGTGAATGTGATCAATCTGGTCGAAGGCCGCGAAGTAATTGTAGAAAGTCCGAGTGCTGCCTTTGAGCCTTTTGTCGTGCACTATGCAGAAACATTCATCGTGCCTGCAGCAGTGGGTGCTTACACGATTCGGCCGCATGGCGAATCAATCGGTAAGGAATGCGCGACCTTGAAGGCCTACGTCAGAACTTAGTATGATTGCGACAATCGATCTAGGGGGCACCCGCACGAAATACGGACTGGTCAATGACGGTTCGCTTGTGTGTGGTTCGAGTTGCTCCGCGGATGCGCAAGGCTCTTTGGTGGGGCACTTGGATACAGTAATTGGAAAAATTAGGGGCTTGTGTGAGGACCAGGGGCTAAAGCTATCGGATTGTGAGGGTTTGGGTGTGTTAAGCACCGGACTGGTGGATAACGGTGCGATGCGCGTGCTGTCGACCAATGGCAAGTATGACGATGCGACCGGTTTTGATTTTCAAAAGTGGGCTCGTGAATGCGCTGGCTTGGAGCTACGCATGGACAACGATGCGCGCGGCGCCTTGCTCGGAGAGTGGCGTTACGGTGCCGGTCGCGGTGTCGATAACGTGATGATCGTTACCTTGGGTACGGGGGTTGGTACAGCTGTGATGCTGGATGGAAAACTACTCACGGGACCTCACTTCAGCGCGGGTATTTTGGGTGGTCACATTCTGGTAAACTCCGGCGGGCGCAAGTGCACCTGCGGTGCTGTGGGCTGTTTGGAGACCGAAGCCTCGGGTTGGGTGCTTCCTATTTTAGTTCGAGAGCATTCTGCTTATGTGAACAGCAGCTTGAATGGTGTGGAGGAGCTTGGTTTCCGTGAACTGTTGGAGCACGCTGGCAATGGTGACACTTGCGCGAACGATGTGCTCGAACACATGCTCCGTTATTGGGGAGAAGCGCTGGTCAGCTTTATCCACTGCTACGACCCGGAGCGAATTATTATTGGGGGCGGTATGATGAATGCACCGGATCTAGTCTTGGCTAGTCTACGAGAGACGGTTTCTTGTTTAGCTTGGGCGGAAGGCGGGCAAGTGGCACTGGTTCCGGCGGAGTTTCCGAACAATGCGGGGCTGATTGGGGCGGCAGCGCTCTTTTAATTGGGCGCTGATTTGCGTGAATCCATAAGAAGTATACGCAAATACGTATATTAGAAAAAGCTCCATTTCTGTAATTTGAATTGTGATTATGATTATGAATAGATTATCAAAATGGGTGTTTGCGACTGCGCTGATCGGTGCTGCGAGCGTGGCTTGTGCGGAACCCGCGTGGGTTCGTTTTTCCGAGGACGGTCAGCGGATTGTTGTCGATGCGGGGGCAGATGGCATCTCTAAATTCGAGGGTGTTTCATCGGCGGTTTGTAAGCTGGATGGCAACTGGCACCGTATCGGAACCAAGAGCCACCCACTCGTTAAGCCGGTCATTGAAACCTCTGGCACGACGCCGTTTGGGCCAGCAGCTGTCAGCCAGGCAACCTACGGTAACGATCAATTTCAGTATACACTGACTCTGAAGCGACTTGAAGAGCAGCGCGCTTTTACGCTGCAAGGAGTGTTCCACAACCATAGCGACCAGGACGTCACCTTTAATGCGGTTGATTTGCTGAACCTGGCCGAGGGGCATGGAGGTGGGTTGACGGTAAACAACGCTGCAGATTGGCTGGTGACGCCTTTGATGGAAGATACTCTGGCGCAACCGCTGAGCGAAATGAATAAAGGGCTCAACGAAGTAGCGATCATTTATAACCAGTCTGGCAAAGGGTTCCTCGTTGGTCCCGTCGGCCCGGCAGAGGCTCACGTGATTGTCGAGGCGCGCAACCAGACGATTAAGGCATACGCTCAAATGGATGACGTAATTGTCCGTGCTGGTGAAAGCCGTCGCAGTGAAGAGATCATCGTTTCGTTCGAGCCGTCTGATATTTCGATCGATCTATGGACGCGCTGGGTGGCTATCACGCACGGTGTTCATCGTAATGAAGGCCCGGTTTATGGTTGGTGCAGTTGGTATGACCGCACGACCAAAATCGACGAAGCGCATGTTTTGGATGTGACTCAGACAATCAATGACAACCCCAACACCTTCGGTAAAGGTGTGATTCAAATTGATGATGGTTACCAGAAGATGGATGGCGACTGGAGCGCGAATGAGAAGTTTCCAGACGGTATGGCTCACACCGCGAAAGTCATTCGTGACGCGGGCTGCATCCCGGGGGTTTGGTTTGCCCCGCTGATGATCAATCCGGAGCACCCGTGGATTGAACAGAATCCGGATGCAATCCAGACGAATGCGAAGGGGATTGCTAGCTTCATGAACGCGAATCCGTTCCACCCGGCAGGCGCGAAATGGGTCAATCCGGATCATCCGATGACTAAGAAATATCTATATAAGATCATCTCCGATGCGCGTGAGCGTGGCTTCGGTTATATCAAAATTGACTTCAATGGTATCGGCAACCGCTTCATCGATCCGACTAAAACACGGCTGCAAGTGTTCCGCGAATTATACGCGCTCTATCGTGAAGCCGCCGGCGAGGATATGTATATCCTTTCCTGCCTGGGCCGCCCGACACGCGGCGTGATTGGTTATATTGACGCTGCTCGCGTGGGGCCTGATTCGCATCCGGCACACTTTGATAAATGCCTGAAGTCCGTTCTGCGTTTCCAAATCTACGATAACGTCTGGTGGCAGAATGATCCGGATGTATCTTACCTTGCGCAGAGCCTCGGCAGCCGCACGCTCGGGCCGACTCCGCAGGGCGAAGGGATGTGGCGAACTTGGCATGCCGTGAACGCTCTAGTCGGTGGCACTGCAATGGTCAGCGAACCGTTGAATAAACCGGATGCCAAGGAGCTGTGGCGCAACTATGAGATCATGCGTCCGGGCAGCCGTGAGCCGGCAAAGTTACTCACGCTGGGGAGCTCAGCGCACAATACGACTTTCGGTTTTGCGGCGGAACGTTCGTTTGGTGACTTTGCGGTCTACAACCTCTACAACGATTCCGAGGGCACCAAGCAGCTGAGGCTCGACTTCAATGCAGCCGGTCTGCCGGCGGAGGTGAAATGCGCGGTTTACGACTTCTGGAGCGACACCGTGATCGGCACCGCGACCGATTCGTATTCCACGGAATCGCTGGAGCATGACTCTTCCGCGCTGTTGCGCTTCACTCCGCTGGTCGGCGATCGTCCGCAGCTGGTGGGTTCCAATCTTCACCTGTCGATCGGTGCGACTGAGGTCGACGATATGTCGATGCTGTTTTCAACGCTAAAGGTGACACTTAGCGACGCGGGTGCACAGGCAGGTGCTCTAACATTCTACAGCAAAAAAACGCTTGTTGCAGCCGGCACCAAGAATTGTGAAATCAGTTTGGTTGAAAGCCTGGGGGACAACCTTTGGAAGGTGCACCTCACCGGCCGCCAGTGGAACAAAAAGCAGTTTATTAAGTTGAAGGTTAAATAGTCTTCGATGTCACCGAATTCGAAAATAGCCTCTGAGCGATCGGTTGGAGGCTTTTGAGCCTATGTCGGAAAATTGAACTCGGAAGACAAAGGTTTGGTCCGCATTGGATGTCGTAATTCCTTGTAAAGTTTACGCAATTATGTATATGAATAGTGGCTGAAATTCGCTATGATTTAGCATTTTAGCACTTTGTATCCACCCCATCATCCTCAACGGTGAGTCATATTCTACGCCAATCACTTTTAACTGCCCTTACTTGCAACAAGGGCTCATCCGCTTCCGGCGGTTTTGCTTTGGTCATCGCGCTGAGCCTAATGGCTTTCGTGCTGCTACTGCTGCTCAGTATGACGACACTGGTGCAGGTAGAGTCGCGGGGGGCGCAGATTCAGATGCAGCAGATGGAAGCCGAGCAAGCCGCACTTCTTGGCATGCAGGTTGCAATCGGCGAACTGCAGAAAGCCGCGGGGCCGGATCAGCGGGTGACGGCGACGGCGGATATTTTAACCGAGGATAATTCAAGGAAACCGGACTTGGGACGTAACCGCTGGGTTGGGGTTTGGGATACGAGTGCCTACAGTCCGGAAAATCCGAATACGAAGACGTTTAATCGCTGGCTGGTGTCATCGAATGAACCCAATGGCTTTTCGGTGGACTCCAATGCTAATGCTGGCTCCCTGAGGGATCCGTTGAGCATTTTTGAGGCTGTGGATGCATCTGGAAATCGTGTGGTGTCTAATGATGTGGTGGTGGATAAAGTGCCGATTGAAGATGTCGTATCTCGCAAGGAATCTTATTACGCGTATTGGATTGAGGACGATGGGGTGAAGGCCGACCTGTCTTGGAATGAGGGTGAGTTTAGTGAAGCCGAGCGCAAGCAGGTGGCGCGCTTGTCTTCAACTCCCGGTGTGGATTATGATGTGTTTGCTAATGACGCTACGAGTCCGTTTAATGGTTTGGTAGCGCATCCGCTTGAAAAGGACTCTGGGAATAATAACTGGCTCGCGAATTTAAGGAAAGTTGTTAGCTACTCTGGATTGCCTGTTGTTGCCGGAGGCAACAACAGTGCCCTCAACTGGCTGAATTCGGTTCGTCATGACGTCACTTATGGCAGTCGCGCGGTGCTTTGTGATGTCAAAAACGGCGGCTTGCGTCGTGATCTGAGCTTGGCGTTTGAAATGGACGCGGATAAGGAATCCGAGAATGCCAGCTTATTTAACCAGCAGGTTGGCGAATTCGTCGCTGGGGGCGACAGCTTTGCAGCGCCTCAGGTTGCGACGGGAATGCCACTCTATGACCGCTTTTTATTCAGAGATTTCCGCGGTGCGGGTAATCCCTTTTCCAACGATATCACGGTGCCAGAGACAGTGGTGCGGGGGCCCAGTTGGTGGTTGTTGAGGGATTATGCGAATTTGTATAAGCGCTTGGCCAGTGTCGGGGGTGGTTATTCTTTAGATGCCCGGGCGTATTTTCCGAATCGGACATCGTCTGATGAAAAATACAACCTCATGGATATTCACGCGGATCAGGAGTGGGGGATAAATGCGGCTATTAAGGTCTTTGCTCTCAATCAAGAAAGCAATTCATCTGGAGCGTATGCATTTCGTCCAGCGAGGGCCAGCTATGCCCCTGTTTTGCTCGGGGTGAATGCCATCTACAGCTTGGTGTATGAAGGTGGCCAACTGCAAATGGTGGTGGACCCTTTCTTTATTCTCTGGAACCCATACGATACTCAAGTTACCGCTGACAAATTTGCACTCACCTTGAAAAGAGGTTTGCCGGGAGGGGTTGTGTTTCGTGTCACGGATCTTGCCACAGGGGTTCAAACACAGCACGGAAAAACAAGTGGTGGCGGTGCGGCAACAAATTTTGCTGATTATGCGAAATACAAGTCAAGTGTCACTTCGGATTTAAGCTATCTCATTACTGGGCTTAGCATGGAGCCCGGCGAGGTGCTGATTTATTCCCCTCCGAAGGAAGTGGATCGAGGCAGCAATGCCAACGTCCTGAATGATGAGCTGGTGAAAGGGCTAAACTATCAAGCAGATACAGGTTCCGGAATTTTCTTTGAGGATCTGCCTGACGCCTCTGGAAGCAATTGGGCCCCGACTTCTTATCCTGTAAATCCTGATGGCTATACACTCGAGATTATGTTTAACGCGCACAGCAGTTCAGGCAATAATGTCGTGAATCTAATCGAGACAAACTTGCCGGATGCAGCTACGCAACCGGATGAATTAACAGAAGAATCAGAATTTGGAGCGCACGTCGCGGGTAAGGAATTTCGAATACGTTTTGGTGGAAAAGTGGATTCAACTAATGTATCTGCCGGAGAGAAAGGTTGGTCTCTAACCTATACATTCGGAGAAGTTTCCGGGAGTAATAATGATCTGGGATCTCTGAAAAAATCCTTTGGAATCCTGTCTATGCTGACCCTCCCAACGGATCATGCCGAAGCAGATACCGCTCTGGAAATCTTTTCGCAATTTAATGCCACGCCTGCGGTTTGTACGAATACAGAGCGTTTCGATCGAGCTCCGCTTAATATGGTGGTAAAGGCGGTTGCAGCAAATGGGCTCAATTCTCTGATGAATGAGGTTGGTATTGATTTGGCTGACTTTGGATCCGGCGACAATGGGTTTTATGGTAAAAGTTATGATGGGTTTGAGGGCGATAGCTTCTTTCCATTGTTGAGCATTCCCAAGGCACCTCTGTATTCGCTCATTCAGTTCTCAGAGGCGAATAGCGGAACCCGCCTATTCGAACCTACGCATGCCATCGGCAATTCATGGAGACCGCCTTATATCCCGAAGGATTCAATTTATTATAACACTGTTGACTATTATCCTGTGAGGGGGGGGGCAAAATTAACACTGAATGACTCCTCATGGTTAATGAACGACGCGCTGTTTGATCGCTACTATCTCTCCGGCATGGCAGCGGATTATACAATTAACGGGAGTTATCAATCTACCGGATCGATTGAGGACACCTTGACTGAATTTTACGGTTCTGATCCAAGCTTGGCGCAGGTCAATCCGGCTTTGGAAGCTTACATTCCCGACAACAGCAGGGCCCCTGCTGTTGTCAGTGAATTGGCTGCAGCGGATGGTTACAAAAAGCTGGGCGGCTATAGCTTGATTCACGGTGCCTTTAATGTGAACTCAACATCGGTCGATGCATGGACTGCGCTACTACGTGGGAACAAAAATTTGGCGATCGAATCGATTCAAGGCACAACCGATACGAAGGATGGCACGCCATTTCCGCTAGCCGGAACCGTTTCCGATACTGGTTCATTCAATGGCTGGGAGAAGTTCTCCAGGCTCAGTGATGCGGATATTGAATCACTGGCAGAGAAAATTGTCGATGAAGTCAAAGCGCGGGGGCCCTTCATGAGCCTCTCCGATTTTGTCAACCGCCGCATATCGAACGACAGTCGGGCGGAGCAGGGTGCTTTGCAGACGGCGATCGAGCAGGCGGGTATCAATGCGAGCATTCGGGCGGACATGTCGGATACGATACCGAATTACGATGATTACTCGGAGTTTTTCCCCTATGCGGACGCATCCTATATAGGATCTAGAAATAATGCAACGGGTATACCTTTAGAGGTGAACCAAGCAAATCTCCTCTTGCCAATTGCTCCCAAGTTAACGGCGCGCAGTGACACCTTCACAATACGCGCTTACGGTGAAGTAACCTCGGTGGATGGCGATACGGTGAAAGCTGTGTGCGAGGCAACGCTGCAGAGGATTCCAGAATATCTGGATTCAAACGATGATCCTTGGGACGAGAATTTTCAAAACCCCCTTTACCCCTCGGGAAGCTCTCAATTACAAGCAGTGAATGAACTGTTTGGCAGGCGATTCAAAGTGGTCCAATTCAAGTGGTTGAACCAGAACAATATATAACAATTCTTTTATGTTTATCTCCAGGCTGATTACTCTCTTGTCGTTGCTTGTGACTTTTTTTGTCACGACTACTGTCTACGGTGAAGAATTACAATCCAAGGCAGGAGCCAGCACGTTTACGATGATCGCCCCCTCGAGCTTGCCTTACGAGACACTTTATTATCTAAGTGGTGCAGAGTATATCCCCATCGAGCTTCGAAAGGATCGAAGGTCGGAGCCCTATTCGATCTCCTCGGCTGAATTTGTTGAATTGTATACGGATCATACTGATCCTGAAGTTCCGTACCGCCTGATCGGTAGGGGCAGGTTGGCAAAGACATCGGATGAGATACTGTTCTTTCTCATCAATGTCGCATCTAATAAAAACGGTAGATTGCCAGTCCTTATGCTTGGTTTGGATGATTCTAAATCTGCCTTTCCTGATAGTAGTTTTCGGTTCATCAATTTTATTAACGCCCCTCTGGTGGTGGAGTTTGATCATGAACAGTTTCGTATGAAACCCGGCCAGCAGAAGATTAGCAAATTGGATTTGCCAGCGGGAGGAGATTTTACTCCGTTTAGGGTTAAAGACACTAAGGGAAAAAAAATGGCCGGCACTCGACTATTCAGTCACGCACAGGGGCGTGAGATGGTCCTGATCTTTCCACCAAAGGAGGGCAAAAAACGCCTGAATATCCAATATTACTCAGATTAGAGTTGCCTCAATTCTGTTTTATATCGGTAGGTGAAAGGGTCTATAATAAATGAGCTATTTATCTCTCGTCTCTCGTATGTCTTTAACTCTGAGAGCGTATAGATTGTTTCAATCTGCACGATTTTCTTTTTATGGGGCAGTCATATCTGGGGTATTACCCTGCTTGGTGGCCGCGCAGACTTTGTTGCCTGATTATCCAGAAGTCGAAATATCATCACTCTCAACGCGCGATTATTCTTTCGGCTACTGGCTCAACGGCATACGCAAGCATGCGGACGATTCATCTCCACATGTGCTGTGTCTGGAGTCGGGCTATGCGGGCTTCAGTTTGGATATTGGTGACTTTAGTCAGGCTCGTTTCGGTCGATTTGAGCAAGCATTGAGCTATATAGAGGCTCTGGATGCTGGTGCGAGTCGCATGGGGAAATTACCATCGGCGGAGTTGATGATCGAATTGGAATCGAAGGGGCGTGTGTTTCGGGCCGTTTCTTGTAAGGGCGGTGTGGATACGGATCGTCGAAAGTTGCAGGATGCGTGGCTGTGGGAGTCGGGCAGGCTCACGCAGCATTATGAACTGCTGGATTTGAATTTTGAAGATGCCAGCGGGGTGTCGTTAGCCTGTCATGGTTCCTTGGATATTATTATGTGGCCGAATTCGCTGAGCTTCACCGCGGAGGTGATGCCCAGCTACGTGTATGCGGATGGCTGGCATAATGGGATCGAGGGCAACGGGCTATGTGTGATTGAGAAGCCATGGCAGGTGTCGCACGATGCGCGATTGGAGTCAGATGAGCTGACGGTTGAGTGCTGGGTGAAAATTCCGGAGGAACTGGAATCTCTGACACATGGTTATCTGCTGGCGAAGAATGGCCACGAGAGGACACCGGGCCACTATAGCTTTCAAATTAGAAAAAGTTCGGTGTCGGCGAACATGAACCTTGCCTCCGGGAATGAGGCGCGTAAATCGATTGGTCAGCGGGGGCGTTCGTTCAAGTTTAACCAGTGGAACCACTTGGTGATGACGTATGATGGCAAGGCCATGAAATTTTATATCAATGGTGGCTTGCAGGGTACGAAAGACGTGGATCTGCCGCGTCGACCTGGGACGGGGCAACTTGTTCTCGGGCAACGTGCGGATGGTCATGGTGGCGTGACTAAGGCCTTGTATGATCAGGTGCGGGTCTGGGATCGCGCGCTGACGCAGGCAGAAGTGCAGGCGCACCATCAGCAACCGGGTCATTTAGGTGACTCCAGTGGCTTGCAATTTGATGAGAATTTTGACGGTTACGATGCGAACTCGATCGTCACTCCGGAGTGGAACGATGTGACTTTTCGCATACGCCTGAAAGGTGAGACTGAGTTAGATACATGGCAAGCCGAAGAACAAATAGCTGGCGTGTGGGCGCTTGGGGAGAAGCAGCAGGTCACGTTGAATTGTGATTTAGATCCTGACACGCTTCCGCAGGAGGCGCTGTCACTGACAGTCAGCACGAAAAATGACGGTGAGACTCCGGTCAGTTTTAGGCCTGAGACGAATGGCTACGTGGCTGAGGTTCGCAAGGTCACTCGTGATTGGAAGCCTGGTTATCGCGATATCCGTGACTACGACGACTTCGATTTGGTGGTGAAAAATACCGGTGAGACTTCGATCAATGTACCGTTTCTATTGGACTTATACGACGTCGCGAACATCACGGGAGTGTGCCCGATCTTGTGCGATGCGGATGGCGTACCGACTGGTATTCCGGTGCAATTGAGTAAGAATTGGCACGACAAAAAATTGGGTGCGTATTTTCGAGGCACGATGCAGTTGCCCGCAACGCCAGGCACATCGACTTATATGCTGCGTCTGATTTACGGTTTTTATGGCACACTGCCATCGGCTAGTCATGCGCAACTCTCCTTGGTCGGTTACCATGGTTCGGTGGGGCGCTGGGATCAACTGGCGATTGGTTGCTGGGGCGAGACGATTTGCTTCGATATGGACATGAGCTGCGTGGATGTGGCGATCACTGATGTGCGCATGTTGATGGCGCGCAATGGTAAGGACGGGAGCAAGTGGAACTGGACGGACGCTGGTTGGGGCGGTGACTGGCTTTGCGTCAACGATGCGAAAGGACAGAAGCATTATTTCAGCGAAATGAAGACCGCCTATCAGGCGCATGGACCTTGCCTGACGGAGGTGCACTATGACGGGAATTATGGCAGTCAACGCGAAGTCGAAGTGCAAGCGACGGTGCAAACGCTGCGCACGGATGATCATGCGCGCACCTTCCAGGCCTTTAAGTATACCTTTGATCAGACGGTATCCGTTGAGGATGGCTGGCTGTATAAAATGGGGAGCACCGGCAGCTATGTGACGCCCAAGATTGCGTATGGTAACCGCGAGGGACTCCTTCAGGAGCATCAGGTGCCGAATGGTTTGAAGCGCGGCACTGAGTTTCTTGAGAAAACCACTTTGACTGGCGCCGCTCCGTGGTGGGTGGCTTTTCCCGGAGCTTACCACAACAATAATAAGGATTGGGGAACCGGTTACCGTGCGTTGGTGATCCGCTCCTACAAAGCGGTGATCGCTGGCAAAGAATATAGCAACCCGACGGTTTCTTTTCCGGCCAATCATCCCTCTGAGAGTGGATTGTCCAATCTCGATTGTCTGTTGACGCCACCCGCAGGCGTGACGTCGTTGAACGCTGGTGACAGTATCGAGCTTGAAGTCGAGTGGATCACTTTACCGCGTGTGGCAGATGATTACTATGGTCCGAATGAAACCTTCAGAGCGCATGTGGCGGAAAATCCATCCTCATGGAAGACCACCTGCCGCGAAGCCATCGGCAACGATTTGAAGGTTGCCGTCGAGGGAGGCACATTGTTGCACAACTACCCGATCATCATTCAAGCCGAGAAGCCAGACGTGCGTGTGTCGATCGAAGGCGGCGTCGGTTACGTGCCGATTCGTTTTGAGGGATTGAAGCGCGCCACTGGTGTCACGCTTTATCAGATCATCGACGGCGTCGAGACTGCGCTCGATCAGTCCGTGCATGGCAACGATTTTTGGCAGACTGACTACGATGCCGTTTCAGGCACTTATAAAATAACGTTCAACTTGCCTCTTAACGATGGGGGCACGAGGGATTGGCGGCTGAAGTCGAAGTGATTGGATGCCGATCTTTTTTTTACACCCCCTGAATACACGATGGTGGAGGTTTTTAGGTCAATGGTATGCCCAACGGGGCGATCCATGTCAGCCTAAGGCAACGCCCTCGAGTTTGAATTAACCCCTTGCTTTTTCAAATGGCTTGGGTAAACTTGTGATATGTTCGAATTTGATCCAGCTAAGTCAGCGTCCAA
>Ga0209603_1003805_pt1 | contig 12927 bp, 11 predicted proteins | sample COGITO_mtgs_1206_FD_184812 | JGI IMG/M metagenome (GOLD analysis project Ga0209603, IMG submission 184812) | Pelagic marine microbial communities from North Sea - COGITO_mtgs_120607 (SPAdes) (version 2) | ecosystem: Environmental > Aquatic > Marine > Epipelagic ... | reverse complement strand
GTTACATAATTTGCAACCAATATGCACCATTCTATATGTTGATAGGTCGATAAAATGAAGTTTTCTAATTGGTTTGGTAAAAAAAGCACCAAATCCTCAGAGTCAGAAACTAGTATCCCAGCAAGTGCCGAAAAAGTAACAAAAATGACGCCGGACAAAAGCACATTAAAAGTGCAGATTTTTGATGCGTTAAAGAACATTTCCACTGCTAATTTTCCAGAAGGACTTTTTGGGCGCATTTCTGTTGTCATCAAAGGTAGAGGGACTAGCGGCAGTGATGTCCACATAACTACGCCATTTTACCCGGGCGCGGTGGAGTCTGAGCTTTCAGAGGCGTTGTTGAAAGTCCTACCTGACAATATATCGATTCAATTCAATTATTCGCCTGTTCACCCACCTAGCTCATTGCCGAAAAAAGCAAAGATTGTTATTGCAGTTGCATCAGGAAAAGGTGGCGTTGGTAAAAGCACAGTGACTGCGAATTTAGCTGCAGCAGCTGCTCAACTCGGTCATAAAGTTGGCGTGTTAGATGCTGATATTTACGGTCCATCGATCCCTATGATGTTTGGTCTTCAAGGAGAAAATGTTAGCAGTTTTGATGAAAAAACCATGGAACCGCTGTTTAAATACGATGTTGCCCTAAACTCCATTGGTTTCCTTGTACCAGCTGATAAAGCAACTATTTGGCGCGGGCCAATGGCGTCAAGAGCGCTCATGCAACTTGTTAATGAAACAAACTGGCCGGAACTGGATATTCTTTTTGTTGATATGCCACCGGGGACTGGCGACATTCAATTGACGATGTCAGAACAGATAAAATGCCATGGTGCGATTATCGTTACTACACCTCAAAACATTGCCCTAGCTGACGCGCAAAAAGGCATTGAAATGTTCCAAAAAGTGAATACACCAATTTTAGGTGTTGTTGAAAATATGAGTCAGTTTACTTGTCCAGACTGTGGAGCGAGCCATACGTTGTTTGGGGCTGGTGGCGGAAGTGTGTGTGCCGAGAAGCATAAAATTCCGCTTTTGGCTCAGTTGAGTTTAAAGCCTGAAATTAGGAATCAAGGTGACATCGGAAAGCCATTTTCACTTTTAGATTCAAATAATGAGTATCAGAAACTGGTATTTTCTCTTATGATGCACATGTCTAATCAGACTGAACAACGCATTCTAACTTTATAAATTTAAAAATGGATTAACCCATGCGCCTTTGCGACACAGACATTATAGCTAAACTAGATCAAGGTGAAATCTCCATATTACCTCGTCCATCTAATGAATTTATTTCAGGAATTACTGTTGATTTAACACTTGGTAATAAGTTTAGAGTATTTCAAGATCACCAAGCTCCATTTATCGATTTAAGTGGTCCAAAAGAAGAAACTCAAAAAGCGCTAGAATCTGTAATGGGAGACGAGATTGTTCTTAAAGAAGAACAGGCGTTTTTCCTTCATCCAGGAGAGTTGGCACTAGCTATTACACATGAATCTATTACCTTACCTAATAATTTAGTTGGTTGGCTGGACGGTCGCTCATCTTTGGCTAGACTTGGACTCATGGTTCACGTAACTGCACATCGTATTGATCCAGGTTGGTCAGGCAATATTGTTTTAGAGTTTTATAACTCAGGCAAACTGCCACTAGCATTAAAACCCCACATGAAAATTGGTGCACTGAGCTTCGAAACAATGACGGGCCCTGCTGCTCGACCTTATACCTCACGTGCAGACGCAAAGTATAAAAATCAAGATGGTGCAGATGGAAGTCGCATTAATCACGATAAAAAAGATTAATATTTAAAGTTTAAAATTTGGAGTTTGAATTGTGGTATTAAGCAAACCCAGTTCTATGTTGGTTATATTAGCGTGGCTAACAATGTTGTTAGTTACGTTGGTTTATGCTGTTTTCTATTCGCCCGACAAACACGATAGTGATATTTATCAACAGTTTAATGTCGAGTACATTGACGATACATCAAATGTACTGACGATTGACCAAGTTAAATTATTACCTAGTACGGTGTTTGAGCAAGACAAACAAAAAGTTCATACACCAGACTCCATGGACTTTTCAATGTGGTACAAAATATCTACAGTTTCTAACCTTGGGTATCTTGAACCTTTTAGTGTAAGTGTTGATAACCCCACATTAGATATAATTCATTTTTACGCCATAAACGACGGGCAAGTCCGTTTTGAAAAGGTACTAGGTGATCTAAATACCTCTGAGTACGCCATAGACCATGTATCTCCAAAGGTGAGTTTGTTTGGTGGGATGTCTGGCGCAACAGATATCTTTATAAGAATAAAATCAAATGGCTCAACAGCAACGCCTGTATTAATTGAATCCGTCACCGACTCTCAATACCGAACAAGTGCCCAGCTTATTTTATTAGGCGCATTGTTTGGAATTGGCATGATCATGGTTATTTACAACTACTTCATGTATCGCGGTGTTAGAGAACGCTCGTTTCTCGATTACATTTGCTATATATCGGCAACTGTAGCAGCCATATCTATGATTAATGGCTTCTCTTTTTTTATTATGCCGAGCGATCTAGCTATTTGGAGCAATAAAAACCTTATTGTTTCTATTCACATTTTATCCTTAACATTTGCTATTAGGTTTGCAATTAGTTTTTTACGTTTTGAAACTATAAAGCCAATGTTCGTAAAGACAGGTAGCTACTTAACAAATTTCCTATTCATGTCCGCTTTAGTTTGTGCTTTTTTAGAAGAAAGCGTGAGCCTTGGATTCTATATGGGTATGCTTATTGTTGGATATATATATGCTATTACATTATTGGCTATGGTATTTAATAGTAAGGTTGTTTGGGTAAGGTATTACTTGGTTTCATGGGTTCCCTTGTTAGCAGGAGGCATGCTAACAGTAGGTGCCTTTAATGGTACTGTTAGTTATAACTTTTTAACGAGAAACGGTTCTTTGTTGGGAGTTTTAGCTGAGATATGTTTAATGGCTATCGCTTTGCTAGATAGGTTTAGAGCGAATCAAATTGATCGGGAATATAGAATGAATCACGATCTAGCCACGGGTTTACCAAATCAAATACTTTTAGAGTCGGCAATTAAAAAAGTAGGCGCTGGCAGAAAACCTGTTTATTTAATGGTATTTGATATTCCACAAGCGAAAGATCTTATTCCTGCGCTAGGCGTAGAGTCGGCTAACTTATTCTTCAAGCAACTTTTTATTAATATTGAAGCTTATGTTTCTACGATTAAAGAGACCTATACCTTTGCAAAAGATAGCAACGGTCGAAAATATCATATTGTACGAATAGATGAGTCTCGGTTTGCCGTTATGTTTGTTGGGGATTTAGAAGCTGAGGAGCTGGAGCAAAATGTTTCAGCTATACAAAATGCAGTATCCAATATTATTAACCTCAATGGCGTGACCATGTCGGTTAGCAGTGTTGCTGGGGTTGCATGTTTCCCTGATGATACAAGAGAGCCAGAGCGATTATTAAGCACAACAATACAAGCGCTAATATCCGGTCGTAAATCTAATAAGAAGTGGGCTCGCTTTGATGAGCAGCGAAATATTGATATACAGCAGCGCTTTAGGTTAGCGGCTGATCTTCAAAACGCCATTGAACAAGGTGACTTAGAGCTTTACCACCAACCACAAATTGATATGGTTAATAACAAGGTTTACGGCAGTGAACTATTGTTGAGATGGTTTCACCCACAAGAAGGTTTTGTTGACCCATCCTTAGTAATTGATATTGCAGAAGAAACAGGCGTGATTCATCAACTTACCGAATGGGTTATCGAAAAAGGTTTTGAGCAACACTCTAAACTGTGCAAACTGGAATTGAGAGCGAATGTATCGATTAATATATCGGGCAAAGACTTTAACGATAATGGCCTTGTAGCTCATATTTTAACAACAGCTGCTCGTTATAATATCTCACATGAAACAGTAACATTCGAAGTGACAGAGTCCGCAACTGCGGATGATCCTGAGCAGGCTAAATCGGTTTTAACCCAACTTTATAATCAAGGCTTTAAGATTGCGATTGATGATTTTGGAACAGGGTATTCAAGTTTAGACTATTTGAGTCAACTACCTTTCCATGAACTTAAAATTGACCGTTGCTTTATGAATATTGATGTTTCTGAACGAAATAGAACGATAACAGAAGTGACTTTGTCATTGGCGAAGCGTTTAGGTGTCAATGCGGTTGCAGAAGGCATTGAAAATGAACGAGTAGCAGAGTTATTAACTGCATTTGGTTGCCCTATAGGACAAGGTTATTTGTATTCGAAGCCAAAACCTTTTATCGAGCACATGAGATGGCTACAAGATATTTATAAGTCTAATAGAAACTTAGAGCTTAATAAACCACCGGTTGAATAGCATATAAACATTCTATAGTTGATTTAAAATCAAAGTTTTATATTATCGAAACAGATAAACCAATATTGCTTGTTAGTCCCTATTACAAGCAATATTGAGTATCGGACTGTAGCGCAGCTTGGTAGCGCACTGCTCTGGGGGAGCAGGGGTCGCTGGTTCGAATCCAGTCAGTCCGACCAATTCCTTCTACAAACTACTATACCCTTGCCTATTAAAGTTTTGATGGTTCAAACTCCACCTCTGGATTCAGAAGTCGCCATTTATCAGCTTTCTATCGCCAATGGCATTAAATGTACTCGGTTTGTCGATGGCCTGAGCCCACAAGTTTTGAGGCAAGTGTGGCTGCAACAGATGGTTAAATAATTCAGTGTTTGTTTGAGCTGAGTCTAACCATGCAGTCAGTAAGTCTTTGTTTTGGGGTAGTATAAGAGGCATGGCTTTACTATGAATGTGTTTGATTTTTTCATGTGGTGGTAAGGTGATGATGGAGCAACTCAGCGCTGTTTCACCCGTATTGACGTTTAACCATTCTTTGTATAAACCACCAAAGGCTATAGCCTGTCTGTTTTCGGCCTCAAAGTCGTAATAGTGTATTGGCTTTTTGTTAACGAACTCAGTTTCACCAAAACCTTTGGCAGGGATGATGCAACGGCTTTCTTTAAAAGGCACAAAGCCTGCGCTTCTAGGCACATTTAGCTTGTCATATCGCGTATTAAACGAGGTGTATTTAGATGGCTTAAACCCTTCAGTGTGATTGTCTAATAATAACCACCAGATAGCGCTATCGGCTTGAGTAATGCCAGCTTTTTCTCGAACAATGGTGACTTTATCGGTTGCACGTTTAAAACGGCCTGTCTGCAAAGGTTCAGACCAAAGCTGAATATTGAGCTGCTCACACAGTTGTTGTACACCAATATCGTCAATTACGTTAAGTCTACCGCACATAATATTCCCAGTTACCTAAGGCTACTTTAATATGCCAATTTCAATAGCAGCTAAAACGGCGCGCGTTCTGTCGCGTACTCCAAATTTAGACAGTATATTAGACACGTGATTTTTAATAGTCCCTTCAGATTTAAATAAGGCTTCTGAAATCTCCTTATTTGAATAACCACATGCCATTAGCCTAACTACTTCCATCTCTTTTATTGAAAGCTCCACCTGATTATCTTGATAAATAAAACTCGCACTTGCTGACGATAAGTCACTAGACTGATTTTTTACACCGGCTACGAGTCTTTCAGTTATAGCTGGCTGCACCAAGGTATGGCCATCAAAAACAGTCTGAATTGAATTGCATAATGTGTCTAGTGATACGTCTTTTAATAAATAACCCTTTGCACCGTTAGTTAAACCTTGTAACACAAGTTGGTGATCGTCAAAGGTTGTTAAAATAATAGCGGGAATGGCAATGTTGTTCTCTTGTAAAAGCTTAAGCGTTTGGATTCCATTCACTTTTGGCATAGACATATCAAGTAAGATGATATCTATTTTGTGCAGTGAAAGTTGCTCTAGGACTTGGCTGCCATCATTTGCTTCGGCCACTACTTTTATAAAGTCAGAGAGGTTTAATAAGCTTTTGATACCTTCTCTAACTAGCATTTGGTCATCAACCAACAAAACACTAATTGTCATTTTCGGCTCCCTCAGCCTTGTCTAATAAAGGGATGTTTAGCTTAATAGTCACTTGAGTTCCAATAATTTCAAATGTTGCAGTACCATTATATGAGGATAGGCGTTCTTGTATTCCTGTCAGACCGTTCCCAAATGGAAGTGTAGTGCTGAGTTGCTTATTGTTTTGATTCTCATTTACGTACCGCCTCCCATTCGCGTAGCCGTTGCCATTGTCGGTTATCTCAACTTCAATTGTTGTGTCTGTAGAAATAAGACAAATATTTACAACACTTGCATTGCCATGTTTTACGGCGTTAGTCACGGCCTCTTGGATACAGCGCAATAAATCATGTAGAAGCTCAATGTTTTCAATATTTAATTCGGTATCGGTCACATTAATGGTTAAGTTTGGGAATGACGACTCAATACCTTTTATGGCCTTAGCAATATCAATATGCTGATTCTCTCTAATAACCGAAACAGCTTCACGCACATCGCTTAAAAGTAACTTAGCTAAAAAGTAACTCTGAGAAATGGGATGTTTTAAGTCCGCCGGTGAGTTGTATTTTTCCGTCAGATGATTAGCTACCTGAAGATTGATATTTAAGGCAGTTAAATGATGTCCTAGAAGATCATGTAACTCTCTTGCTATTCGCGTACGTTCTTGTTGTTTTGTTGACTCAGCTAAAAGCTCTTTAGCAGCAACAAGTTCAACATTTAACGCTTTGGCTTTGTCAGAAGCTTGTTGGGCTTTAATCACTTGTAAGCTTGTCATTAAAGCAAACATATGGAAGGCATAATAAAGTAAACCACTATAAAAAGCGGCGCGTTGTTCCCATAACACTGCGTAAAGCGCAAACCATGTAAACACGGTAACTGAGGTGATTAAAAATGCCCGAGCGGGGGATAAGTAGTGAAGTGAAATTGCTGCCCATACAATGGTTAAGATAGGTAAAAAGTCTAAAGGGATAAGGCTCATGATGATGAAAGAAAACAACAGCATGAAGGTGAAAAATAGACGCTGGTGGGTAATAGTCAGACGATTGTTGAACGATCGAGTTGCACCAATAAAACAAATTAAGTAACCCAAAAATCCAAGGATGATAAAAGGCTGGTTGTTTTGAATGACTGGGTCAGCATTTGGCATCATTCGAAGTGTAATAAAAAAGACGAAAAACCATGTGCCTACGCCAATTGCATCTTCTATTCTAATGTGTTTTTTTACCGCACTAATGAAAGACATATTCTTCATTTATTTTTTTGATATTAACTGATTATGGCAAATAACAGGTTGAGTTAAAATAGGCATAAAGTCATGGTTTTAAATCATGACTTTATGCACTGTTGGTTTTTTTGGAGAAGGTTAAGCTAATTCTAGTTTTCAAAACTCCAATGACAGGAACTAAACATGTACGAATCAATTCATAAATTGGCACTTGTATTACATATAGCAATAGGAAGTGCTGGGCTCGTTATATTCTGGCTGCCCATCTTTAGCAAAAAAGGCGGCGCTTTTCATAAACAAGCAGGAAATTGGTTTGCCAAAGGCATGACCATTGTTGCTTACAGTGGCATATTGATGTCGACGTTAGTATTTATTGACCCGCTGGCCGTGCGAGATCCAAACAACCAGTTTACATTGGAGCAAGCAACAAATGTTGTCGAGGTAGCGAGAGCAACAGCCGCATTTTTGTTTATGTTGTCCTGCTTAGTGCTTTGCACAACACGACAGGGTATTAATGTACTTAAGGCAAGAGACGATCGCTCAATACTTAAAACACCTGCTCACCTAGTACCTATTTTTTTATTAATGTTATCTGCAGTTTACGTTGGTATGCTGAGCTTTCAGCGCGCAAGTTTGTTATATCCCATTTTTAGTGTTTTATCGTTTTTTGTAGCGATAAGTATGCTTAAGTATATTTTTCGTGCAGAAGTTAGTAAGCGCACTTGGATTATAGAGCACGTAACTAACATTATCGCGTCGGGTATTGCTGCTTATACTGCATTTTTGGTTTTTGGCGGACAATCATTTTTGGCGGGTTTAGTGCCTAGCAACATGCAAATCATGCTCTGGATAATGCCTGGGGTTGTGGGTGGATTTTTGTCTCATGTATACGCGTCGAAGTACCGTAAAATTTATAACGTGAAATAAAAACATTTCCTAAATTCAATCAAGGCTTTAAAGGACAACAAAATGAACATGAAAAAAGCTATAAAGTTAATTCCGTTATCGCTGCTTGTTGTGAGCTTTACCGGGTCTGCTATTGCAACCCAAACTACTTTTGCAATTCAAACTGCTTCTGTAATTCAAACGACTTCTGCAATTCAAACTAAAGGCGAAGCGAACAAAGAGAGTACGATTGGCACCGCGCCTACACTAAAAGTAACTGATAACTCATATGTCGAAGTCGAAAGGCTTCTTTATATTGGAGAATTAGAGCAAGCGGCAAAGATGATTTCAGAGTTAGTATCTTCGGTAGATTCAACAATACAACAGGGTTTGTTAAAAGCGCGGATTCAATTGGCTCAAAATAAACTAGACCAGGCTAGCGACACAATGGATCAGCTAATAGCTCGTTTCCCTTCAGATCCAGAGCTGCATTATTGGCTTGCTATGATCAATGGAAGCCAAGCCCAACAGGCGTCAATATTTAGCGCAGGTGCTTTTGCTAAAAAGTCCAAAAATGGTTTTATCAAAACCATAAAGCTAGACACAAATTATGTGCAAGGGTATCAAGGCTTAATTCAGTTTTACCTAGGTGCGCCAGCCATTGTTGGTGGTTCGCTTAAAAAGGCAAAAAAAACAGCAGCACAACTTCTTGAAATACACCGACTGCAAGGGTTATTAAGCTTAGTCAGTATAGCGAGGGAAGATGACGATGAAAAACTTGAAGCAAAGACAATTAAGGCGTTAGAAAGTGAATTTCAAACCAGTGCAACGGCCCAATATGTTGTTGGCTTTTATTACCAACAAAAAAAGAAATTTGATAAAGCGTTTCTAGCGTTTAACAAAGCAGTCACGATTGCTGACTACTCTGAGGTCACAGGTGAGAGCGAACAAGACTTTAAAGATTCAAAACTTAATGCCACATATCAGCTTGGGCGAAACGCTGTTTTTTCAGAGCTACATGTTAAAGAGGGAATAGCGGCATTACATGAATATTTGAAAGCTGATATATCAACCGCTATGCCTTCCAAACACTGGGCAAGTTATCGTTTAGCGAAACTTTACATATTAAATGCTCAATCAGAGCAAGCAAAACCTATACTTCAAAAATTAAGTCGTATTGATCATGCTGATAATCTTGAAAACTTAGCAAAAAAGGAGCTGCAAAGCTTATAAGCTAGTTACTCGTGGCACTTGGAAACTAAATCGAGTGCCAGTGCCTTCTTCGCTTTCTACTGATAAGTCCGATTTAAATAAAGCCACTAAACTTTTGCTAATTGCTAGGCCAAGACCAGCGTGAGGCTGAGTATCTTCACAGGTATTGCTAGCTCGATAACGAGCCTGAAAAATATGCGCTAACTCCTGCTGATTTATGCCTATTCCTGTATCCTTTACTTCTATTCGAAGCTGCTGTTTATCGCCTGTAATTTCAAAAACAGAAAGTGTAATTTCACCCTGTTTAGGTGTGTGTCGAATGGCGTTATCAATTAGGTTTGAGAGCACTCGTTCAAGCTTGCCGATGTCGGTAAATATCTGATAATTGCACTCAGCGGGTTCAACGTTAATGACAATGTTTTTGCGAGCCGCTTTGAGCTCAAATTTAGCCGCCACATCATAAAGTAACTCTCCAAGAGCAACGGACTCATTTTTTAATGTCACCTGGCCGCCTTCTAAATATGCCAACTCAAATATCTGGTCTATTAAGCGTTTTAAATTTTTAGAGTTTTTCATGGAGATATTAATAAACTTTTTACGTTCATCAGCCGAAAGACGCTCCCCATGCATATAAAGCGTTTCTATGTAACCTTGCAAGCTAGCCAGTGGGGTTCTTAAGTCATGAGACAGGTCTGCCAATAAGATACGGCGTTGCTCGTCAATATTTTCTAGCTGAGAGAACTGTCCTTGAATTTTTCCAAGCAAGTTATTTATCGTTGAAACGACAAGCTGTAATTCGTCATCTTTTGGAAAGTCTAAATTTAAGCTAACACCTTGCTTATTCCATTGTCCGTTCCCTAAGTCTTTTAGTGAATTAGATATTTTGCAAAGCGGTAATGTAAAAAACCGGAATAGCACTAATAGAATAGCCAACATAAACGCAATAGAAATAGCCGCGATAATTGAGGTGTCACCAAATTGGTTATCTTTTTTAACGGCTGCCAAGATAGAGTCATGTATCTCGCCGCCAATAATCATATACAAGTAACCTTGTAAGACGTTGTTATTATAAACGGGCGCCGCTGAAAAAATCTTTTTGTCTTGGTTTATCGAATTAATAGGCTCTTCGTTTGATAGGCTATTTGTATCTGATGAAAGTTGTTTTGGAAGTAATCCTGAACTCTTTGGATTGTCACCTAAAATGGGCAGTGGTTGTATTCCACTAATCAGCTGCTTAACAGGCTCTATATCAATATGAGAGCGTTTAATCTTGCCTGGTTCTGCAGAATAGGTGATTATTCTTCCATTAGGGTCGAGATAATAAAACTCAAAGCTTGGGCCCAGCATCATTAGTGTATGAAAAAGGTTTTTTAATCCATCGTAATCATAAACGCCATCCGCCAGCAGAGGGTTATCTTGAACTAAATGTTTAGCGAGTCCTAAGTGTAACCTTTGCTCCGATTCCAGTTGAGTATTTTCTCGTAACTCACCGCTCCACCAAATTATTAAATAAATAATACCGGCAAATACCAATGTGAGTGAGATCACGAGTCTTTTATACAACGACATTAGTTGGCTCCTTGAGCACTTAATTTGTAACCTACGCCCCACACCGTTTGAATAATTTGTGCATCAGTTGGGTTAACTTCCAGTTTTGCACGAAGACGATTGATGTGAGAATTTACTGTATGTTCATAACCGCTGTGGCCATAACCCCAGACACTTTCTAAAAGTTGGGCTCGGCTAAAGACTTGTTCTGGGTGCTTAATAAAGTGTTTTAACAAATCATACTCTGTTGACGTTAAATCTAACTCATGAGCACCTAAAGTAGCTCTGTGCAATTTATCATCGATAGTTAGTTGACCTATTTTGTAATTGTTTATTTGATTTGGTAGTTCTTTAAAGGCATCGTCGACTTTAGGCAAGTCGCGCTGTTTAATTAAATTAACCTTTCTTAATTGTGACCTAACCCTTGCTTGTAGCTCTCGAATACTAAAAGGTTTGGCCATGTAATCATCCGCGCCGAGTTCAAGTCCCAATACTCTGTCTACTTCAGAGTTTTTTGCCGTTAACATGATGATGGCTTGTTCTGGCTTTTGTTTTCTAACTTCATTACAAATATCTAACCCAGACAATGAAGGCAACATGATGTCTAGTAGCAATAAACTAAATGGCTTGGTCAGTGCTTTTTCTAGCGCTTTTTTGCCATCAGATTCGTGCTCAGTGGTAATTCCCAACTCCATTAAATTAACGCGAATAAGGTTCGCTATATCAATATCGTCTTCCACGATAAGCACTGAATCTGTCATTTAAAGCTCCTAGTTATTCCGTCCGAGTTATCGTTATTTTGGCGGTTGGCTGATCAAACTTGTGCGCATGAGTGAGCACCGAGGACATGAGTCCGTCGTCCATCGATACAATACCTCTGTGCATGCTTACCATGTCGGAGTCATCTCTTGCAGACTCGTATCCAGCACCACCATCAGCTGGGCCAGGTATGGTTCCGGCCATCTCACTGTTGGCTTCTGTACCTGCGTCATAAACACCCGTCATTGCGCTCCAGCTATCACCCACCATTAAGTCGGAAAGCGAGATACTATTAAGACCGGTAAAGCCGTCATTTGTATTCACCAACATAGTAGCTAATGACAATAAAGACTTTGTATTGTCTTCTATGGATATAGAAACAGTTTCTGAAGCGCCTGGCATTAATATGCCACTACCAGCTGCTGAAACCGTTACGTTGCTCAATGCAAACAAATCGGCGTTGTCACCAGACTCCGCAAGTTTCTCAAGTGCAACACTCGCTGGTTCACCAATTGACCATAGTGCACCATCGTTGTGTAGAACTACTGAAAGTGGTGAGAAAGGTTGGCTATAGGTTAAGTTTGTGACCGTTATGTCATAAGTAACCACTAAAGGTTCCGGCTCAATAATTGGCGCGACTTTGTCATCATCGCTGCAACCTGATAGGAAAACAGCACTTAACGTTGACGCTAAAAGAGCGAGTTTTATTTTTGAATTGACCATACTGCTGCTCCTTAATTAACAGTGATTGTGACTTTTGCAACTGGGTTTAACCAACGATGAACTGTACTATCAAGGTCTGACATACCAGCAGAAACGTCAGTGTCGCCTAAGTTACCTCGGTGCACGTGAACCATGCTGTTTTCTTCCATATCCGTCACGCCAACGGCACCAGTACCACTATTTCCAGAAGGGTCAACTGGAATACCAAGAACGCCTGGCATACCACCACCATTTATTATTTCATTATTGGCTTCTGTGCCAGCATCATAGCCGTTCAGATAAACAGTGTAAGTACCTGGTTCGTCGGGAATAGACCAACTGTCTAGACCAACAAAACCATCATTGGTAGGTAATAACATGGAGACAATTGAAAGGTGAACGTTGCCATCTGTGGTTGACAACATGGTTTCGGTAGATGCGCCTGGAGCTAAAAGACCGCCAGCCGGGTTTTCGCTTGAATCAGCATTGATTGTTGCTAACGTGCTAGAAAAGCCAGAAATATCGCCACCTTCGGCTACTTTTTGCAAATCTTCACTTGCTGCCATTCCTAACTTATATAGGTGTGCATCAGAAGTATGTGC
>Ga0209603_1003789_pt1 | contig 12952 bp, 10 predicted proteins | sample COGITO_mtgs_1206_FD_184812 | JGI IMG/M metagenome (GOLD analysis project Ga0209603, IMG submission 184812) | Pelagic marine microbial communities from North Sea - COGITO_mtgs_120607 (SPAdes) (version 2) | ecosystem: Environmental > Aquatic > Marine > Epipelagic ... | reverse complement strand
TGACATTAATATACGAACAATTTCTTTGGCGCTGTCATCACAAAATAGCTGACCAAAATCGCGTTCGTGGTATGCCACATTGTATTTAGCAATGAGCCCTAAAAAATCCCACTGGGTATAACGAGATAACGCCGATTTTACGAAATGAGGGTTACTACAAAGGTAGTTATTTGGCTCAACGTCCATATTGGTAAAATTACATCGGCCACCGCCCGATATTAAGATTTTTTTGCCCGCTTGCTTGGCATGATCAAGCACCAAAACCTTACGGCCACGGTAACCCGCTTGCGCTGCACACATCAAACCTGCAGCACCTGCACCTATTACGATCACATCAAAATCTTTATTCATTATTACCAACTATGCCAAACTCTATTTAATGCGCCAATTGTACTTACTAAACTAGTACGAATCCAAAAGGTCACCGTTATCAAAACAGCGCGCATTTTCCTTGATTCCCTCACTAATCACAACTTCTTAAATAAAAGAATAAAAAGTAAACAACTAAGTCACTCAAACTGTAGAGTATTTAGCCTAACTCCATTATAATCGCCGCCGTTATTAGGTCTTTTTTTTGGTGAGTCATGTTTCGGTCATTTTTCAGTGTTATTTTAGTTATTTGCGTGTGCTTACCCACATTTACGAACGCAAAAACCTTATTGCGTGATGACGATGACTTTGAACTAGAACCTATGTTTAGAGATAAAACATGGGATATGTCTGCGGAACTTGGCGTTCTTATTACTTCTGGTAGCACTCAATCAACGTCTTTTTTAGCCAAAGCTAACGCTCATCATGAATGGCAAAGTTGGCGAATGAAGTATTCATTTAACGCCCTTTATAAAAAAGATGATGTTTACGATGAAGAGCAACAAAAAGAAATTTTTAAGACCAGCGCCGAACAGTATATTTTTAATATCCAAGCCGATTACGAGCTAACGGAAACCGATGCTGTATTTGGTTTTTACAGTTACACCGACGACCGATTTGGGGCTTATGTAGAATACGCTACCATTGTAGCCGGTTACAGTTTTAGAGCCGTAAATGACGATGATATAGTGCTTGATTTAAACCTTGGTCCTGGTTATGCCAAAGGGCTTACCTTTGAAGGCGAAAGTGAACAAGGCTTTATACTTCGTGGCTCCGCAGCGTTCAAGTGGGACTTTACTGACTACGCTCGGTTTGTTCAGAATGTCTCGGTAGAAACAGCAGGATTTAACACCCGTACCATTTCTGAAACATCGTTAAATACGAGACTGACTAGTTCTATGCAAATGAAAGTCGGTTTTAAAGCAACACACAATACAGAAGTAGAAGGTGAGCAACCTAAGCTTTCTACTGAAACCTCATTAACATTAGTAGTAAATATTTAAACTTGGTCTCATTGGACTAAAAGATTACAAAAAGGATTCAAAATGAAAAAATTATTACCTCTTAGCATGCTTACAGCTGCAATCTTAGCGCCTTCAGCATTTGCAGAAGATGAAGTTAAGCCTCTTGAAGTTTCTGCAGAAGCGGGTGTTTTAATCACGACTGGTAACACAGAGTCTTCTTCTTATTTTGGTAACGTTACTGTTGTTCAAAATCTTGATGAGTGGAAAAACACATTCACTTTCGACATTCTGAAAAAAGAAAACGAAACTGAAAATGCAGCTGGTAACACAGTGACAGAAACAACGGACGACCGTTACACTCTTTCTGCACAAGGCGACTATAAAATTGGTCCTAAGTCAGCACTATTCGTTTTTGGTAGCTATACAAACGATGAGTTTGGCGCTTACGAAAAATACTCTACGGTTGCTGCTGGTTATAGCTTCCGCGCTTTACAAAAAGACAACATGTACTTAGATGTTAACGTAGGTCCTGGTTACACATCAGCTGAAACTCAAGAAGGCGAAACTGAAGACGGTTTTGTTGGTCGTGCATCTGGTGCATTCCAGTGGAAAGTTTCTAAGTCAGCTACATTTGTTCAAAACGTTAGCTTAGAGTATGCAGACTTTAATACTCGTACTATCACTGAAACAGCGTTAAAAACAACGTTGACTGACATGATGAAAATGAAAGTAAGCTACAAAACAATCACTAACTCAGACGTAGCGCCTGGTTTAGACAAAACAGATACAGAAACAGCGGTAACATTGGTTGTTAACTTCTAATATTGATTAATTAGAAGCTGTATATACATTTCATCTCATACTTTTAAGTTAATCGTATGAGATGAAACTTTTACCTTACATGGTGTTTCACCAATATACTCTCCGTCGGCCTCTATCTCTAGCCCAGCCGTGGTAATTTCTGCTTCATCTTCTTTTTGCATCTTGTCATGAAAAACACCTTTAGAAGATAAATGCCTACCTTTTGTTAATTTAAGCAACAACATCACTTTAGGAATAACCGACAACTTTGGCGCTCGAATAACCGTTAAAGACTCAGTTCGGCCATCTTGATTAGGTGCAATTGGCAACCCACCACCAAAGTACTGGCTGTTGGCAAAAGCCGTTATGAGATTTCGATATTTTGTGGTTTTTCCTTTAAGCACAAGTTCACACTTGGGTTCTTGGTAAAAAGGAATGTGTCGCAGAGCCGCTACTAAATAACTTAGTGACCTAAACAAAGACTTTTGATGGGCAAGTTGTTTCGCAATAACAGCATCAAAACCTACGCCTAATACGTTATTAAAATACCGAACTTTATTTTCGTAGTGGCATTCACCTAAATACAGTGATTGTACTTGATTACCCAATACAATATTAATTAGGTCTTGTTGTGAATGACCTTTCTGCTTAGCTTTATTAAACCATTGCTTGGAAAAATCATTGCCTGTGCCGGCTGGTAACAACCCAACATTTACTTTATGACTTATTTTTTGATGCAACTGGGCGTCAACTATACAATTAACCACCACATTGAATGTGCCATCACCACCTAAAATCACCACGTCGGTGTATTCTTGCAGGTGTGATTTAAAGTAGTGTTGATTAGCCGTTAAATTAGCTTCTGTAGGATATAAGGTGTAGTTAAGCGCTCGATGTTTAAGTTCGCTAATTAGCAAAGCCAATAGCTTTTGTCTTTTAGCACTTTGAACCGGATTAAATACCACTAAGTATCGAATTGCTGTTTGAGCCTCAGGCTCCATATTTTGTGCGTCAGGCATTGTTACTACTGGCATTTAGAGGCGTTATTTAGGTTCAATTTCAATTTGTTGCTCATTAAGACGAATAATTGATGGACCGCGCTGACGGTCATTCACTTTGTTTTTACCGCCAAATTCAACAACCGTTCCGGCGTATAAAGTATGGTTTACATGAATTTCAATCACATCCATGTAATCTCGACGACGCTGAATAATTCTTTTTCGTTGGTAACTGAGCTTGTCCGCTAGTTTTGATGTTTTGGCAATTTTGCGTTTGAGATCATGCTTTTGCTCTTCAGACATCAGCATCTTTAGTTTGTCTTTAAGCGTTTCTTGCTCTTCCATCATTGGTTGGAGCTTTTCCCAAATTTGATTTTCTTTTTGCTTAAATACCTTAAAAGTACGATTCATTGAAATTTTTGTATCGGCACCCGCTGGAGCCCCCATATGACCAACTTCAATACCTTTGCTCACTTCAATGTTACCGCCAATTAACTTACCGTTAGCTTTAATGCCTTGGCCAACTCTTAGCGACGCTGCAATTAAGTTACAGTGCGATAGTTGTTTATGCACAAATACATCTCGCTTTGAGCGTATATCAATTTGATTGGCAAAGGCGATGTTTACTCGGTTTCCTGCCTCTAAAAGACAATTGTATTGACGGCCTTCTACTTCAGGCTCTAGTAATTTTCCGGACGCTCCTGCGATTACCGTGATTTCACCTTGGCAACGTATTGAGGCTGACTCGACAAAACCTCCAACCACTACGTCACCCGTTGCTACCACTCGCATGTCGGGTGATACATCTCCGCTAATGATCACAGTACCATTAAATTTAATATGGCCTTGCTTAGGCGTAAGCTCACTGACGGTATATACATTATCCACTTCCATACGGTCGTCTATAACTCGCGCTAACCCTTCGCGACTCGCCACTAAAACATTTGGATCTGAATCATCAACAATCGTACCTTGTGATAATTCTAAGTCTGCATCTTTTCCTGGGGTAGGAGGCAAATCATCGCCTAAAACATTACGACCAGGCTTACCGTCCGTTGGGGGGATCTTTTGATAAATTTTTTGACCGGGTTTTACCGTTTCAATATCGCCCAAATCTCTAAGGTCGACTTTGCCGCCTTCTTTTTCTGCTGGTTTTCTCAGCTTGTCAGAAAACAATTCAATAAGAGGTTTAAATCTCGCATTTTTTCCATGTTTAGGATCAAGACCAAACGCAATGTCACCCTCAAAGATTTCACCCGGCGCGGCATCAAATCCCTTTTCTAATAGCTTTTCAATTTTTGAACGTTTGAGCCCAAATCGAACGCCTTGGGCTTTGCAGGTTTCTTTTACATCGTCTAATGAAGGCATTTCGCCGCCATAAGCACTGACAATTTTCAGTTTTGCAGTCATTTTGTCAGGACTAATCGTCACTAACAGCTCTGCGTCCCTAATTTCGGCAATTTGATGGCCAATGTCTGCCGTCTCGTATTCACCTTTCTCTATATTTTCAATTTTTTCGTTAGCAAGCTCGGTAAAATTAATAACTTCTTCAGTTAACAAATAAGCATCATAAACAGCCGACTCTGAAAAGGCGTCCATTACGTCTTTTTCGCGCACAACCTTAGTCTCTCTGTCACAATGGAGAGAGATAAACGTGTCTTTGCCTTCCTGCGAAAATTTAAAGTTACTCACAATACTTCCTATTACTGCTGAAATACATTTTGTTGCCGAATTTGATTGTACCCAAGTTTCGTGCCGAAATGCATTATCTTTTATACTAAATTTGTGGATTATTTGAACATTTGCAGTCCATAATAAGGTATTGAAACAAGGAGCTTTTACAATGTTGAAATTTATATCGGCCACAATACTCATTTTCATTAGCTTTGTTGTGTTTTCTCATGCAGAACATGACAAGCCTCGATATGTTGCAAATAACGGCGTAGACCAAGGGCGATGCGATAAAGCCGCCACACCATGCAAGACAATTGGGTTTGCAGCAGCCCAATCTAACAAGGGCGATATTGTTTATGTGTCTTCTGGAGAGTATTTTATTGAAGACGTTTCCGATATTTTTTATTTAACCGGCTCATTGATTAAAGTGAAAGGCGGCTTTTCTCAGCAGGACAAATTTAAAGTGCAAAGCGCTAAAAACAATCCAACATTAATTCACGGCATTCCAGCTGAGTATCACCAAACTTTGGTGAGTAAAGGTTTTAAACCACAATCCGATTTAAAAGCGATGTCTGCAGAGAAGCAAGCGGAACTAAAAGAAAAAATATTTGCCGTGAAAGCCCTTAGCCAACAGCAAAAAAATGTTCAATGTATGGATGGTATGGCTGGCAGTTATGCCTGCAACAATATGGACTTAGTTTCACACGTTCCACTTGAAAACATGAGTTCAAAGCCACCTTCTGGCAACGACGTTTGGGGTCACGTAGATTTAAATACCAATAATGAATACGCCTTAATGGGCATTAGAAACGGTACCGCTGTTTTTAACTTATCAAATCCGTCTAATCCTGTTGAAGTAGGTACGGTTCGTGGCTTAAATGCATCGTGGCGCGATATAAAGGTTTATCAGTACTATGATGATACGGCAAAACGTTGGTTTGCCTACGCTTATGTTTCTACCGATGGTGCGGATGATGGCATCACAATCATTGATTTAAACGACTTACCAAACTCAGTTTCACTCGTAAAAAAAGATTACACGGACGACAGCGCACATAATGTTTATATATCAAATGTTGATTACTCAACTGGCGTAGCAGTAAATAATTACGTTCCTAAACTGCATGTTATGGGCTCAAATAATTACGGTGGCGCACATCGTAGCTATAGCTTAAGCAACCCTGAGTCGCTGTCACCTGCGTATGTTCCTTTTGACAAAAGCCGAAATGACTACACTCATGACGGCGCTTCCATGGTAGTGACCGATAGTCGAGTTCAAGATCAGTGTAATCGCTCTGGTGCATTCTGTGATGTGTTCATCGACTTCAACGAAAACCAACTTCGCCTTTGGGATCAAACAGATCCAGCTGCAACAACAGAACTTGCTTCAGCTAGCTATCAAGGCGCACAGTACGTGCACTCTGGATGGTGGAGTGAAGATAAAAAATTCGTATTTTTACATGATGAACAAGACGAACTGTATAACGGTATTGATACAACCTTGTATGTTTTTGATGTACGCAATTTAAACTTACCTGTTTTGAGTGGTAAGTGGATTGGCAGCACGCCAACCATAGATCACAATGGTTACGTTAGAGGTAATAGATATTACATGTCTAACTATGAAAAGGGCGTTACGGTATTAGATATTACGTCTCCGTCGAACCCTATTGAAATAGGCAACTTTGATACCTTTCCTGTGAGTAACAATACGAGCTTTAATGGTGCTTGGGGCGTTTATCCATTCTTACCAAGTGGCCTAATATTAGTGAGTGATATCAATTCTGGTTTATATGTATTACAAGATAATACCCGCACGGTAGACGAAGGCCAGTTGCAGTTTACTCAGTCTTCATACACTACCGAAGAAGGTGAAACCGTTACATTTAATGTTGAGCGGGTAAATGGCTCCACTGGTGAAGTGAGTGTTCAGTTTAAAACTTTGCAACTTTCAGCAAACAGCGACGACTTTACTGCGACAACGGGAACATTAACTTGGGCCGATGGCGATACCACAACTAAAACAATTGACGTATTAACGACTTTAGATACAGACGATACAGAGTTTTCTGAAATATTTAGTACCATGTTGTTTAACGTACAAGGCGGTGCAACATTAGGGCAATACAAGTCTGCGCAAGCGGTGATCAACGGCTTAATTGACTATGGTAATGTGTCCTTTTCTAAACCAGAATTCACTATTTATGAAGGTGTTAACAGCACAAATGGTCAGTCTTTAATAAACATCGATCTAATTAGAAGTATTTCTGATGAAGGCGCTTTGTCAGTAACTGTTGGGGTAGACAGCAGTACGCCTGTGAATGCTCGAGATGACATCACGATAACAAGTGACACTGTGCAATGGGCGGATGGCGAGCAAGGAGCTAAAAGTATTACCTTTGCGATTAACAACGATACGCTTGAAGAAGCACTTGAACAAATCACACTGACGTTAACCTCAAGCACGCCGTCAAACGCTTTTGTAAGTGCAACCACCGTTTTAAACCTATACGACGATGACTCAAATACTGCACCATCGTTTTCAATGGCCAGCGACACATTTACCATTGGCACCAATTACGACTTAAGCCAGGTAGTTTCTGATATTACCGATGAAGCTTTAGACTTACTTACCTATGAGTGGCAAGTGCTGTCTGCTGCAAATGGCGAAAACCTAACAAATGAAAATACTTTAGACGCTGTATTCACAGCAAGTAATGAAGGCACCTACGATGTAAGCTTAACCATCACAGACGTATTTGGTGTGTCTACCCAGCAGCAAGTAGTTTTAACCGTGGCAGAACCAGCAGGTCAAGACGACTTAGGCAATGACTCAAACGAAAGCTCAAGCGGTGGCTCAAGCATGTCTCTAAATTGGCTGTATTTGAGCCTGTTATTGATATTTACCCGCAGAACAAGAAATTATTTGCTTAAACATTAAGCAATCAATAACATTGAGGTAAATCAGGGAGTGACAAGCAATTTAACTTTGCTTATACTTCCTGAGCTTCATTAAGCCCCCTTAGCTCAGTTGGTTAGAGCATCCGACTCATAATCGGCAGGTCCCCTGTTCAAGTCAGGGAGGGGGCACCATTTCCTTCAATAAATATTCTTTAGGACCACATCTTAAAATAACATCGTTGTTATCAACCTTTTGTCAACTTACAACTCTGCTCAACTTTAATGTTTGGATATCTACGCAAACTGTAAGCTACTACTGCTAAAACCTTCGTATTAATTAAATTTAAAATATCATTCTTTTATAGCAAATTAGTTAAAAATTAGTAATATACCAATGATCGGTAATTAAATTGCTAGGCTTTTTAACAACTCCAAGTGCCTTGCAAATATTTAAATGGAGTTTTACTTAAAAGGATTTTTCTATGAAAGATATTTTTGTTTTTGATTCAATGTTAACCCCTAAAATTATCACATTTGTCTATTGGCTTATGTTATTAGGCTGCATAGTTTCAGGCTTGGGGACAATGTTTACTGCATATGGTGGCGGTTTCTTTGCTGGGTTAGGCATCATAGTCTTTGGTGCTTTGGGTTCAAGAATTTGGTGCGAGTTACTTATCGTTCTATTCAAAATCCATGAGAACCTAAAAACGTTAGCTAATAAATCAAACTAAACTCTACTGCTAATTAGAAATTACACGCCTTACTTTTCAAGGCCATAGATACTTAGCACAAAAAAAGCCCTTTTAAGGGCTTTTCTATCTTTTGGTTTAAGGCCAAGTTAATGGTTAAAAACTAACCTTACCTTTCAAGTCGCCAGCTTGGGCGCTCTAGCTTGATGTCTTTGCCAACAGCTTTAATGATCAGCGGTACTAAACGTTCTTGATCTGGGCCTACTAGTGAGAACACGTGTCCTTGTATGTCAGCGGCTTTAATCACGTTTTGCTCTTCTGTTGCTGAGCTAAAGTTTGATTTGTTTTCATCAACAATTTGTTTAGACAAAATTTGCTGAGCCTCTTTCATCGCCATGGCTTTTTTAGTGGCTAGTTTGTTGGTTTTGGTTCTTGCGGTACGGCCTACACGGTGCAGGTAGTCGTTGTTATTGACCGGTAAGTCAAAGTTAACTACGTAATACAAGCTATCAATATCAATACCACGAGATACAATGTCAGTGGCCACTAGGTAATTGTATTCACCTTGTTTAAAGCCTTCTAGTCGTTCCTGACGCTTTTTCTGGGAAATGTCGTTGTGGATACCCGTTGTTACAAAACCTTGTTCATTCAAAAGTTTGTTGAGGTAGTTAACTTCATGTTTGCTGTGAGCAAAAATCAGGACACGATCGCTGTCGAGGCGTCTTAATAGCGCATATAGATGTTCATGCTTTTCTTCGCGACGAACTCGATACATAGTGTGCACAATTTTATCAAGTGCAGGCTGAATGTCGCCACCTTTCACTAACTTAACGCGGTTTTGATGCTCTTTACTAAATTTATTGAGCGCTTTAGAGTCTGTTGCAGAAAACAATACTTTTTGCGCTTTGTCCGGCATTAAAGCAACCATGTGTTTTAGTTCGCTATGAATGCCCATACTTACTAAACGGTCGGCTTCATCCATAACAAAAAACTGAATTTTTTCGAGAGAAATGGTTTTAGCTTTTAGCATGTCCATTAATCGTTTTGGTGTCGCAACCAAAATATCGGTACCACGTTTAAAACGATTTGCTTGCGATTGAATGCGAACGCCACCAAAAATACTAATTGTACGAAGACCGAGCCCTTTACCGTAAAGGCCAATAGACTCTTCTACTTGCAAGGCTAACTCGCGGGTTGGCACTAAAAATAGAGCACGAATAGGTCTAACTTGCTCTTCACTGTAATCAACTTGACTCAGCTCTTGCAATATTGGCAGCAAATAAGCCGCCGTTTTACCGGTTCCCGTTGGTGCAATTGCATAGGTGTCAGTGCCTGACAGAACCGCGCCAATTGACTTTTCCTGGATATACGTCGGCTTGCTGTAGCCTAAGCTTTTAATATTTGATTGTAGTGTTTTGTTAAGACCTAGTTTTGCGAAAGATGCCATGATGCTCATTAGTTAGCGAATAATGCTTTTATTATACCCTAAGTATTTTTTATTGCTTTAGGTTTAGTCAGCTTTCATGTATCCAATCGCTATCAAATTGAATTTAGTGGCATTCTTACAAGCTATCAAACTGTACTATCGTCATTCATTGAGTGCTCATCATAAAAATCTGGTCGGCACTCAAATAAATCTTTATCCATTTCTCGATTAAACTGCTTGGCATCCATATCAAACTGGCTAAACCCTAGGTGAGTAAGTTTGTAAACTTCACTGTAAGCATCATTGACTAGTTCAAAAAGACCACGCATGTTATCTCCTCTGGCATTTTGCCGTATGAATAGAAATTAATAGTCGATTAAAAACAAGAAATAAACATACCAACTTTACATAAATTTTTAGCTGACTGTTTTACAACACTTTCTTATATTTGATGGTTCATCTTACCGATGCATCTCGCACCAAAATGAGCATACTTAGTGCTCAATTGCACCATCTTAAGTCATTACTCCAGCAAAATAAGTTGTGGCCATAAAAGTAAAAGCCAACTCTGACTTGTTCGCTTATTGGAAAATTCCCTGTTACTTTAGTTACCCTGTATGACGTTGCCATGACAATAAATATATTTTTTCAATTTTTTGCATCCAAAAAATAGAGCTTGTCGTTACGTTATTAGTACTAAAACCGTAGGAACCTTATGGACAACGATCATTTGTTATCTTTGCTTAGCGCGACGGCGCAAGGCAATAAAAAGGCGTTCGCAACTTTATATGAAGCCACCAGCGGTAAGCTGTTTGCAATAAGTCTAAAAATGTTGAACAACCGAGCACAAGCTGAAGAAGCATTACAAGATGCCTTCGTTAAAATTTGGCATAACGCCAGCGACTATCAAGTAAGCAAAGGCGTTGTTTTATCTTGGATGATAAGCATAGTGCGCTATCGCAGCTTGGACATAATTAGGCATAACAAGGTTCGAAAAGAACAAAGCTTAATTGATGACTACGATGCCGTTGATTCATCATCGGAAGATGAAGACTTAAATATTGGTGAACTTGATGTCTCGTACGAGGACGACAGTAAATTGGTTGATTGTATTGAACAGCTTGACCAACAGCAGCGCCAGGCGATTCATTTGGCTTATTACAAAGGCCTGACTCACCACGAAGTGGTTGATCATATTCGTTCGCCATTAGGTACAGTTAAAAGCTGGATCCGCCGTGGGCTACAACAATTACAGAGGTGCTTAACGTTATGAATTATAACAACCAAAAACTTATCGATATGCTGGCCGCTGAGTTTGTACTGGGCACATTAAGAGGTTTAGCGCGTGATAGATTTACCCGTTTGATGCTCACTTCAACTATGGCCCGGGAAGCGACCTGGAAATGGGAGCAGCACTTGAATAACTTAGCGAGCTCAATTGAAGCCGTTGCACCAGATCAACAAGTATGGGAAAAAATTAGTCAGCGTATTGATAACAATGTTGTTGCTTTGAATATCCAATCCCGCACCAGTAACGATGAAAATAATACGTTTAAAGAAGAAGTGAAAAAACCGAAAAGCAGATTATTGCAAGCTTGGTCATTGGCTGCCACGGTTGCTTGTATTGCGCTAGCTGCGATAGTTTGGCAATCTAAAACGCCGCTACCTATTAGTAACTTTGAAAGCAGTCAGCTCGCGGTATTTAAAAATGAAGCCAAAGCTCCATTGTGGTTAGTTGATGTGCAAGACCAAAACTTAATTGTTAAGGCCAGTGCATCGCTTGAAACCCGAACGGACAAAGACTACGAATTATGGATGATTTTAAAAGGCCAAGACGCGCCTGTTTCGCTGGGCTTGCTGCCTAAAGATGGTGTAAAAACCTTAGTGAGAAATAGTCGATTTAAAGCTGAGGACATTGCTTTACTTGCCGTTAGTTTAGAGCCTTTAGGTGGCTCACCAACGGGATCTCCAACGGAAGTATTGTATACCACTGACTTAGTGGTTTTATAAAAAAGACTATTTGAGCGGTTAATGGTTAATGGTTAATCAGGCCGCTTTAAAATATTTTATGAATTCAGCCAGACAGGTGAAATAGTCTGGCTTTTTTGTATCTGATTATCAGCCTAAAAAAACTAATTTTTAATTATTTCAATTAATTTAACTTTTTCTGCATCCAATGCAAAACCTCGCGCGTTTCCTTCATGACTTCTTAATAAAACAAAGGATAAAGTCATGAAATTGTTAACTCCATCTTTAGTCGCCCTGGCTGTATGCAGTACTCTTTTCAGCACGGCAAGTGATGCCTCGAGTCACAGAGAAGCACCAAACATTGCTCGATTTGCAGCATTAGACTCAACAGATTTTTACGCATTTAATAGCTACGAAGAAGGTCGTGGTGAATATGTCACACTAATCGCAAACTATATTCCTCTTCAAGACGCCTACGGCGGCCCAAATTATTTTGCGATGGATCCAGACGCCACCTATAGCATTCACATTGATAGCGATGGCGACGCCGTTGAAGATATGACGTTTGCGTTTAACTTTAAAAGTAAGTTGGCACAAAACAACGAAGGTATTGCATTAACGGTTGGCCCAGAGGGTAATCAACGTACCGTCGCGGTTCCTTTAAAAAACATTGGTGGAATCGCACCAGGTGACAACAGTGCCGTAAACTTTAGCGAAAGCTATTCAATGTCTGTTATTACCGGCCCTCAGCGCACAGGTTCAAAAACCATGTTGATGAACCCAATGACCAATACTAATGAATTTGGTAAACCGTTAGATTACGTGGGAAATAAAACATTCTCGTCAATGGCAAACTATCAAGCTTATGCCGATCAGTTTGTGTATCAAGTGGCTATTCCTGGTTGTGACAGTATGGCAAAAGTATTTGTCGGCCAGCGCAAAGACCCGTTTGTGGTTAACCTAGGCAAGACCTTTGACCTAGTAAACTATGTGCCTGTTGAAGGTGATAGCGCGCCGGGTGCCGGTGATGGCGAAGGTTTCCCGGGTGGTATTACTCAGTCGGATAGCAATGATGACTTGGCGGATAAAAACGTGACTTCTATTGCCGTTGAAGTTCCAAAAGCCTGCGTTACAGGTGAAGGCAATGGCACGATTGGTACA